>JADMIO011276523.1_pt1 | contig 98984 bp, 94 predicted proteins | sample 8958161 | NCBI WGS metagenome assembly JADMIO01 (sample SAMN16585339, study PRJNA669376) | soil metagenome | isolation source: Crop rotation soil | place: USA: Cullars Rotation, Alabama | collected 2011
CGCGACAACTTGTCCACGTGGAATTCTAAGCTTAGGATCCCAATGTGCTGGAAAGCAGTACTAATGGTATCGTAGGATTCAATGCCGGTTTAGTTGCAAATATTCCTTTGGTATACCCGCTGTCCTTTCAACCTGAAGTTTTATTCTCTCAGAAAGGTTACCAGGCTTATACTACTGATGGTACTTTAACCCAGCGCAACAACTACATCGATATTCCATTGCTGGCGAAATTTCGTATCGTTCGGGGATTCAACTTCCTGGTAGGCCCCCAGATCAACATACCGGTATCCAGCACTACTACTTTTGACAATGGATTTACTACCAGCCGTGAAAGTTATTATGATGATGCTACTAACAAAAGTTATATCTCAGGCGCATTTGGCTTGAGTGTCGATCTTAATCAAAACGTTGATATTCATGCCCGTTACCTGATCGACCTTTCATCTAATACGTACGATCAGAACTCGCCCATCCCTAACTATCGTAACCAGGTTTGGCAGTTCGGCATAGGCATTAAATTTCAGTAAATCATTTAATTAAATATTTTATTTCAGAAAGCTGTAGCTTTGCTACGGCTTTCTGCGTATTGTAACTATACGTTAAACTAAAACGCTCTCATTTGAGTTATATAGTTTTGCCACTACCTGTATTATATGATTTCTGTTATTATATCCTCCGTTAAGCCCGAATACTTAAAACAAGTTAGCGTCAATATTGAAAATACCATTGGCGTGCCATATGAACTTATAACCTTCGCTAATAGCTCCGGCGAAAAAGGCCTGTGTGAAATCTATAACATTGGCATTGATAAGGCGAAATATGATGTACTTTGCTTTATGCACGAGGACGTGGATATAAAAACCCAAAATTGGGGGAAAGTCGTGATAGAGCATTTTAACTCTGATCCTGATTTAGGGTTACTAGGTGTTGCAGGAAGCACGTATAAAGCACTAACGCCATCTGGCTGGCATAGCGCAGGGATGAGCACCCCACGCGTTAATTACATTCAAAGCTATAAAAGATCGAACATTGAACCCAAACGTTATTACCTTAACCCTAATAATGAGAAGATTGCCCAGGTAGCCTGCGTTGATGGTGTTTGGATGTGCACTACTAAAAAGATCACGTCAGAGTTCAGGTTTGACGATACTACTTTTAGAAGATTTCATGCATACGATCTGGATTTTTCACTGGCAGTAGGTCAGAAATACAAAGTAGCTGTAACCTATAGCGTATTACTCGAACATTTTTCAGAAGGCACTCATGATAGTTCGTGGATGGAAGAAACGTTGAAGTTACATAATAAGTGGAATTCAATATTACCTGTAAATATTGGGGATACGCCGCTTGCTACGACGTTACGAATTGAAAAAAGCTCCTTCAAAATACTAATAAATCAACTGATTCATTTCAATTATCCTATACAGGTGGTGTTAGACTTATTGACCAGGTACAAGAAATACTTTCGCCTAAAGCCATTCCTGGTAACCAAATTAAAGTATTATATATTTTCAAAATACTTATTTAAGAAGCAGATAAGTTGAAAATCGATATGATGCGGCTAACGCCAGGTCGATAATTATACCTATGCCGTAAAAGTCTGCATATTGATCAGTTTGTTGTAGAGACCATTCTTCTCGATCAGCTCCTGGTGCGTACCTTCTTCTATTATTACACCGCTTTCAAGCACAATTATCTTATCGGCATTTTGGATGGTACTTAAACGGTGGGCGATGATCAGCGAGGTCCTGTTTTTCATCAGGTTATTCAAGGCATCCTGAACCAATTTTTCTGACTCAGTGTCCAAAGCAGAAGTTGCTTCATCCAACAGCATAATAGGCGGGTTGGCCAGCACAGCCCTAGCTATACAAATTCGCTGTCGTTGTCCTCCCGAAAGCTTAGTGCCGCGGTCGCCGATATTGGTATTATACCCGTTCTCTGTTTCTACAATAAAATTGTGAGCATTAGCAATACGGGCAGCAGCCTCTACTTCCTGTTGGGTAACATTCTCTTTTCCGAACGCTATATTATTAAAGATAGAATCGTTAAACAGGATCGACTCCTGGTTCACGATACCCATTAATGAGCGAAGGGAATGCATAGTAACCGACTGAATGTTTTTATCGTCGATCAGTATCTCACCGGATTGCGGTTCAATAAATCTCGGAATCAGATCCATCAGGGTTGACTTACCACCACCAGACGGACCAACCAGGGCCACTGTTTTTCCTTTGGGCACAGTCAGGCTAACGCTTTTTAATACTTCACGGCCCGGGTAAGCAAAAGATACATTATTAAAATGTATGCCTTCATTAAATTCTTTTATTTCGGTTGCGTCAGGGGCATCATTGATCATCGGTTTTTCGTCAATGAGGCTTAACACGCGTTCGCCTGCGGCGATACCGGAATGGATATTACTGAAAGAATCTGAAAGGGCTTTAGCCGGCCTGGTAACCTGCGAAAATACCGCGACGTAGGTAATAAATGCCGGGCCGTCCAAATGTCCTGACTGATGATTTAAAATAAGATACCCCCCATATAAAACTATACAGGCTATCATAGCCACCCCAAGTGTTTCTGAAACCGGCGACGCCAATTGCTGTCGCTTTGCCATTGAGCGGGTAATAGACGAATAGGTTTGATTTTCTTTTTGGAAACGCTTCTTGGTAAATTCGGTCGCGTTGAATGCTTTAATGATCTTGATGCCTGAAAGCGCCTCGTCCAGGTAGCTGATCATGTTTCCATAAGTTTGCTGTGCTGAGATGGCTTGTGCTTTTAACCTTTTTACAATACGCGATATGATAAAAGCAGATACCGGGATAACCAGCAATGAATAGATAGTAAGCTTGGTGCTGATCAGGAACAGAGTAACCACATAAAAAATAAGTTGTACCGGTTCCTTAAAAATAACCTGCAGCGTTGCAGTTACCGAAAATTGAACAACCTGCACATCCGATGCAACTTTTGAAATAATATCCCCTTTTCGCTCATTGCTGAAATAACCCATGTGCATGTCCATGATGTTATTAAAGACTGACTTCCGTAGGTTCAGCAAGGTATGAACCCTTAAGTTTTCCATTATGCGCTGTGATGCGTACCTGAATAGATTGCTCAGTATTACCGAAACAACAATAACCCCGCAAACAACCTGTAAGGTGCGCCATTCATTATAATTGTTGATCATGTATTGTACATAATACTTGAACGTGCCCATGATATCGAACCATGAAGATGGTTGGACAGCGGCAACAACTGCGTTCTTTTTATCAGCAGAAAATAACGTTTGAAGTAACGGGGCAAGCAATGCCAGGTTAAGTGTATTGAATACGATAGAAAACAGCGTTGCTAAAATATACGGTATTGCAAATTTCTCAATTGGTTTGGCGAAAGAAAGTAGCCTGAAATAAGTCTTCATTTGAAAGACAAAATTAATTTTAATTATTTACTTTAATTGAATTGGAAAGATGGCCCTGTTCATTTAATCGCCGGATGTGACTTTTCTCGAATTTTTCATGGCAAAATTTAACCTCGATATCCCCCGTCGCGGCTTCGATTCAGAAAAAAGGATATCATAATTTTTAAAAATTATTTTCACCATCGGAATGGAATAAGGATACTTTAGCCGCAACTGAAATGCGTTTTTTAAACTGGATATAAACTCCCGGTCTTCGCTTTTCAATTCGCTATAAGTTTCAAAAGCTGTCAGCTGATCTACATTACCCTGTACCTCCACATATTTTAATTTCTCTTTATCACTCTTTAGTATCTGCATAACAGACGCTGAATGTTTACGATATTTTGTAAGTACCTGGTCTACATAAGCAATTTTGTGATGATAAAGAGCCATGAACGCCATCCACCAATCATAAAAACCTTTTTCGGGGAACGGCAAAAACTTATCCATAAATTCCCTTTTGAAAAGCATAGCATGCCCGGCAGCGTAATTGTTAAAAAGGATTATCCTGTAATCTTTGCCTTTAACAGAGAAATTATTCAAAACGTCGTTGCTTTCCTTCCCACTTTCATCTATAAATTTCGAATTAGAGAATACCAGCCAGTTATTGCCGATATTTTCGAAAAGCACCTCTATCTTATTTAACTCCCATATATCGTCCTGATCACTTATAGATATATAATCGCCCGTTGTTAAACTAATCGCGCGCTCAAAGTTTTTATTATAGCCCAGATTGTGTTCGTTCTTATAAAACTTTATTCGATCATCGGCTTCAGTATACCTTTTTATTATTGATACTGTTGCATCTGTGGAACAATCATCAACAATTATTATTTCCAGGTCTTTATAGGTTTGGGCGATAATACTATCCAACTGCTGAGCAAGATATTTTTCACCATTATAGGTACAAAGGGCAATAGAAATTAGCGATTGTTTCATGTGGCGCTTTGTAGGTTACAAGTACTGGTTAAGGCCAACTTTGCTAAATGTTGTTTTATTTACGATAGCATCCTGCAGAATATCGTCATTTCTGTCCAGGCCAGATCTTGATTTTTCGGGATGATAAATATGAAAAACCACGCCGCCAAATTTAATAATGCGTTTACTTATGCCGCTATTCATCAACCTTACTGCAACTTCATTATCCTCCCGCCCCCAACCGGAAAACTCTTCGTTATACCCGTTTACTTTTAGTAAATCCTCCCGCCAAAAAGCCATATTGCAGCCTCTCATGTAGAGTATATCGTTTATCCGGTAACGCTCCGCCAAATAATTGCTCAAAAAGCGCAGCCTGATCCCGTTGGTTCTGTTGCGGACATCCTTATCAAAAATATTCACGACCGGTTTCTCCGACTGTAAAAGTCGCTTCGAATAATCCAGGTCAACCATTACCCTGCTACCGCTTGCAAATGAGCCTTTTTTGCTGAACGCGATATGATCGGCAACAAACATGGGGTGTAATATCAAATCGCCATCTATCTGTATAATATAGTCGCCCGATGAGGCTGCTATACCTTTATTCCTGATCTTTGCCAACTGAAAACCCGCATCAGGCTGCCAGACATGTTTTATAGGCACCGGAAAATCTGCTTGAAATTTTTCTATCAGTTGCCGTGTACTATCAGTTGACCCATCATCAGCTATAACAACCTCGTCCGGAAGTACTTTCAGGGCTTTAACACTTAGCAGACAAAGATTAAGTGCTTCGGGCCAGTTATAGGTTGATATATTTAAGGAGGTAATTACTTTTTTGTTTTGCATTAAATATCTGACTGCTGATAACCGTTTTTGCAAAATTGCATTTTTTCTATTTTAATCCTGTCAACTAATTCCCGCTGCCACGGTTCGTCTTTTTTACTTAATATCGGGTGATACAAGTGATATTGTACGGCACAAAGTTTTATGATCTTTTTTATGACGTCCGAGTTTATAAACCGCGCCGCCAACTCCTCGTCCTCATGCCCCCAGCCCGAAATGTCATTATTATAACCGTTTACTTTGACAAAATCGGCCTTCCAGAATGACAGGTTGCTTCCGCGAACGCTATTAGACGACCATACTTTTCTTGAACCAATCGCTCTAAGCGCGAACAAACGCAACGCATTATTACGATTCTGTACGCCGCTTGAAAAAGGAGAAAGATTGATATTTTTTGATCTAAAAACTTCGCTGGTCTTTTCTTCTGTAAGCAAAGCTCTGGTACCCCTTAAGAAAGTAGCCGGTTCAGCAGAAGCTAAATGATCGCGGATAAAATGTTTCCCCAATATAACGTCGCCATCTACTTGTATGATATAATCGCCAAAGCTTTTATGGATAGCTTTATTCAAAATAATAGTTTTCCTGAAGCCACTATCCTCATGCCAAACATGGACCAAAGGTACCGGGAAACTTGATTTTAGCCCATCGATCAAACGCTTTGTATCATTTCCTGAACCGTCATCGGCTATTATCACCTCATCCGGAAGATACACCTGTGCAGATACGCTTTTTAAAACCAGTTCGAGCGCTGCCGGCCAATTATAGGTTGAGATTATTAAAGAACATTTTATTCCAGGCATTGCTATAGCGTCGCGTTTAAGAATGCAAAAATAACAACTTATCTCATAGGCATGTGGGTATCGTCCCGAACTTTCCAAACCGGTTTTTTTGTTGTCAATATTTTCATTCATTTGTATAAACTATTCAGATCGCTCTAATGCATCAAATCCCACTAATCTTTCATGCCGACAATTTCAAGTCAGTCGCCCGGGCATTGACTGTTGTTGAGAATGATTTGAAAGGGGCCGATCAGTTGCTGAAAAGCCTATCATTTACAAAAAACACGCCTATAATAGGAATAACCGGTCCGCCTGGAGCAGGCAAGAGCACCTTAGCAAATGCGCTGATCACCAAACTCGCAGGCCAGGATAAAAAAATAGCCGTATTAGCGATCGATCCAACCTCGCCGTTCAATCTTGGTTCGCTTTTGGGCGACAGGATACGGATGGCATCTCACTTCAATCACCCCAATGTATTCATCCGCTCGTTGGCTACGCGAGGCTCTTTAGGTGGATTATCAGCTAAAACCATTGAGATGACCGATGTGCTGAAAGCAGCAGGGTTTGATTATGTGTTAGTAGAGACCGTTGGCGTAGGGCAATCAGAAGTAGAGATAGCCGGGTTGGCGGATATCACTTTTGTTGTGCTGGTTCCCGAAGGTGGAGACGAGATACAAAGCATCAAATCAGGGTTGATGGAAATTGCCGATGCTTTCATCGTCAACAAAGCTGACAGGGATGGCGCTGATTTGTTCGCCAATAATCTCAAAAAGATGGTTCAGCAAAAGGGGACAGAAATACCTGTTTTTAAAACCATAGCCTCTGAGAATAGCGGCATAGATGAAATTGCTGACTTTGTCCACACCTCCGGTGAAAAAAGCAACAATCGCAAAGAATACCTGCTGGCAGAAAAGGCTTATAAATTGATCGAGCAAAAACGGATGAGCAATATCAACAAAAGTCAATTATACCAATCAGTATCAGAAGCCGTTAAACAACCAGGATTCAATATTTATTCCTTTGCAGAAAAGTTTGCTGACTTCTGATTTCAGACATCGGACTTCCGACTTTCTAAGAATTCATTATCTCTTCAATATGATCTGCTTCCAGTGGAATATCAGCCATCAGGTCGAGATTGCCGTCTTTTGTGATCAGGATATCATTCTCCAGTCGTATGCCCAAGCCTTCTGCCGGAATGTAAATGCCGGGTTCGCAGGTCAAGATATTTCCTACCTCAAACGGATTATACCGGTTGGCAAAATCGTGCACGTCCAGACCTAAATGATGTGAAGTGCCGTGCATAAAGTATTTCTTATATGCCGGCATTTTAGGATCCTGTTTTTCTACATCATGTTTATCCAGCAATTTTAACCCGAGCAGTTCGCTGGTCATTATTTTACCAACTTCTTCCTGGTATTCATTTAATATTGCTCCGGCTTTTATCATAGCTGTTGCACCTTTCATTACACGCAGCACGGCGTCATATACATCGCGCTGGCGTTTAGTGAAGCGACCACTTACCGGTATCGAACGGGTCATGTCGGCATTATAGTTTGCATACTCAGCACCGAAATCGAGTAAGATCACATCGCCATCCTTACAAACCTGGTTGTTATCTATATAATGCAGCACATTAGCATTTGGGCCCGAAGCGATGATTGGGTTGTAGGCATGTCCGGTGGCGCGTTGACGCAAGAACTCATGTGTGGTTTCTGCTTCTATTTCGTACTCAGTAACACCTGGCCTGGTAAATTTCAGCACACGTACAAAAGCATCCCTGGTAATTTCACAGGCTTTTTTTGTCAGCTCGACTTCGATATCTGATTTTACCGCCCTCAGATCGCGCAGGATAACTGCCGAACGCTCATAGTTATGTAAAGGGTACTTTGCCCTCAGTTGTTCATACATCCTGAGATCTCTGTATGGTACCGAATAGCTATACCGGTCGTTATCATTTGTATTAACGTAGATGTTATCTGCGTAATTAATAATACTGTGCAGTATGGTATCATATTCGCTAAGCCATTGTATGTTTTCGATACCAGATGCAGCGCGGGCCTCTTCCTTAGTATATTTATGACCTTCCCAAACAGCAATATGCTCGTTGGTTTGTCTTAAAAAAAGTACTTCTTTGTATAAGGGATTAGGACAATCAGGATATAATACCAATATGCTTTGTTCCTGGTCTATGCCTGACAAATAAAAAAAATCAGCATTTTGCTTAAATACAAAAGTCTGATCACCATTTCTCGGGAACTCATCGTTAGAATGAAAAACAGCTATCGAATTACCTTTTGTTCTTTTGACGAAATTTTTTCTATTAGAAGTAAATAATTTTTTATCTATTGGTAGATATTTCATTATTCTCAGTATTATTAATTTTTTGCAAACAATTATTTTTATTTATTTGTATTACCAAAAGACAAATTTTGGAACAATGTTTGGTAATGAAGTCAAACATAATTACTAATTTTGAAAAAAAAATCACAATTAAATTGTTTAATCTTAAAACTATGAACTATTCTACATTAAAAAAAACAGTCGCCCTTTCATTCGCGTCTCTGTTGGCGGTCAGTGTGGTAAATGCCCAAACTGATGCAGCTAAAACAGATTCGACGAAGGCATCCGCTGCAACAGGTACTGCAAAAGTATTTGGCGGAACAAAACAGTACAACACCTGGAGTCTTGGCTTAAACGTTGGAGTAACTGCTCCTTCTGTAGCAACAGGTGGTGTAAACGTATTTAACCACAATCAGCCAAGCTTAGGCTATGGTGCTAGCTTAAGAGATCAATTATCTCACACTATCGGCTTACAATTAGACGTAAGAGGTGGTCAGGTAAAAGGTAGCGAAGAAGCAAAATTCAGCAACCCTGGTTACGTAGTTGACCCTTCACTAGGTCAAATCGGAAGCTTCAAAACTAACTTCTTCCAGGCTACTTTAAGCGGTGTTGTTAACGTTGGTTCTTTAAGCTTCCTTCACCGTTCAAATGCTATTAACTTCTTCGTTAATGGTGGTGCTGGTTTAGCTTTCTATTCACCAAAAGTGTATTCTGACAACTCTCAAGGTACTTTGTTATTTGACTACAAAGGTCACACAGGTACTGATGGAACAGGATCACAAATTAAAGAATTGGTAATTCCGATTGGTGCTGGTGTTAAATTCAAACTGTCTGATGCGTTAGCCTTAAATTTAGGTTACACTGAAAACTTCATCGATGGATTTAACTTTACCGGTGTTCACGCTAATTACCCGGCTTCTAACAAATACTCTTACGGCTATGCTGGTTTAGAGTATACTTTCGGTCCAAAATCAAAACCAAACCTGGATTGGGTAAACCCAGTGGCTATGATGTATGACGAGTTGTATGATGCAGCTCTTCGTCAGGAAGTAGAAGCTTTGAAAGGCCGTGTTGGCAATGTTGAAAATGCAGTTAACGACCTGAAGAAAGATTCTGACGGTGACGGTGTTGCTGATCAATTCGACAAATGCCCTAACACTCCTGCTGGTACTGTTGTTGACGGTTCTGGTTGCCCAATTGTATTCCCTAAAATTGACACTTCATTATTCGTAATGAAACCAAAACCAGGTGATGCAAAAGCATACTCTAACATCCAGTTCGAATTCGATAGCTCAGTATTGAGAACTTCTTCTTACCCAGTACTTGACGCTACTTCAGCTGATCTGCGTTCAAACGCTGGTTCTAAAATCGAATTGGACGGCTTCGCTTCATCAGAAGGTACCGCTGCTCACAACATGCGTCTTTCTAAAGACCGCGCTAACTCAGTAAAAACTTACTTAGTTAACTCTGGTGTTGATGCAAAACGTGTTAAAGTAAAAGGATTCGGTGAAACTAAACCGATCGCTGATAACTCAACTGAAGATGGTCGTATCCTGAACCGTCGTGTTGAATTCAAAAAATAATTATTATTTGTAATAATAGCAGAAGGCTCTCCGGTTTCGGAGAGCCTTCTTTTTTTTACTAAATTTGTTCATGTATTTTTTCAGAAAGAGAGACCCAAACAGGCCCACCAGTTTTAACCTGAAGGTGATGCATACTATCAATGCAATTGCAATCATCATGTTCCTGGCAGGTATTATCTGGAAACTGATCGATTGGTTTATTTTGAAGAAGTAGGTATGCAGAGTGCGTTTCGCACTAATTTTTATATGAACAACTATGAAAAAAATTATCAATACCAATAATGCCCCAGCTCCTATCGGCCCTTACAGCCAGGCTGTTGCTGCCAATGGGTTTTTGTTTGTATCCGGACAAATACCAAGCGATCCTGCTACAGGCGAAATAGTTTCCGGCGATATTAAAGCTGAAGCAAAACAGGTAATGGAAAACATTAAAGCAATACTAACCGAAGCGGGCTTGAACTTTAGCAACATAGTTAAGACAAGCATTTTCCTGACTGACATGGGGAACTTTGCACAGGTAAATGAAGTGTACGGCACTTACTTTACCGATCAGTTTCCGGCCCGTGAAACTGTGCAGGTTGCTGCATTACCTAAAAATGTAAATGTCGAGATCTCAGTTATCGCAATCAATTCCTGATAGACAAAATTGAACAGGCAGATATTTCAAACTCCTATTGAATATTTAAAGGGCGTCGGTACTTCGCGCGGCGACGTCCTTAAAAAGGAATTGGGAATATTTACGTTTGAAGACCTGCTTCGTCATTTCCCTTATAAACATATCGACCGCACACGGTTCTACAAGATAAGGGAAATCAACCCTGACCTGCCCTATGTACAGGTTTTAGCCCGGTTAACACATAAAGAAATTCTTGGAGAGAAGCATACTAAACGCCTGGTAGCACAAGTTCAGGACGATACCGGCGTGATGGAACTGGTGTGGTTCCAGGGAGTGCGGTGGATAGAAAAATACCTGCAGCCCGGAAAGGTTTACATTCTGTTCGGAAAGCCTGGCTCTTTCAACGGCAAGCCCCAAATGGCCCACCCGGAAACTGAATTGTACTCACCTGCCACCATGAAGCAAAAGGGTAATATGACCCTGCAACCGGCTTACAGTTCAACAGAAAAATTAAAGCAGTTTGGGTTAGACAGTAAGGGCATTCAAAAACTGACCGAACCTTTACTGGACCAACATGCGAAGGATATTCATGAGAACCTGCCCTTATATGTGCTGAATCAATTCAAACTGTTGAGCCGGGCAGATGCTTATCGCAATATGCATTTCCCTGAAGATGCCAATATGTTGAATGAGGCCGTTCGTCGTTTGAAGTTTGAAGAGCTATTCCTCATCCAGCTTAAACTACTCAAAAATAAACTGCTCCGGATACAAAAATTCAGGGGTCACATATTTGAAACGGTTGGTGACTACTTTAATCAATTTTATCAAAATAAACTCCCGTTCGAACTAACCAACGCACAGAAAAAGGTATTAAAGGAGATCAGGCAAGATACCCAACGAGGCGTTCAAATGAACCGTTTATTGCAAGGCGATGTGGGCAGCGGTAAGACTGTTGTTGCCTTGATGAGCATGCTGATAGCAATTGATAACGGCTTTCAAACCTGCATCATGGCTCCTACCGAAATATTAGCCAATCAGCATTATCAGACTATAAAAAGCCTTGTAGGCGATGGATTTCTCGAAGTGGCCCTATTGACGGGTTCAACCAAAAAGAAAGAAAGAAATGTGCTGCATGAGCGCCTTGAAAGTGGTGAACTAAAAATACTCATCGGTACCCATGCGCTGATAGAAGATAAAGTACAGTTCCAGAATTTGGGATTTGTAGTGATCGATGAGCAACACCGTTTTGGTGTGGAGCAGCGTGCCAAGCTTTGGAGAAAGAACAGCATTCCGCCACATGTTTTGGTAATGACTGCTACGCCTATCCCGCGCACGTTAGCTATGACGCTGTATGGTGATCTGGATGTATCCGTTATCGATGAATTGCCTGCCGGGAGAAAGCCCATACAAACCCTTCACTTTTTTGAAAACCAGCGCCTGCGGATGTTTGGTTTTATGAAGCAGGAAATTGCTAAAGGTCGTCAGATCTACGTCGTATACCCGTTGATACAGGAAAGTGAAAAACTCGATCTGAAAAACCTGGAAGACGGCATTGAGACCATGCGCCACGAATTTCCTATGCCGCAATACCAGATCAGTATTGTACATGGCAAAATGCCTGCTAAGGACAAAGATTTTGAGATGCAGCGCTTTGTGAAACACGAAACACAGATCATGGTTGCGACCACCGTTATCGAAGTGGGTGTTAACATCCCAAATGCTTCTGTGATGATCATCGAAAACGCTGAGCGTTTCGGTCTTTCACAATTGCACCAATTGCGCGGGCGTGTGGGTCGGGGTGCAGAGCAATCTTTCTGTATCCTGATGAGCAGCCATAAACTGAGTTACGATGGTAAGATCAGGCTCGATACCATGGTGAAAACGAATAATGGTTTCGAGATATCTGAGATAGACCTGCAATTGCGCGGGCCGGGTAATATCGAAGGTACGCAACAAAGCGGTGTAGTAGACCTGAAAGTAGCGGACTTAACTACCGACCAGGCTTTATTATTACAAGCCCGAAAATGCGTAGAAGAGATATTTGCCAAAGATCCTGCACTGGCTCATCCTGAAAATCAAATCCTCCAACTGGCATTCCAGGCAAAAAATGCAGGATTGAGCTGGGATAAAATTTCCTGACCGAACCAATATTCCTTCAAAATATTACATTTGTTTAAAAGCACTCTTCTCAACCATGAAACTGAAAATCTTTGCCATCCTGTCACTCGTATTATCGACTACCTTACTCAAAGCCCAGGACTCATTAATGCTCCGCAAAATTTATGATGAAGCTTTGGTAAACGGCCAATGCTACAGCAATCTGCATTATTTATGTAAGAACATCGGCGCACGTTTAAGCGGTTCGCCGAATGCCCAAAAGGCAGTGGAATGGAGCAAAAAGTTAATGGAAAGCTATGGCTTTGACCATGTTTTTTTACAGGAAGTAATGGTGCCTCATTGGGTACGCGGCGCAAAGGAAGTTGGGATGATTGTTGATGGTAACAATAAGATATCTGTGCCGATAGCAGCTTTAGGCATGTCAGTAGCTACTCCAAAAGAAGGCATAACAGCTGATGTGATAGAAGTGCACAGTTTGAAAGAACTGGATACTTTGGGTGCGAACGCTATAAAAGGTAAGATCGTATTCTTCAACCGCCCATTCGATCCGCGTTTTATTGAGACCTTGCGTGCTTACGGTACAGCCGGAGATCAAAGAAATATGGGTCCTGCCGCAGCTGCGAAATACGGTGCTGTAGGGGTGATTGTCCGTTCTCTGACCGAAACGCTTGATGATTTTCCGCATACTGGGGCAACCCGTTATATACCCAATGGCTTAAACATTCCGGCGGCAGCTATATCTACCAAAGGCGCCAATCAATTAAGTGCATTATTAAAAGAAAAGAAATCACCGCAGATCAAATTTTATTTCAAACAGAACTGCGAAACGCGCCCTGATACCTTATCTTATAATGTAGTAGGTGAATTGAAAGGCTCTGAGAATTCAAATAAGTTCATCACCGTCGGCGGTCACCTGGATTCATGGGATTTGGCTGAGGGTGCGCATGATGATGGTACAGGCGTGATGGGTTCATTAGAAGCTGTACGCATTTTAAAAGCGATGGGTTATCAACCTAAAAATACGATCCGGGTGGTATTCTTTATGAATGAAGAGAATGGCGATAAAGGCGGCCTTAAATACGCTGAGTTAGCGGCCCAAAATAAAGAGGAACACATCGCAGCTATTGAGTCAGACCTGGGTGGATTCACTCCGCGTGGTTTTGGATTTTCGGGATTGACTTCTGACCAATTTAAAAATCTGGCATCGTGGAAGCAGCTTTTTGAGCCTTATGGGTCAGGGAGATTTGTTGCAGGTGGCGGGGGTAGTGATATCGGTCCACTGAGGGAAAAATCAAAGAGTGTTGTGCTGATAGGTTTCGATCCGGATTCGCAGCGTTATTTTGACGTTCACCATACACCAAATGATGTGTTTGAAAATGTCAATAAACGTGAACTGGAATTAGGTTCTGCATCAATGGCATCGCTCATCTATCTGATCGATCAGCATGGGTTCAATTGACATGTTCGGTTAGAGACGCGATGCATCGCGTCTCTACTATCACGTTTCTACATTATTACATAATTATGTAAATCGGCAATTAGAATTTTCATGCTTAATTGTAAATTGCGGCGCATTAACCTATAAGCATTCAATAGTGTCCGACGAAGGTCATAGTCAACCCCAAAAAAAAGATTCATTCGCTGCATTGCGATTCAAGGATTTCCGCATTTACCTTGCTCAACGCTTTTTCTTCACCTTCGCCTACCAAATGCAAACTGCGGCATTAGGCTACTACATTTATGATCTTACTCACAGCAAACTTGCCCTGGCATGGGTCGGTTTAAGCGAGGCCATACCTGCAGTTGGACTTGCGCTTTACGGTGGCTACATCGCCGACAAGTATGAAAAACGCAAAATGCTTTTGCTCATTTTCAGCGGCGTTTTTCTTTCTTCATTCGTCATGTTCCTTACCACATTTAAAGGCATGAGCGGTTATGTCCACGCCGGCTGGATATTACCGATACTTTATGGAATGATATTTTGCAACGGTATTGCCCGTGCATTTTTCGGGCCGGCAATATTTACAGTATACGCCCACAGCATCCCCCGGGAACTTTATCCTAATGCCAGTACATGGAGCAGTACCGGCTGGCAAATTGCGTCTATTTTAGGCCCTCTTTGTGTCGGACTTATTTATGCGCTCGGAGGTGGTATAACCGGAAACTTCATCATCATTCTAATTTTTCTGTTAGTAACGCTTGTATTGGTGTTTACGCTCAGAAAATATCCTGCTGTTTTTGTCCCAAAAGAGAGCATTTGGAAAAGTCTCTCGGAGGGTATCAACTTTGTATTTAAAACAAAAATGATGGTGGCGGCGATGAGCCTCGACTTATTCTCCGTGTTTTTTGGCGGTTCTGTGGCCCTGTTGCCCGTGTTTGCGCAGGATATTTTACACGTGGGTGCCGAAGGGTTCGGGGTAATGAAAATGGCATCCTCATTAGGTGCTGCACTAACCATGGTAATCATGGTTCGTTATTCGCCATTAAATAAACCCTGGAGAAACTTGCTGATTGCAGTAACGGGTTTTGGACTGTGCATCATCGGATTTGGGTTATCACGAAGCTTTTTGCTGACGACCTTATTCCTGTTCGGGCAGGGGGCATTTGATAGTATAAGCGTGATCATACGCGGCACTTTGGTGCAATTGTTAACGCCGGATCATATGCGCGGCCGAGTTTCCGCCGTAAACTCCATGTTTATTGGCTCTTCTAATGAGATCGGCGATTTTGAATCGGGCCTTATGGCTAACTGGCTTGGAACTGTACCCGCAGTATTGGTAGGAGGGAGCATAACCCTTTTGATAGTCACTATCACTTATTTCAAAACCACAAGTCTGCTACCGTTAGGTGTGAGCGATATCCATACGGTTGAAGTATCAGAAGAAAAGGCCGCTACAGCTTAAAGTGTCTTTAAACTTCTCAAAAATAAATAGGTAAGTGAGCCCAGGATTGGCACCACTGCAATGATCACTATCCATAACGCTTTGGCACCGCCATTCATATTCTTATTTCTGAGAATGGCAAAAAAGGCATAAATACCCAGCAATACCCAGATAAATAGGAATAGCAAACCAAAGGTTCCTCCGATGGTGGATGTGATCAGATACATGGTCGAAGTTTTTAAATCAATAATCAGCAGTTACTTTCTCACCGATCTGCTGACGCCACATGGCATAATACAAACCTTTTTGAAGTAGCAGCTCCTCATGCTTGCCGGATTCAACAATATGCCCTTTCTCCAGAACATAAATCGTATCGGCGTGCATGATAGTAGATAAACGGTGGGCGATCAAAATAGTTACATGATCTTTTAATACTGACACATCCCTGATAGTTTCAGTAATTTCCTCCTCAGTTATCGAGTCGAGTGATGATGTGGCTTCATCAAATACAAGCAAATCTGGTCTGCGCAGCAATGCACGGGCTATGGATAAACGTTGTTTCTCCCCACCAGATACTTTTACACCACCTTCGCCAATCACCGTGCTCAGCCCTTGTGGCGCACGTGATAATAAAGTCTGGCAGGCGGCTCTTTGCAAAGCTTCCATACATTCTTCATCCGTAGCATCCGGGCGAACGAACAGCAAGTTTTCACGAATAGTGCCTGAAAACAGTTGCGTATCCTGGGTCACAAAACCAACTTTCTCACGAAGTTCATCCAGGTCGATCTCTTTGCTTGGAATATCGTTGTATAAAATATCACCTTCCAATGGCTGATATAAACCAACCAGCAATTTTACTAATGTTGTCTTTCCTGAACCTGACGGGCCAACGAAAGCGATGGTCTCACCCGATTTGGTTTCAAAACTGATATTGTTCAATGCATTTCGGTTAGCCGTAAGATGCTTGAAGCTTACATTGTTGAAGGACAGTTTACGTACGTCTTCTAAAAGGGCAGGCTTTTCCGGTTTGGCGTCGATTGGGATGCTTAAGATACGTTTGAAATTACCTAGAGATACTTCCGCCTCACGCCAGGAAAGGATCACGTTACCCAACTCCTGTAACGGATTGAACAGAAAGAAGGAATAGAATAAAAAGCTAAAATATTGTCCCGGTGAAATAGTACGATGGAAGATGAGAATGAGCAATACCACCACCATTACACTACGCACAAAATTTACTGTAGTACCCTGCACAAAACTCATGCTGCGCACATATTTAACCTTTTTAAGTTCCAGGTCTAATATTTTATAAGTGGTTTTATTTAAACGTTCAATCTCCTGTTTAGCTAGGCCTAAGCTTTTTACAAGTTCGATATTTCTTAATGACTCAGTCGTTGACCCGGCCAATGAAGTGGTTTCCGCAACGATCGTTTTTTGAATACGCTTGATCTTCCGGCTCATAAGCGAACTGACCAAGGCAATAACGGGGATAGAAGCAAAGTAAACCAACGTCACTTTATAGCTTACCGATATAGAATAAATGGTAACGAACACCATACCAACCAGGCTTACAAACAATATCCCGATAAAGGAGGTAACGAACTTTTCGCAATCAAGCCTTACCTTTTGCAGGATGCCTAATGTCTCTCCGCTTCGTTGGTCTTCAAAAACCTGGTAAGGAAGCTCAAGCGAATGCTTTAAACCGTCGGCATACATTTCAGCGCCAACCTTTTGTGTGATGATATTAGTATAATAATCCTGAAAGTTCTTTGCTATACGCGATACCATCGCCACACCAATGGCTAAGCCAATAAGCTTAAGCACAGTGCTTATGTATTCATTATATTGAAGTTTATCCCTTTGTTCGATCACCCTATCCACTATCCTACCGGTAATGTATGGATCAAGCAAAGAAAAGCCGATATTGATTGCTGCCAGGAGCAGGGCGGTGCCTACCACCCATTTATGTTTTTTGAGATACGAGATCAGTACGTTCATGTTTGGTAAAAATAAAAAAAGGGAATGGCTCTAAACAGCTCATTCCCTTTAATTTGACAATATTCTGGTCGTTATACTGTCATGATATCTTTTTCTTTCGCTTCAGACAGCACGTCAACTTTTGCAATATGAGCATCTGTTAACTTCTGAATTTCGCCTTCTCCCGTTTTCATTTCGTCTTCAGATACGCCTTCTGATTTCAGTTTTCTGATCTTTTCATTAGCATCCTTACGGATATTACGGATAGCTACTTTACCATTTTCGACCTCAGCTTTTGCTTTCTTTACCAGGTCGCGACGACGCTCTTCTGTCAATGGCGGAACGTTGATACGGATGATCACACCGTCATTTTGAGGATTAACACCCAGGTTTGCCTCCATAATGGCCTTTTCAATTGCACCTAATAATGATTTTTCCCATGGCTGTACCACGATGGTACGGGCGTCAGGTGTATTGACACTACCCACCTGGCTCAGGGGCGTTGGCGTACCATAGTACTCAACCAATATATCATCCAGCATGCTCGGACTAGCTTTGCCGGCACGTATCTTTTGTAATTCACCGTCGCAGTGCTCAATGGCTTTATCCATCAAAGCCTTTGCTTCAGAAACTTGTTTTTTAATGAGTTCGCTCATCGCTTTTAAAATTTGCTGTCAAAAATAGTAAAAACTGTCGGTTTACATTAATAAAAATAATGCTTCAAAATCGAAATAATAACTATACCAACTTTTGCGCCAAATAAGATTATTCGCTACTAAATTTATAATTTTGTAATTATCAATAGCTTGTTATATGGCAACAATAGATTCGACTTTAGATGATATTATGAAGCTGGATTTCAATTCCAGGGAAATGCTATTGGAAATCCTGCAGAAGCGGCAAATAGAATATCGTCGCAATGAGATAGCTAAATCGGCAAAGAAAACCTTGAAAGAATATCAAACCGGAAAGATTACTGCTGATACTGCCGAGGACGTTATTAAAAAATTAAACTCGCTTTAATGTCTTTGGAAAGGAAACTTGTATTATCCAAAGCTTTTGAAAAGGCTTATCAAAAATTTACAGGCAAAAATCAAGCATTAAAATCTTCAATAGCTAAAGCATTGCTCAAATTGCAACATGATGCTTTTGACCCCGCATTAAGAACCCATAAATTGAGTGGAAATCTTGCATCTTATCTCGCATGCTCCTGCGGCTATGATTGCAGGATCATCTTTACAATAGAAAAGGATGTTAACGATCCGAAGATTGAAAACATCCTTTTACTGGATATCGGTACACATGATGATGTGTATTAAATCTGAAAGCTATTTATCGTACTAAAGTACCGATGTGCTCTCCCTCTGCAATCTTCATAAAATTGCCCGGCTTGTTCATGTCGAATACGATTATCGGCAATTTATTTTCATGGCAAAGTGTAAAGGCTGTCATGTCCATTACATTCAAACCTTTGTCGAACACTTCCTGGAAAGTGATCTCGTCATAGCGGGTTGCTGTTGGATCTTTCTCTGGGTCGGCAGTGTAAATGCCATCTACACGAGTACCTTTTAACACCACATCAGCTTTGATCTCGATAGCACGTAATGAAGCCGCAGTGTCGGTAGTAAAATATGGATTACCTGTACCGGCACCGAAAATCACGATCTTACCTAATTCGAGGTGATGCATGGCACGTCGACGGATATATGGCTCGCATATCTGCTCCATTTTGATAGCTGATTGCAAGCGGGTTTCTACACCAATGCTTTCCAATGCATTTTGCAGCGCCATACAGTTGATCACTGTTGCCAGCATACCCATGTAGTCGGCCTGCGCACGGTCCATGCCGGATTTTTCGGCACTTAATCCTCTGAAGATATTGCCTCCGCCCACTACAATGGCCATTTCTATTCCTTTGTCATAAACGGCTTTAATATCCTTTGCGTATTGCAAAACCTGGTTATTATCAATGCCGTATTGCCTGTCGCCCATTAGCGACTCGCCACTTAATTTGAGAAGAAGACGTTTATATTTCATTTAAGGTAGTTTGTCAAAAGTATCAATTTAAATTGAGTGTTAAAACAATGTGTTTTAATTCACTTGATTACCAGCGAGGTACGTTCCCTTCAACGTATAGTTGTCATCAAAGAACGTCAGATCAGCATCGTAGCCTGCTTCTATTTTTCCTTTATTCAATTTGGCCAGTTGAGCAGGATACAAGGTCGCCATATTAACAGATTCCGGCAGACTAACATCGAAATGCTTCACGCCGTTTTCAATACATTTCAGCATAGTAAGGCATGAGCCGGACAATGTACCATCAGGTAACACATAACGGTCGCCCGTAAATTTATGCTGATATGGCCCATGATCACTTTCAGTAACAGAATCGGTAATGAAGAAAAGTTTATCACCCAGTTCACGCTTAGCCAGTCTTGCCATCACGAAATCCACGTGGATTCCATCAGGCACAATACTCGTATAAGGCCTTTCTTCAAAAATAGCAGGAAGATACCCCGGGTCGCGGTGATGCATTTGCGGCATCGCGTTATAGATATGTGTTACGGCCGGGATGGGTTTATTTAAGAAACGCTTGCCTTCAGCATAGGTAGCATTACTATGTCCTGATGATAAGATCACGCCGCTATTGTGCAGATAATCGATCACTTCCTGATCTTGAAGTTCAGGAGCAATGGTCATCATCGTTATTACACCATCAGCCATATCCAGCCATTTCTTTACCAGATCGAGTGATGCCTTTTTGATAAAATCTTTATTATGTGCTCCACGGCGAACAGCATTTAGAAATGGCCCTTCAAGGTGAATACCTAAAAAATTTCCTTTAGCCTTTTCACGGTAGGACCGGCCTACCCGGATCGTTTCCTCTATCACCTCATCTGTATTAGTTGATATGGTTGGAAAAAAAGCGGTGGTACCCTGTGCTAACAGGTCAGTTTCCATCTGAAGCAGGGTAGCTTCATCGGTATCAATGCTCAGCAACCTTCCTCCACTACCATACAATTGCAGGTCGATCAAACCCGGAGCGGCATAAGCTCCATGCATGTCTTTCTTTTCGGCATCCTGTGGGATAGCATTATCCGCGACGATGCCGGCGATTTTGCCGCCTGAAATTAAAATTGCTTTGCCTTTGGTGATCTGACCATCCGAAATGATCTGGAGGTTGTGAAGTGCTGTTGTCATAATACAATATTAAAGGATTATTGTAGAGGCGCAATACTTTGCGTCTGTTCTTTACAATTACACTGGAGACGCAATGTGTTGCGTCTCTACAAATAAAAATATTATTGCAAAAAAAATCCCCCTCGTTAATACGAGGGGGATTTAATAATTAAGCTCCTAAGGCTACCCGTTTAAATGCGGTAACGGTTAGTCCTTTATCAACGCTGCTCAGGAACTGGGCAACGTTCTTGGATGAGTCTTTTACAAACTCCTGGTTCAACAGGGTTGAATCTTTGTAGAATTTGTTCAGCTTGCCGGCAGCGATCTTTTCAACCATTTCTTCCGGTTTGCCTTCAGCGCGGATCTGCTCTTTAGCAATTTCCAGTTCACGCTGAATGGTAGTAGCATCAACGCCGTCTTTATCGATAGCAACGGGGTTCATAGCAGCAATCTGCATAGCTACGTCCTTACCTGCTTCTTCTGCACCGGCAACGTCAACGCTTAAGCCAACCAATACACCTAAACGGAAGTTACCGTGGATGTAAGCGATCACTTTTTCACCCTCTACTATTTCATATTTAGATACACCGATCTTCTCGCCGATCTTACCAGTTTTTTCGGTAACAGCTTCAGCGATAGTTACACGGTCAACATCAGTATCAACTTGTAATTGAGTTAATGCAGCTAAGTCAGCTGGTTTGTTCTCAACAGCTGCGTTAGCAATCTGGTTAGCAAAAGCAATGAATTCAGCGTTTTTTGCTACGAAATCGGTTTCGCAATTCAATTCGATGATCACACCACGTTTGCCATCTTCAGAAGTACGTGCAATAACCACACCTTCGTTCGACTCACGGTCCTGGCGGCTTGCAGCCACTTTAGCACCTTTTTTTCTTAAGTAGTCAATTGCAGCTTCAAAATCACCGTTAGTTTCGGTCAAAGCTTTTTTGCAATCCATCATACCTGCACCGGTCTGCTGGCGCAGTTTGTTAACGTCAGATGCGCTAATTTGTAATGTTGACATTGTTATATGTTTTAAATGTTGTAGAAGTTGTAAAGGTTGCAGAAGTTGTAAATGATATTAACCATTACAACCTCTGCAACCCTTACAACCAAAATATTATTCTTCTGTTTTTTCAGCAGCAGGAGCAGCAGGTGCTTCAGCTTCGGCTTCAGCAGCTACTCTTTTTCTTTTACCACCTTCTGCAGGTGCAGCGGCAGGTGCGGCAGCTTCAGCTTTAGGGCTATCAGCTTTTGCTTTTGCAGCAGCAGCTTCTTTTTCAGCTTCGTCTTCTTTCTCGCGTTTGCGCTCATCCAAGCCTTCTTCGATAGCTTTGATAATGATACCGGTGATCAATGAGATTGATTTGGTAGCGTCATCGTTAGCCGGAATAGGGAAATCGATGTTTGAAGGATCAGAGTTGGTATCCACCATTGCAAAGGTTGGGATATTCAACTTTAAAGCTTCTGAAACCGCGATGTGCTCTTTCTTAACGTCGATCAGGAACAGTGCAGCCGGTAGACGGTTCAGGTCGGCAATACCGCCCAATAAAGTTTCCAGTTTCACACGTTCACGCTGGATCATCAGTCTTTCCTTTTTAGAAAGGTTGCTGTAAGTACCGTCTTTAGTCAATTTATCGATGTTTGACATCTTTTTGATCGACTTACGCACGGTAGCGAAGTTAGTTAACATACCACCTAACCAACGTTCGGTTACGAAAGGCATGTTTACTGTTTTTGCGTAATCAGCTACGATATCTTTCGCTTGTTTCTTTGTAGCTACGAATAATACCTTACGGCCTGATTTTACAATTTGTTTTATAGCTGCAGCAGCTTCTTCAACTTTAGTTAAAGTTTTATTAAGATCGATAATGTGGATACCGTTGCGCTCCATGAAAATGTACTGAGACATTTTCGGATCCCATTTGCGGGTAAGGTGACCAAAGTGTACACCTGCATCCAGTAAATCCTGATATGTTGTTCTTGCCATTGTGTTGTCCTCCTTGATGATTAACGTTTACTGAATTGGAATCTCTTGCGTGCTTTCTTGCGTCCTGGTTTTTTACGCTCAACCATACGGTCGTCGCGGGTCATTAGACCTTTAGCGCGCAATGCTGGTTTCTTTTCAGCATCAAGTTCAACAATAGCTTTAGCAATAGCTAAACGAACGGCTTCTGCCTGTCCTTTTACGCCACCACCTGCTACGTTTACCAGTACATCATATTTACCAGTAGAGCCAGATACTTCTGTCGACTGGGTAACGATGTATTGTAAAGGTAAAGTAGGGAAGTACTCTTTGTAATCTTTACCGTTAACGGTAATGTTTCCATTGCCCTCGCTCAAGTAGATGCGTGCAACAGCGGTTTTTCTTCTGCCTGAAGTGTTAGTTGTTGGCATTTCTTTTCTCCTTTAAATTGATAAATTAAATGGCTTTAGGGCTTTGTGCTGCATGAGGATGCTCGGCACCTGCATATACATGCAGATTACCAAATAAGGCACGGCCCAAACGATTTTTAGGTAACATACCGCGTACGGCTTTTTCTACCACACGCTCTGGATGTTTTGCCATTAACTCCTTAGGAGAAATGAAACGCTGACCACCTGGGTAACCAGTGTAAGAAACATATTGCTTAGCGCTGAATTTGTTTCCGGTCAGTTTTACCTTGTCTGCATTAATAACTATTACATTATCGCCGCAGTCTACGTGTGGGGTGTACCCTGGCTTGTGTTTTCCTCTAATGATCATTGCGATCTTAGTAGACAAGCGCCCCAAAATCTCGCCCTGAGCGTCAACAACAACCCATTCTTTGTTAACGGTCTTTTTATTGGCTGAGACAGTTTTGTAACTTAACGTATTCACTTGCTTAAAATTAAATTTATTAAACGTTTATTATACCCCGTAAAATCGGGACTGCAAAGATACGGTAATTTGTTTAATTGTCAAGGGGTTTGTCGGATAGTTTATTTAGCTTGGCCGGAACGATTTATAAACGAGTTATAATGTGATATCATTGCATAAAACGGAGGTGACAAAATTGTTACATCTTTTAGCAACATTCAACTATAAACCTTCATTAAACGCAACGGTCAAAACTTAAAACCAACTTATCGTTAATACATTTGCAATTAGTAAACCTTATTATTTTATCTAAAATGAAAAAGCTCCTGCCAAACCTTATATTAATCGTTTCAATTTTTTTTGTTACAAGCTGTAAAAAATCTAACGATAGCGTACCAAACTATGATTATATCAATTCTTATCTGCCCTTAAAGTCAGGTAATGAGTGGACCTATCTGCACAATGATAAAGACACTGTAATTGCCAAAGTGGGTGATAGTTTTAGCCAGGGTCTTCAAACGTTTAATAAAGTTGGCGATATGTATTATTCACAGGTTAATGATAAATATTATATGATGATTTACCCTGGCGGCGGTATTGGCTTTTCAGTCCCTATTCTTGACGCATCACAATTTAAGGGCTATTCCATTACCACAAAAGATTCGACAGCATTCTCAAGTGATCCTACCCCAGTACTTTCTATGATGACTATAGTTGACAACAATTCGATTAAGACGGTTAATGGCCAAACCTATAAAAATGTTATCCATACTGTAGTAGATGTATACCAGGCTTTTAACGGTGAATATATGAATATTCAGACTTATGATTTCTATTTCTCTTTTGGCATAGGGCTCATAGAGATTGATAAAAGCAATGAAGATGTTGTTTACGACACACTCACCATTGTTAATTACAAATTAACATAAACCGATATCTCTAAATACTGTTGTTATTTATTGATTTCATAATACCCCTTCATTTATTATTTTTACCCCACGCTAACGCGACCACTCAATCAATAACCAACTATGATAGTTATAAAAGATCATGCTGAATTTGAATCTTATTTAGGCCAGGAACTGGGCATATCCGACTGGCATACCATCACCCAGCAGCAGATCAACGAGTTTGCTGACGCAACCCTCGACCACCAATGGATACACACCGACGAGGAGAAAGCCAAAAATATCGGCCCTTTCGGAAGCACTATCGCGCATGGATATTTAACCGTATCGCTGTTACCCTACTTCTGGCACCAGATAGCTGACGTACAAAACCTGAAGATGCAGATCAATTATGGTATCGATAATATAAAATTCGGACAGGCAGTGCTGGTTAATACACGTGTGCGGTTAAAAGCAAAACTGGCGAACATCATCAATCTCCGAGGTATCACTAAAGCCACCATCGGCGTTGAAATGGAAATCGAAAACCAGAAAAAGCCTGCCTACACCGGTGAGGTGGTTTTCCTGTATCATTTTAATGCGTGATAATAAGCACAATTACGATGAAGGATGAAACATCCCGGGCAATGGCCGTTTTATATACCAGGGCATTGCTTGGGATCATATTTCTGATGCAGGGATTTGGAAAGATATTTACGTACACCGTGCCAGTTGTGTATCAAAAGTTCTTTGTGGATTTTGAAAAAACGTTCCTTCCCAAATGGTTACTGTTAGCAACAGCCTACTATACCTCTTATGTTGAATTGATCTGCGGTTTTTTATTGATCCTAGGTCTTTTCAGGAAATTTACATTATTGCTGCTCGGCATCGACTTACTCGTTGTTTCATTTGGTCATGGATTGCTCGAACCTATATGGGATCTGCAGCATGTTATACCCAGGGCCGTCCTGCTTATCACCATAATGCTCACCCCTGTACAATGGGATAAATGGAGTGCGGATAATTTTTTGTTGCTAAAAAGAGTTAACTAACCCAGCAAATTTTTGATAGGCCAAACCCTATCAGCGCAATCATTCAATTATTCTAATCAGCGGTTATTGTTAGTAAGTGGAAACTTTAATTCCTTCCATAATTTTACTTAACCTACCTTCGCGGGCATGAAGAAAATTTTACCAATTCTAATCCTTGGCGGGGCTATGTTGATAACCGGCTGTAGTAAAAAGAACAACCCAGGTCCATCAGCATCATCCAACAGCTACTTACCTGTTAGTTCCGGCAGTACCTGGACTTACAATGATGTAGTGGGCGGCAATGCCAGTCAGCTCACCATAACCATGACCGGGGCAACAAGCACAATTGCCGGAAAAACTTATTATGCAGGTACATCAGCCTCATCAACAAGGGGAACGAGTACCGGCTACTTTTACGCGGCCAATCATTCTTATTCATTCCGGGCGACTTCGGCAACTGCTGGCATAACTATAGAATTACAAATGGGTAATGACGAGCAGAACGTTGGTTATACCTGGACCACCACCCCAACTGACAATGGTACTATTAATGGAGTATCTGCAAAAACGGTGAATACCATCAAAGAGAAAAATATCACCAAAGTGGTAAACGGAAAAACGTTTAACAATGTAATCCATACCCAGGTTGATCTTCAGTATGATTTGGGTACGGGCTTCCAGAGTGTTGCTGTATATGATATTTACCTGGCAAAAGGTGTTGGTATGATTGAAAATGACACCAGTATTTCGGGATCGCCATATGAGGTAGAAACTATTACCGGCTATACTATCAAATAAATCGAAACAACTCACAATAAACCAAAAACTGCCATGCTATTTAGCGTGGCAGTTTTGCTTTAAATCTTTACATTCGGTCCACAACCCCTTCTGTAATTTTGTGTTTTTATTGATCTATGAACACAAAACAAATCCGCCTGAGTGTATTGGACCAATCGCCCGTACGTAAAGGTGTCACCGCCGAGCAGGCTATAAAGGAAACCGCAGAACTTGCCCGTTATACCGACCAACTAGGCTATACCCGCTTTTGGGTATCAGAGCATCATAATACCGGAAGCCTTGCAGGTTCAACCCCCGAAGTATTGCTGGCTTATTTAGGTAGTCAAACCAAAAATATCCGGATCGGTTCGGGTGGTGTGATGATGCCGAATCACAGTGCGCTAAAAGTTGCCGAGAATTTCAGGATGCTGGAGGCTTTGTTTCCGGGCCGCGTTGATTTGGGGATGGGTCGTGCACCGGGTACCGACCGCCTAACCGCAGCTATGCTAAATCCGTCCAACCAATTCCGTGAGCAGGATTTCGTTAATCAGTTGTATGATCTGAATAATTACTTTCACGACCGCGGGGAACCGGGAACACCTCTATCAAAGATCAGGGCTATTCCTCAAATACAAACGGTGCCGGACATGTGGCTTTTAAGCTCAAGCGGCGAAAGCGGTTTGTTTGCTGCTCACTTTGGCATGGGATTGTCCTTCGCTCATTTCATCAACCCAATCGGCGGACCAGAGGCTGTTGCCCGCTACCGCGAACGTTTCCAGCCGTCAGAAGACCGCGCAGAATCTGCAGCAAGCGTAGCCATTTTTGTTTTCTGTTCAGAAGACGAGGAGAAAATACGACAGCACCAGGCGTTGATGGAATTCCGCTTTAACCAATTGGAACAGGGCAAAGGTATTTTGCCGGTAACCTATGATGATATTAAAAATATAGATTATACCGTTTACGAGTTAGAACGGATGATACATCACCGCAAACGAATGATAACCGGGAAACCTGCCGAAATAAAACAAAAGCTAATAAAGCTCGCTAACGATTATGATGTTGATGAAATCATCGCCGTTACTATTGCTGAAGATTTTGATGACAGGCTGAAATCGTACCAATATCTGGCTGAACAGTTTGAGTTGAAAGTTAACCAGTGATCAGCGATCGGTTATCAGGCGATTTGGATGCTTCATTATTCACAAATCGCCAATAAAAAGAAAATAAATTATTTATAAATTAATTTATCAAACCATAATGACAACAAGGTGTTCTTCAATAGAACACTTATTAAATCAATCATTATGGAAACCATAGAAAAATCAGTTGAAGTTTTAAATGATCTGATAGAGATCAATAACGACCGCTCGGAGGGTTTTGGGAAAGCGGCGCAAGACCTTGATCCTACTGATATGGACCTGCAGGGCATTTTTTTGAACTGCTCATTAGAAAGCAAACAGTTCGCCCAACAATTGCGCGATGAAATAAATCAATTAGGCGGTCATGCAGATATGGATGATACCAGCAGTTCAGGTGCACTCCATAGGGCATGGATAGACGTTAAAGCAACATTTACCGGGCACGACCGCAAAGGTATACTGGCAGAATGTGAACGCGGCGAAGATGCCATCAAAAAAGCTTATCGCGATGCCCTATCTCCTGAAAACGATCTATCTGCCGAAGTGATGCCACTTTTACTTCGCCAGCAACAAAGCATCAACGCTTCGCACGATCGCATTAAATCACTACGCGACAGCGCTAGTTAAATGTGAGAATGTGCAGATATGCAAATGTGCAGATTATAGTTAAAAAGCCATTCCTGATTGGGAATGGCTTTTTGCATTCGAACTTGCATCTGCACATCTCCAAATTTGCACATCCGCCTATCGTCACATTTGCACATCTGCACATCCACATATCTGCACATTCAAATTAAATCTGCACATTTGCACATCTTCAAATTTGCATATCAAATAAAATGACCGTTTCTAAACTAGCCCAGAACTTAAGGGGCTCCGAAATTATCAAGATCGCAGGCGAGATCAACGAGTTAAAAAGACAGGGGCAAAATATCGCTAATCTTACCATCGGCGATTTTGACTCAAATATCTACCCTATTCCTGCGCCATTAAAGGCAGGCATTGTGGAGGCTTATAACGCTAACCAAACCAACTACCCTGCGGCTGATGGTATGCTGAACCTGCGCGAAAGTGTTTCGGACTTTTTAAAGAAACGTTACGATTTAGATTATAACGCTAACCAGATACTGATCTCAGGCGGTTCCCGTCCGCTGATCTATTCTATATACCTTGCTGTGGTAAACCCTGGTGAAAAGGTTGTTTTCCCAACACCATCATGGAATAACAATCATTATTGTGATTTACTGGGCGCCCAATCGGTAATGATTGAAACCAGTCCGGAAAATAATTTTATGCCTACTGCAGATGAGCTTCGTCCGCATCTGAAAGGCGCCGCTTTACTGGCCTTATGTTCGCCATTGAACCCTACCGGTACCATGTTCAATAAAAAGGACCTGGAAGAAATTTGTGATTTGGTGATCGCTGAAAATAAAAGCCGTGCAGCAGGCGAGAAACCACTGTATCTGCTTTACGATCAGATCTACTCACAACTCACCTTTGGTAAACATGAACACTTTAACCCGGTTAGCCTGCGCCCTGAGTTGAAAGACCATGTCATATTTGTTGACGGCGCTTCTAAATGTTTTGCTTCAACAGGTGTTCGTGTGGGCTGGGGATTCGGCCCTGCCGGTGTCATTAATAATATGAAAGCTATTGTTGGCCACATGGGTGCCTGGTCGCCAAAGGCGGAGCAAATGGCGATGGCTAATTTTCTGAAAGATGAAAAAGAAGTGGATGCCTATCTGTCCGACATCAAAACCAAGCTCCAGGACAGTCTTAATACGTTGCACGAAGGGTTCCAGCAATTAAAATCAGAAGGTTTTAATGTTGATTCCATCGAACCGATGGGCGCTATTTACCTTACCGTTAAGGTTGATTATGCAGGCAAAACAACACCTGATGGCGCTGTATTAAAAACCTCAACTGACATCAACTTCTACCTCATCAAAGAAGCCAAAGTAGCATTAGTACCTTTCGCAGCATTCGGAAATGACGATGATGTAAACTGGTTCAGGGTATCGGTAGGTGCAAGTACGCTGCAGGATATTCAGGGCGTGGTGCCGAGGGTGAAAGAGGCGTTGGCGAAGCTTAAATAATCTAAAAATAAAGGAGGGTGTCATGTTGAGGCTCTCGAAACATAGTGGGCCAAGGCCTTTACGCGCTATACTTCGAGTGCCTCAGTATGACACCTAACGCACAGGGTTTTTAGTTTCTACACGATACCCCAATGCTTAATTCTTGCTCATTTATTTTAAAACTGTAAATTCGCAGCTTTCACAAACGCACATAATATGAGATCATTAATTATCACATTATCTATCATACTGGCTACTGCTGCGGCTAATGCACAGACTGCTCCGGCTACAGCTGCACCTGTTCAAAGCGGTGATAACAAAGGTGGCATTGTATATATCAACTCGGATACACTGCTAAACAAATACGCGTATTACGCAGCTATAAAAGCCAAGCTGCAAACTTTGTCACAAAGCGCACAAACAGAACTCGCTGCAAAAGGACAAGCTTTCCAGAAAGAAGTAGCTGCTTACCAGAAAAGCGCAAATTCTCTGAACCTGGCACAACGTACTGCCACGGAAAAACGCCTGCAAAAGAAACAGCAGGACTTACAGGACCTTAGCCAAAATACCGCTAAACAATTACAGGATGAGCAAGAAGCCCAAAATTCTAAATTGTATGATAAGCTGGCGGCTTACCTGAAAACATACTGCAAAACCAAAGGCTATAAAATCGTGCTTACCTACTCAAAAGCTAACCCCGCTATGCTATATGGCGATGAAAGCCTGGATGTGACCAACGATGTGATTACCGGCCTGAACGAGGAGTATAAGAAGGAAAATCCTGGCAAATAGGTTTCTTTGGTTTTACGTTGTACGTATGACGTTATACGTTTGAAGAAGCAGGAAAAACGTATTATGTATAACGTCAAACGTACAACGCCCTGTATAATTTTGTTGCAAGTTTGACGTTATACGTTTTAATTTACAGGGCTTTACGTACAACCTAATACGTATCACGTACAACTTTCTTTCAACCTAAAACTTTTATGAAGCACCTTGCCTTCCTGCTGATAGTTGTCGGGCTTTCCGGCTGTGCTGTGGTTAGCAAACAATATTATTATAAACCTTCGGTTTCCCATCAAGCTATAAAAGGTCATCCCGAGCATACCGATTACAAGGTGGTTTACAGCAAATTCAAAGTAACCAATGGTGCAGGCGACAGCGTGGGCACAATAACCACCAGTCACGGTTTTGGCCATCCTCTTTTAATGGGGCCATTATTTTTTCCTGTAATTCCTGTGGGTGGTGTATTTAATAAGCGTACCAGCCGGTTTCTGATAGATGTCGATGTTCATTGTCCGGAAAAGTATTTTATGTCCCTGGCTATTGACAGCAATGATTATAAGAGAGTGCGCGATTCATTAAATATATTGAATGTAAGAAAAGTAGTCCAGCTGAATGGCAGTAGTTGTTACTTGATTGTAAACGACACGTTAAAAGTCCCGCTACATACTGAGGAATTCTTTTTGGGTAATGGTGCAGGCCATAGCTATAGGTTAACTACTGACGTGAAGTTCGGAAAAGTAAAAACCATGAGGCTGGTAACCGGCAATACCCTGCTCGACAGCACGTTGAAAAACATAACCTTTAAACGCAAAGGCAAGATCGTATTTAATCTGCTCGGGCCGGGGTATTAGAAGTTATACGTTCGACGTAATACGTTATACGTTTTTTATCGCTCCTATAACGTAAAACGTATTACGTCGAACGTACAACTTCTTACGCCGCTTTCGAAATATATTTCACCAAACTTCTTTTAGCTACTGGTAGCAACGTTTGTTCTAACGGGAAGCTAATATCGCTGGCTACATAGTAAACCGCCGGATTGGGCAGATGCTTGTGTTTGTTGATCAGGTCGAGCTTGATATATTCCGGGGTGGTGGTAATGCTTTGCTCGTAAGTATCCACAAACTGGATATTGATCCCCCTGAATTTATCGTCCTTATTCTCAAAAATGGTTATCTGGTATTCGTAGACCCAATTGGTTCGCTCCTTCCCGTTGCGTAATGAAAAGTAACCATTGTAAGGCATTAAAGGGACAAGTCCAATTGGATCGATATTCAGGTGGCTCTCTACAAAATCGTATATCTCTTTACCGGTTTGGATGGCAGGATTCATTTTGTACAAGGCGTACGAAATAATACTTTCAATCTCGTGCATCGAGGCGTCATCCTGGATAATTTTCTCGTAAGTCAGCTTCACGGCGTCAATATCGGCCTGTGTCATGCGCTGCGGAAATGACTGTTGCAGGGTGGATTTGTTGTGCTTAAAATCGAGTAAGTTATTGTAATGAAATATCAGGTCGGTTAGGTTAGGGTATAAGCGGCTGCGATCAAAATGGCGGTTTATCTCCTGCAGATAATCGAGCAGGATATACTTTTTGTGCTCGAAATCTATCGACCCTTCTATAAACCAATTGATGCCTAACGATTTCATTTATTTAAACAAAAATCCGATGTCTTAATTTACAACAAAAAAGCCAACTTTGCAATATGCCTGTTGGAACGCTTTTTTTAATCCCGGTACCGCTTGCCGAACAGGCAGCTGCCAAATCGTTCACCCCTTACCTGGTGGATACCATCAACCATATTAAGGAATACATTGTAGAGAACGAAAAGACCGCGCGCCGCTTCCTTAAAGAAGCTGGCTTACGCACACCACAAAGCGAACTTATCATTCACGATTATGGTAAGCATAACCGCGATATACCTATAAACGAGTTCTTTAAAGGATTAGTTGCAGGTAGCGATGTAGGCTTGATGAGCGAAGCTGGTTGCCCTGGGGTGGCTGACCCGGGAGCTGAAATTGTTGCCGGAGCACATAGGAAAGGCATCAAGGTAGTGCCTTTAGTCGGACCGAGTTCGATTCTATTAGCAGTAATGGCCTCAGGATTTAATGGGCAGAGTTTTACTTTTCATGGTTATCTGCCGATTGATAAAGCTGAACGCAGCCGGAAGATAAAAGAGCTGGAAACGCTGGCTCAACGCAATAATCAGACGCAATTGTTTATCGAGACCCCTTTCCGCAACAACCCGATGCTGGAGGAGATCTTAAGGTCGTGTTCACCTAAAACCAGGCTTTGCATTGCCTGTAACCTGACGGCTGAGGATGAGTTCGTACAAACCAAAACTATCGCCGATTGGAAGCAGAAAATCCCCGATCTGCATAAAAAGCCAACCATATTCCTATTATTTCATTCCTGATTTAAATGCGCATTACCGACCAGCAAACCAAAGTACTTATTTCCGGGGCGGGACCATCGGGGTTGATGATGGCTGCGCAGTTGCTTCGCTACGGAGTTCAGCCTATTATTATCGACGACAAGCAGGGGCCGACGAATCAATCCAAAGCTTTGGCGGTACAAGCACGGTCTCTGGAAATATACCGGCAAATGGGCGTGATCGATAAAGTTCTGGCTGATGGTAAGCCATCGGAAGGTTTGCGTTTTCATTATGATGGTAAGCTAAAAGCATCACTATCGTTTCATAATGTCGGCGTTGGGCAAACGCCTTACCCTTATGTATTCGTGTACCAGCAAAGTAAAAACGAACAGTTATTGCTCGACTATCTTACTTATAATTGCTGCCCTGTTTACTGGAACACATCCTTAATATCGCTGCAGCAAGAGCCCGGATCGGTAACGGCGCTTATCAAAAATGAAGAAGGAGAGCAAACTATAAAATGCGACTGGGTGATTGGAGCGGACGGGGCGCATAGCACGGTTCGCAAGCAAATACAAGCGCCGTTTAATGGCGATACCTATCCGCAATACTTTTTCCTGGCGGATGCTATTTTGGACGGGGATTTTCTGACCGGTGAGCAAATACTGATTTTCCTGAACAAACAAGGCTTTGCAGGCTTCTTCCCAATGACGGAAACGCAAAACTATCGCCTGATAGGCAATATGCCGCATGAGTTGGAGCAGCGGGAAGATGTGCAAATAGATGATATATTACCACCTCTGCATGACATCACCAAAAAAAGGCTTAACGTAGAACATACCAATTGGTTTACTACCTACAAACTGCATCACAGGATGGCTGAGAAGTTCCGTGAACAGCGTTGCTTTTTGGTGGGAGATGCGGCACATATACACTCACCTGCTGGTGGTCAGGGTATGAACACAGGCTTGCAGGATGCCTATAACCTGGCATGGAAACTGGCGGGGGTGGTCAACGGGCAAATTCAGCCTAAGATATTAGACAGCTATGCGGAGGAGCGTATGCCGGTTGCCAAACGTTTATTAAACAGTACCGACAAAGCATTTAAGATAGCCTTGTCGACCAAATGGGCGGCCCAATTCTTCAAAAAGCATATTCTTTTCAGAATACTCCATACGGCATGGAACAATAAACGTATAAGCGCTTTGTTTTTCAAACAGGTGTCGCAGACCGGCATCTCCTATCGCGAAAGCAGCATTAATCTGCACCTGGCTAAAAGCACCAAAGTGCACGCCGGCGATCGTGTGCCCTACCTGAAAGTATACGATGAGAAAAAGGAAACAGAAACTGACCTGCACGAATGGTGCGCAAAACCAGGCTTTACGCTTATCGCGTTTGGTAAGTTTGATGAGATGTTCCTGTTCACTATCGCCAAATGGATCACCGCCAAATATCCGGGGATTCTCAATTTCTTTTACCTGCCGCCATCGGGAAAAAACGTGAGTGTATTTGAAGCTTTCGAAGCAGATCCTCATCGCCAGATGGCCATCATTGTAAGACCAGATATGCATATCGGTTATATGAATGATCTGGTCGATCTGGGCATGCTCGACAATTACCTGCAAAATGTCGCCGGCATTATTCCGCAGAAATAAAAAGCGCCTGCCAAGTCAATTGCAGACGCTCAAATTAAAACACAGTTATGAAAAAAGGGTAGTAACCAATGGTTGGTATTAAGATGCGCTTAGTACTATTTGCGGCTGGTTCACCTCCTCGTAGCTTACAATCGACAAGTCGGGTTGCATTCTTAAAACGAAAGTGTCGATGGGACCGTTCTCGGGAAGATCATCAGCAGAAAGCAGTAAGTATTCGCCCATGATCTCGATTAGTGATAGCAGTCCCGTCTCGTAATTAATGGCCACTTTATGCAGAGAGATATCTTCGATGTGTGATTCTATCAACTCAAAATTCGCTGCTTCAAAGGCCATTTTATTGCCCCGGTTGTCTTTTATCACAGGTGTTTTATTGTTCAATTGCGCAATAAAATGTCCTACCGAAAAGCTCAGCTTGTAATGCAATGAGTTTGCACGACCATCGTTCGCTTTGATCTTGCTAAAGGTCTTAAACTTACCTTCGCCGTTATAGGCCTGTGATTTTAACAGGAACTCATCATACGATGCCTGGAAGATAGCCTTTTCAAAAGCGCTCTGGCACGACTCATCAATTACCTGCCTGTAAACCATTTTGATCTTTGCCTTACTCATCGCCTTACATTTTTAAGTTTTACAATTTGATCCCTATGGTGTATGATCCGCTGTAACCATCGCTTACACTGCCGGTCAGGGCTACGGTTTCGTTGGCCAGATCGGTGAGCGAGTTACCAAAAATGCTATCGGCTTCATTGGTTATCGGGTTTACGCCGTGTGTAGAATACAGTGAGCTGGCATAAACCACGTTGTTCGTCGCTTCAGAAAAACAGATCTGTGTAGTCTTTTTCATCACGTTATTTACATATACCTCGATATGAATATGCGTTGCCCTGCCCGCATACCAGCCCGGATAAATAGTAGTGAATTTCGCTATACCCGTCGAGTCGGTTAATTGGTAACCTCTCAGCCAGGTTTCGCCTACATAACTTTTACTGCCTAATGAGCTGTTCTGATTAGCATAACCGGAATAGTAACCATCCTTGTTGCAGTGCCATATATCCACGCGGGCATTGCTTACCACATTACAATTGTTGCCGGCATCTACCACAACAAAACTTAAGGTAAGCGGCACACCGGTTTGCCCGGCGGTAACGTCAGTACGGTCCAGCGGATTGGTGAGCTCACCGCCTACATAGGGGTATGGCCCTTCTACTTCGTCTGCTGTAACAATACAACTTCCGGAAGTGCCGGATGTAGAGGTTGAAGTGCTGCTTGTAGTAGAGGATGTCTTAGTAGTAGAGTCCTTCTTACAGCCATCAATAATCATTGGCCCGGCTGCGGCCATCAGGGCGAATGTCTTTAGAAAATTCTTGCGTTCCATCGGCTAATCAATTTGCGTTTGATAATTTTTTTAACTGATGTAAAATTATCGTTACAGGATTTCGCTATCGATGGTGTGTCGGTTAATCGTGGCTTTGTCCCGACAAAAAGGGCTTTTTCATTTAAATTTCATCCATTTGCGCACAAAATCCATATAGCTTTCGCTTACAGGCAGTTCCGCACCAGCCAACTGCACTTTACGGTTATGAATGGATTTGATCTTATCTACCGCTACTATAAAACTGCGGTGTATGCGCTGAAATTTATCAGCAGGAAGTTTTTCCAATACCTTTTTTAAAGGCATCAGGGTGAGTATAGTTTTGGCGTTGTTAACATGGATCTTGATATAATCCTCCATACTCTCAATGTATTCAATATCATCCAGGTTGATCTTCACCATCCTGTATTCTGAGTAAACATAAAGGCTATTATCGGTTTTCTCGTCGGCGCCCGAATGTTTATATTTATAATAGTCGATGGCTTTTTCTACAGCCTTCGCAAAGCGTTTGGCATCGATGGGTTTCAGTATATAATCCAGCGCTTCAAGCTCAAAACCCTCGTATGCGAAATTCCTGTAGGCTGTGATAAAAATGGTAATCGGCTTTTTCTCCAGCGAGCGAACCAATTCCAGCCCCGTTACATCGGGCATATTGATATCGATAAACAGCAGATCGATCGTTCCCTGCTTCAGATATTCTGCTCCCGATATGGCATCCTCAAATGTTTGTACCAGTTGCAGCTCCGGAAACTGGTGGACATATCTTGAGATCAGTTTTAGCGCCAACGGCTCATCATCAATGGCAATACATTTCAGTCTTGTCATGCTGTTTGCAGGATAAGTTTAACGGTGTATAATTGATTATCCGTATTGATGTCGAGGATATGTTTGTTGGGGTACAGGTGCTCCAATCGTTGTTTGGTATTTTTTAGCCCGATGCCTACTCTGCGCTTTTCATCTTTTTCGGGGAAAATACTGTTCTGGCAAAAGAAGATTATGTCTGTATTATCACATGCCAATTTAATGATGATGCCTGATTTATGATGCTTGCTTACGCCGTATTTGAACACATTTTCTACAAAGGTCATCAGTATTAACGGCGGCACTTTCTTATCATCGATATCCCCGGAGATTTCAACAGCAACCGTGGTCTTTTCGCCGATACGTAAACGCTGCAATTCAATGTAGTCGTTAATACAGTCTACCTCCTGCTGCAACGGCACAAAATCAGTCATCGCATCGTCGGTTACATATCGCATAATGTTGGATAATTTCATGATACTGTCGGGCGCATTATCATCCTTCATCAACGTGAGTGTATAAATGTTATTCAGCGTATTGAATAAAAAATGCGGATTGATCTGTGCCTTTAAAAATGAAAGCTCGGCACTCGCTTTGTCTGCTTCGGCCTGGGTAGCACGTTGCTCAGTTAGACGCCATTGCTCCATGATCTTCATGGCAGTGCTTAATGCTACTATCATCAAAAAGATAAAGAAGCTGATCACGTCAAATGGATGAAACGGGCCATTGTGTGGTGGCTGAAAATGCGGCGGTCCACCATATGGACCAAAGCCACGATGGTTACCGCCGGGTCCCATTGGATGACCAACACGCTGACAAGTGTCGCAATCATCTTTAGGCCGTCTAAATCTGTGTGATGTATCTTCCGTACCTGGCGGGGGGCCGCCCGGGCCATCTTCACCAGGCTGATGCATCCGTTGGTCATGCGGTGGACCAGGCATTGTGTGACCCAGCAACCGTTGACGCATGGGCGACTGCATCTGGGAAGGCATACCTGCGCGCCGCGTGCTCCTCATTAATTGATCGTACGGCTTTAAATAATAAGTGCCTGCCAGCAAAGCAAGAATAACTATACTATATAAAACGTATTTCCTTTTCAGAAACAACACTGGTATCAGCAGGTAAGCATTGAAATAAAAGAGGAAAACATAAGTGCCGCAGAATATCCAGTAGATCGGCTTGGCGAGTAATAACCATACGTTACTCTGACCGCCGTTGATAAACAACAACGGGAGGGCCATAAACAGCAGCCAGCCCGCTATATGCAAAACAACCTCGTAGGCCCTCAACTTAAACATATGCAAATCAACACATTCCTGCGCAGTAATGGAAAATGTGTCGGTAATTAAGGCATTTGTGTAGACGAATTAACCATGAATGGTTTCGCCTTTTCCGTAGTTTTGGATCACCTGCGCTTCGTAATCGAGGAACTCTTTCCAGCGCTTGTCTACATCAATTACATCAGCGTATTTCTTAGCCAGGCGGATGAAGGTAGTATAATGTGTAGCCTCGCTGATCATCAATTCGTGATAGAATTCCGATAACTGCGGATCGTTTATATGTTCTGACATCACCTTAAAACGCTCACAGCTGCGGGCTTCGATCATTGCGGAAAATAATAGACGGTCTATCAATTGAACAGAACGGCTGCCCCCTCCTGTCCCTAAAAACTTGCGGAGTTCGTTCACGTAATCATCTTTGCGTTCTCTGCCCAAAATAAAACCACGTTCAAGAATGATATCGTGCACACGTTTAAAGTGATCCATCTCTTCCTGAACCAATGCGGTCATCTCCTGTACCAGGTCAGACAATTGTGGATTCTGTACAATAAGCGTTATGGCATTACTTGCGGCCTTCTGCTCGCAAAAAGCGTGATCGGTTAAAATTTCTTCTATATTGCTTTCGACAACATTTTTAACCCACAGTGGGTCAGTAGGCAACTGAAGTTTAAGGATAGTTCTTTCGCTCACGATGCAAAAATACCTTTATTTAGGTGAAAGGTAAAAGGCGAAAGGTAAAAGGTAAAAGGTTGTTATAAAGGGTAAAGGCTAAAGCTGAAGGGTAAAAAGTTATAAAAAGGAATCTGGTCAAACCTTTAGCCTTTTAGCTTTAACCTTTTACCTAAAAAAATCATCCCCAAAGATCGATCTCTTTCTCCATCTCTTCTTCGTGAAGGGCGTGGGCTTTCTCCTGTTGGGTGGAATGTTCGATCTTGGCCATCAACAATAGCTTGTCAAAAAGCTCCAGGACGTCGATCTTCTCAGGCATGTTATTCACAAAGTGTTGCAAGTTGTCTTTTGAAAGCTGCATAATATTCTTAACTGGTTTACTTGTTGCCTATTACGAATTAGACGCAGTCAAAGTTCCGAATGTTACAAATTAATCAGCCGTTGCGATACAAGGCTTTACTCTCTATAAATTCCAGCACCGGATCGGGCACAAAATACTGCACATTCTTCTTTTCAGCGATGGATTTCCGGATAAATGTTGCAGACAATTCCATCAATGGGGTCATCGTAATAGTTACTGAGGGATGTGATGCAAACTCAGCATTTTCATAGCCTGGGCGGGGATAAACATAGATGCGATAATCGCGCAGGATGAGTTTATAGTTTTTCCATTTATGAAGCGTACCCAGGTTATCTGATCCCATGATGATGGCGAACTCATGTTCCGGGTATTTCTCTTTTAGATGGGTAAGGGTATCGATGGTATAAGATGGTTGTGGCAGGCGTAATTCTACGTCACTTACTTTAATGTTTTTTGAATTATCAGTCGCCAGTTTGGCCATCTCCAGGCGGTCGTAAGTATTGATCAGGTCGCCGTACTTTTTCAGTGGGTTTTGCGGAGACACCACCAGCCAGACCTTATCAAGGGTAGTATGGTTGGCCATATAGTTGGCAATGATCAAATGCCCTACATGTATGGGATTAAACGACCCGAATAGTAAACCTATTTTCATTTAGTCTACGGTTAATAGTTCACAAATAATAGTATTTGCTAAGTCTGCGGAACCCCTTTCATGGTTCACGGGATGAACCACCAACCACAGGCTTAATTAATTCTTGAGAAAATTAGTAACAAGCAACTCAGCTTCTGCACATGCCGTTTGAAGATCGTGATTTTTAAGGATAATATCAAACTGAGGTGCATAATTCAATTCTTTTTCTGCTTTTGCGAATCGCTCCTGTAATTTCTCTGCACTATCTGTCCCACGACCGGCTAAGCGTTCTTTCAAAACCTCTAGTGACGGTGGCTGAACAAATATAGCCAAAGCAGCCTCGCCATATTTGCGTTTCAGGTGCAAGCCGCCTTCCACGTCGATATCAAATATCACTGTTTTACCTTTTGCCCAGATGCGTTCTATCTCTTCGCGAAGTGTACCATAGAAGGTACCCGAATAAACTTCTTCAAACTCAACAAAATGTTTTTTGGCGATCTTATGCAGAAACTCTTCTTTACTGATAAAATAATAATCCTTACCATTTTGCTCATCGCCCCGCGCCTGACGTGTAGTTGCTGATATAGAAAATTCAAGGTCAGGTATTTTGGTAAGCAGGTGCTGCACAATAGTAGTTTTACCTGCCCCGGATGGCGCTGAGAAAATGATGAGTTTACCTTCTTTGGTCATTAGTCATTAGTCATTAGTCATTGGTCATTGGTCATTGGTCATAAACCCATTTGAATACTTTTTCAAATGACTAATGACTAATGACAAGTGACTATAGTACATTCAATAGTTGTTCCTTAATTTTCTCCAATTCTTCCTTCATACCTACCACCAGTTTCTGGATGTTGGCATCGTTGGCTTTTGAGCCCAGGGTGTTGATCTCGCGACCAATTTCCTGCGATATAAAACCCAGCTTTTTACCATTGGCATCATCGCTTTTCAGCGTTTCGATAAAATAATCGCAGTGGCTTTTCAGGCGGATCTTTTCTTCCGTGATATCCAGTTTATCGATGTAATAGATCAGTTCCTGCTCAAATCTGTTTTGATCTACGTTTTCACGACCTACTGCTTCATTCAAAAATTGGTTCAGACGTTCACGAATAACGGGGATGCGCTTAGGTTCCTCGATCTCTACCAGTTGCAGATTTTTCAGGATAGAACCGATGCGCATTTTTACATCCTGCTCCAGCACGTTACCTTCATCACCCCTGAACTTCTGAAATGCTGCTACTGCCTGCTGAAAAGTGCGTTCTACTACTTTCCATTCTTCTTCAGAAACAGATTCTTCATCATACTTCACCACTTCTGGTAAACCAAGCGCTAATTGCAATAAGTTTCCACCATGTTCGCCCAGTTCTTCGCTTACTGCTTTAAGCTGATTGTAATAATTTTTCAGCAAGGCATTATCGATCCCCGCAGCTTTAACCGATGAATTTGCCTGTTCTACATTGATAGAAAGGTTAACCTTGCCACGCTCGATCTGCTTATTACATTCGTTGCGCAACTGGAACTCTTTTTCGGAAAATGATTTTGGAATGCGGAGCGATAATTCGAGGAATTTGCTGTTCAGGGATTTGATTTCGACGGTATATTTTGTACTGCCTGAATCAAAACTGGCAATCCCATACCCTGTCATGGATTTTATCATGTGCAAAGATACTTTTTTTAGTGAATAGTGATCGGTTAACCAGTTATCAGTTAATCAGGAATTGACAGCAATTAGTCCTGCTCACTGATTAACCAGTCACTGGTTAACTAATCACTAACCTTAACATCTTTTTACATTTTTTGCGTTTTACATTATATACTTTTGCAGGAATGCGTTTATCCCAAAAACTAATATACTGTACTTTAATGCTTTGTTTACTGAGTGGCTTAAGCTATGCACAACGGGCATTGACCGTTAAAGGCATTATATTTAAAAAGAGCACACCCGACAGGATATCGCAAGCCGTAGTAACTGACCTGAGAACGCAGACAGTGATGATGAGCGATGAATTAGGTGGATTCGGTATCAAAACATCGATCGGCGATACACTGGAGATAACCAAAACAGGGTATACACCGCAAAGAATCGCAATAACAAATAATGATGACCTGGTAGTTTACCTGCAACCTGTTGTAGAGCTGAACCAGGTGACGATCAAGAGCCAATCCAAACAACAGGAATTGAGCGAGGTTATGAAAGAATACAAAAGCCAGGGTATTTTTAATGATGGCAAATCGCTACCGTTCTGGCAGTTTGTCAATTCGCCCATAACCGCTTTTTATAACCTGTTTGGCAAAGCCCCTACACAGGCCCGACGATTTGCAGAATATGCTAAAAATGAACAAGAGGCCAGTGTGGTTGATAGAAAGTACACGAAAGAACTTGTAAAAAGTGTCACCAAAATGACTTCAGATGACGAGGTGGATAAATTTATGGTTGCTTACAGGCCATCTTACCAGGACCTAAAGGAATGGAACGATTACCAGCTAATCCAGTTTATTAAGAAGTCCTATAATTATTATCTGAAAACAAAGGATAGGCCGGGGGCGAAGTTGCAGAAGTTATATTGACATTTGAACACGATTTATAGGATTAAAGGATTATCATGATAAAAATATAAATAAGGCAATCGTGTTAATCAATGAAATCCCGCTAATCGTGTTCAAACTAAATGGACAGCGCCTCACAAGCCCTTTCAGCAGCAAGCTTCTCCGCATTCTTTTTATTGAATTCCTTACCCTGGCCCATAATTTCGCCGTCTATGCTGGCCTGTACGGTAAACAACTTATTGCTTTCGCCATCGCCATTCTCTATCAACTCGAAAGTGATATCCTTGCCGTGACGCTGACACCATTCGATGAGCTTACTCTTGAAGTTGGTCTCCGTTTGCTCCAGTTTATGGATATCGATGTGGGATTTAATAATGTGATTCACCAGGAAGTTTTTGGTGAAATCGTAGCCTTTATCCAAATAAATTGCTCCGACCAAAGCCTCAAAGGCATCACCCAGTAAAGAACCCTGGCGGGTAGAGTTCACCATGCGGCTATCATACTCTATCAATTGTTCAAAACCCAGCTTGCGGGCCAATTGATTCAGATTGCTGCGGTTTACAATTTTGGAGCGGAGTTCTGTCAGGAAGCCTTCGTCCTCAAAGGGATATAATTTAAAAAGCACTTCGGCTACTACGCTGCCTAGTACGGCATCACCCAGGAACTCCAAACGTTCGTTGCTATTCTTTACACCTTTCTTTACGTTTTGTGCCACCGATTTATGCCTGAAAGCCAATCGGTATAAAGACAAATTGCCCGGAACAAAGCCGAGCAAATTCTTTAAAGATTTTACGTATTTTTTATTTGGTGATAAATAAAGCTTATAGAATCGTCTGATTGGCATTCGATCTACTTAATCTTCGTACTTCTTAAATATAACTGAAGCGTTGTGACCGCCAAAGCCAAATCCGTTGCTTTGTGCTATCCTAACTACTCTTTTCTGTGCAACGTTGAAGGTAAAGTTAATTTTCGGATCAAAAGCTGGATCGTCAGTAAAGTGATTGATCGTTGGAGGGATCGTATCATTTTTAACGGCCAATATAGCGGCTATAGCCTCAACGGCACCGGCGGCGCCAAGTAAATGGCCCGTCATTGATTTTGTAGAGCTGATATTTATGCGGTAAATATCTTCTCCAAAAGTATCTTGTATCGCTTTAACTTCCTGCGGGTCACCAATTGGAGTTGATGTTCCGTGAACGTTTACATAGTCAATATCAGAAGGCTTTAAGCCCGCATCCTCCAAAGCAGCTTTCATAACCAGCGCAGCGCCTAATCCTTCAGGGTGTGGGGCTGTCATGTGATATGCATCGGCACTCATGCCTCCACCTATCATTTCAGCATAGATTTTTGCTCCACGTGCTTTGGCGTGCTCTAGTTCTTCCAAAATGATCGTCCCTGCACCCTCGCCGGCAACAAAACCATCGCGGTCAAGATCGAACGGACGTGAGGCAGTAGCCGGATCATCATTACGGGTTGATAGCGCATGCATCGCGTTAAAACCACCTATACCTGCTTCATTAATAATTGCTTCAGAACCTCCGGTGATGAACATATTAGCTTTACCCAAACGGATATAGTTAAATGAGTCGATCAACGAATTGTTGGATGAAGCACAAGCAGAAACGGTTGTGAAGTTGGGCCCTCTTAAACCATATTTGATAGAGATATGGCCGGGGGCTATATCCGCTATCATTTTTGGAATAAAGAATGGATTGAAACGTGGTGTACCATCGCCTTTTGCAAAAGCAACCACCTCGTCTAAAAAGGTTTTTAAACCACCAATGCCCGATCCCCATATCACACCGATACGGTTGGTATCAAGCTTTGAAAAGTCTAATCCTGCATCGTTTACAGCTTCCTCTGTAGAATATAAAGCATACTGAACAAAGGGGTCAAGTTTGCGGGCATCTTTGCGACCCAGGAATGCGTCAGCATCGAAATTTTTAACCTCGCAGGCAAACTTTGTTTTGAAATTTGTAGTATCAAAACTCTTAATCAAGGCTGCGCCACTCACTCCATTGATCAAAGAATTCCAATAATCTGGAACGCTGTTGCCAATTGGAGTAAGTGCTCCAAGCCCGGTTACTACAACTCTTTTAAACTCCATTTAGTAAGATTGGGGAGCTTATTTAACGTTTTTTTCAAGGTAAGCGATAGCCTGGCCTACAGTACCTATAGTTTCAGCCTGATCGTCAGGAATAGCCACGTTAAATTCTTTTTCAAACTCCATGATTAGTTCCACGGTGTCTAACGAGTCTGCACCAAGATCGTTGGTGAAGCTAGCTTCAGGTGTTACTTCACTTTCGTCAACACCTAATTTTTCTACGATAATAGCTTTTACTCTTGAAGCGATATCAGACATACTTTTAATGGTTTAATGATTAATAAAATTCAGTGCAAAGAAAAATAAAATCTATCAAATAACAAATCTAAAAACTTTTGGCATTTACAAGTAACAAAATTTTAGCGTGAGAGTTTCTATTTTGTATTTTTGAAGCGGGTAAAATTAGTGATTTTGAACAGGAAAACGTTAAAGTTTGAGATCGATTTAGATTTTGTGCTGATTGCCATCACCACATCACTGAAAGATTACCGTATCTGCCATCATATAAACAAGCACTTACGCTTTGGTTTTACACGCAGTGCCGACCTGGAAGTAGACTTGTTGCCCGGACCGGCGCCTGTTTATTTCTCCATGTTCCAATATTATTGGGAAGCCAGCGAAACAGATTTTTATTTTTTAGCCAATAAGGGATCAGAAGGTTACCTTGTACCCGAAATGCGTAAGGCTGATTACTTTTTGATGATCCGGAATTATATCGATGACGCAGACCTGGAACAGCTGATCACAGGGCTTAATCGTATACCCGAAATAGTGGCAGCGGTAAAGATTGATCCAAAAAAAATTAAATCACGCGAAAATCTTTTATTTTAGCGCCGATTTTAAAAAGTGTATGTGCTACACTAATTTAAATACCATATAATAGAAAACAGCCAGTTTAATCCTGATAAATATGAAATTATCTTACAACCGTACTAAAATTGTTGCCACAATGGGTCCGGCATCAACCAACAAGGACATCCTGTTGTCAATGATCAAGGCAGGTGTAAATGTATGCCGCCTCAATTTTTCGCACGGAAGACCTTCTGATCATCAGAAAACTATCGATACCATTCGTGAAATAAACGAACAATATAAAGTGAACGTAGGTATCCTTGCCGACTTGCAGGGTCCTAAAATCCGTATCGGACTGGTAAAAGACGGCGGTATTCACCTGGTAAACGGCACGCAGATACATATTACTACACAAGAATGCATCGGCGACGACAACCGTATATATATAACGTATGAAACTTTCCCGCAGGATGTAAGGCCCAACGAGATCATTCTGCTTGATGACGGTAAGATCCAGATGCGCGTGATCGAAACCAACCGTAAAGACTCTGTGCTTTGCGAAGTGGTTCACGGCGGTATCCTGACATCACGTAAAGGTGTGAACCTTCCCAATACCAAGGTATCTATCCCAAGCTTAACTGAAGAGGATTTGGTAAACCTTGAATTCGCATTGCAAAATGATGTGGAATGGATAGGTCTTTCATTCGTTCGTACAGGCGAGGATATTGTTGAATTGAAACGCATTATTGCACGCAGCGGAAAATCTGCACGTGTGATCGCTAAAGTCGAAAAACCTGAAGCGATAGATAATATAGATGCCATTGTTGCTGCAACCGATGGCGTAATGGTTGCCCGTGGTGACCTGGGTGTTGAAATGCCTTTAGAAGAAGTTCCATTGTTGCAAAAGATGATCATCCGCAAATGCCGCGAAGCTTCAAAACCGGTTATCGTTGCTACGCAGATGCTGGAATCAATGATCACTACCCCCCGCCCAACCCGTGCTGAGGTGAACGACGTTGCTAACTCGGTTCTGGATGGTGCTGATGCGGTAATGCTAAGCGGTGAAACCTCCGTTGGTGAATTCCCTGTAATAGTTATCGAAACGATGGCTAAGATCGTACGTAACGTGGAAGAACTTGGTTATCCTTACAATACTACCATGGAGCCTGCCACACCGCTTAATCCGGCTAATTACCTGAGCGACGCGTTATGCGGATCGGCAGTTTACCTGGCTGAGCATACCAATGCAGTAGGTATCGTTTCTATGACCGTTTCGGGCTATACTGCATTCGAAATATCGAGCCACCGTCCAAAAGCAGGCACTTATATATTTACATCAAACAAAACTTTATTAAAGGCTTTAAGCCTGGTTTGGGGTGTACGTGCTTTCTATTATGACAAGCTGGAAAGTACCGATCAGACCATTGCCGACGTAAATGAGATATTAAAATCAGAACACCTTATTGAAGTGGGTGATGTGGTAATTAATACTGCTTCAGTGCCTATTACCAAAAAAGGTAAAACCAATATGCTGAAGGTGAGTGTGGTGGAGTAATACCGTTGGAATGTTGTAAAGTTGAAAAGTTATTTTTGAACTATAATACGAAATCCCGGATTGTCCGGGATTTTTTGTTTTTTAGCTGTTCAATTATTTATGATAGATTTTGATAAAACGATAAAAAAGTCATTTAACCAGAATTTTTGCGATCATCTTGAGTATCATTTGACCAGGGCGTTCCTGAATGCTCCAAGAGCTAATAAATTTGAATGCATTTGGTGTGATGGGGTTAATACACCCGACGAGAGGGAAATCTCTATGGAAGACTTTATAGCAACCAGAGAAATTTCCACAAGGGCATGGTCTGGGTATTCAGGACAAGATATTTATAAAATGACGATAAAACTGGGAGAAAAATCCTGGGAGAAGTGCTTAAAAGGGCATAGCTTGATCAGATGCTTGCCAAGTGATAAATCTATCGATTGGGTTGACCTTGATATAGAAAACAGAACAATCGCTCTGCAATTAAAATAGAGTTAGATGCACAGTCTGCGATTAACCGATCGCACACTGCTAACTGGAAACTGCCAACTCAATAAACCGCCGCTTCACACACCTTCAGGAACAACTTGTCGAGATTGACAAAGTAATAGTCCCAATAGATTTCAATCATTTTCCTCATCTCAGTAAATTTTGGTATCCGTTATAAGAACCTCAAACGATATCAAGGTTTAATTATTACTTAATTTTTTAAGAAAAAGCGGCGCTGGGTCGTCCTTTTGCCCTTTGCTAAAAATATTGGTATCTTTGTGCGATTTCTTACTTCATCATTAAGCGAAAAACATAACAAATTTAACTGAAAACTCTTCGATATTTTTTCATTTTTTAGTTTTCCACAGCCACAATAAACTATAAATCAAATATTTATAGCAACGCATTCATGATAATCAGGTTCAAGCCAACACGGTGTGGAAAACTCCAAATTGAATCGAATTATATGGAATAATAAATTTGATTAAAAACCCCTAAGGATTTTTTAACACTATAATAACTTATTAGATACATAGATATGGGCAAAAACATTTCAAAAAAAGCAACCGCTTCAAGCGGCAAAGGAGGGTTAAGGGTCGGGAGATACTTTACCAAAGAAGGAAAGAACGTATATGACCTGTTCAAGTATGAGAAACGCTCGTCCGTGATACGTAACCCTTCGGGCGACGCTGTGTTTGAAATGAACGATGTTGAAGTACCGGCTTCATGGTCGCAGGTAGCAACCGACATCCTTGCACAGAAATATTTCCGCAAGGCAATGGTTCCTCAACCAGACGGAACAACAGGTTCTGAAAAAAGCATTAAGCAGGTTGCCCACCGTATGGCTAATTGCTGGAAAGACTGGGGAATGCGTTATGGCTATTTCGCAACAAAGCAAGATGCTGAAATATTCTATGACGAGATCGTGTATACTATCGTTGGTCAGCTTGCTGCACCAAACTCACCACAATGGTTCAACACCGGCTTGCATACCTCCTACGGTATCACCGGTAAGCCACAGGGCCACTATTTTGTAGACCCGATCACTGAAGTGTTAAGCAAGTCAACATCAGCTTACGAGCGTCCGCAGCCGCATGCCTGCTTCATCCTTTCTGTTGAGGATGACCTGGTAAACGAAGGCGGCATCATGGATCTTTGGGTTCGCGAGGCACGTATCTTTAAATATGGCTCTGGTGTAGGTACCAACTTCTCTAAGATCCGTGGCGAAAACGAAAAACTATCAGGTGGTGGTTATTCATCGGGCTTAATGTCGTTCCTGAAAATAGGCGACCGTGCTGCAGGAGCAATCAAATCAGGCGGTACTACCCGCAGAGCTGCTAAAATGGTTTGCCTCGACCTGGATCACCCTGAAATTGAAGGTTTCGTAAACTGGAAAGTGGAAGAAGAGAAAAAAGTAGCTGCTTTAATAGCTGCCGGTTACTCTTCAGATTACGAAGGTGAAGCTTACCGCACCGTGTCAGGCCAAAACTCTAATAATTCTGTAAGGGTTCCAAACGAGTTCTTTTATGCTTTGCAACAAGGTAAAGACTGGGAACTGAAGGGCCGTATGAATGGCAAAACTGTAAAAACCATATCTTCTCAGAAATTATGGGATGATATATCATTTGCTGCATGGGCCTGCGCCGATCCGGGTATACAATACGATAGCACCATCAACGAGTGGCATACCTGCCCTGAAGGTGGCCGCATCAACGCATCTAACCCTTGCTCTGAGTACATGTTCCTGGATAATACCGCATGTAACCTGGCATCTATCAACCTGGCACATTACTTTGACGAAAAGACCCGCACGTTTGATGTAAAAGGCTTTGAGCATTCTTGCCGTATCTGGACCATCGTATTGGAAATATCTGTATTGATGGCACAATTCCCGTCAAAGGAAGTTGCCCAGCTTTCATATGACTACCGTACCCTCGGTTTAGGTTATGCCAACTTAGGCTCTGCCCTGATGGTGAACGGCATTCCTTACGATAGTGATAAGGCACGTGCTATCGGTGGCGCTATCACTGCTATCATGACCGGTACTGCTTACGCCACCTCAGCTGAATTAGCAAAAGAGTTAGGTACTTTCAGCCGTTACGAAGAAAACAAGAAACATATGTTGCGTGTAATGCGCAACCACCGCTATGCGGCATATAACTCACCTGAAAATTACGAAGGCCTGGATATCCTGCCTCCGGGAATTGATCAGAAACAATGCCCTGACTACCTCCTTTCTGCTGCATGCAATGCATGGGATAAAGCGGTTGAAATGGGTGAACAATATGGTTACCGTAACGCACAAACCACCGTTATCGCTCCAACCGGGACTATCGGTTTGGTAATGGATTGTGATACTACAGGTATCGAGCCAGACTTTGCTTTGGTTAAATTCAAAAAATTATCAGGCGGTGGTTACTTCAAGATCATCAACCAGGCCGTACCTGCTGCATTGAAGAACCTGGGATACCAGGAGCATGAAGTAACTGCTATTGTAAACTATGCAAAGGGGTCTGCAAGCTTAATAGGTGCCCCACACATCAATGTGGATACCCTTAAAGCAAAAGGCTTTACCGAAGCTGAACTGGAAAAACTGGATAAGGGCCTGGTATCTGCATTCGAGATTAGCTTTGCGTTCAACATTTGGTCGTTAGGCGAAGATTGCCTGAAACGTCTGGGGCTGACCGCAGAACAATACAATTCACCTGATTTCAATGTATTGCGTGCATTAGGGTTCACCAAAAAACAAATTGCTGAAGCTAATGAATACATCTGCGGTACAATGACCCTTGAGGGCGCTCCATATCTTAAATTGGAACACTACCCGATATTTGATTGCGCTAACAAATGCGGCGCTAAAGGCGAGCGTTATATCCATGCACATGGTCACATCAAAATGATGGCTGCTGCACAACCGTTCCTGTCAGGCGCTATCTCAAAAACCATCAACCTGCCAAACGAGGCTAAGGTGGAAGAAATAAAAGATTGCTACGAACTGTCATGGAAATTAGGTTTGAAAGCCAATGCGCTTTACCGCGATGGTTGCAAACTGTCTCAGCCATTGTCAACCAAATCTGATAAGAAAGAGGAAGCTGACGAAAAACTGGATAGCGTAGAAGAAGTATTAGGCGAAGCCGCTAATGTAAAACTAAGCGACCTCACTCCTGACCAGGTATTGGAAGCTGCCGTGGCTATCATGGAGAAATCTAAAGATACCCACTTCATGCGCCAGTTATCACGTGTGGTTCAGAAGAAGAGCCTGCCATACAAACGCCGCGGTTATACTCAAAAGGCGAGCATAGACGGTCAGACCGTGTTCGTTCGCACAGGTGAGTATGAAGACGGAACATTGGGCGAGATCTTCGTGGATATGCACAAAGAAGGTGCAACCTTCCGTTCATTGATGAACTGTTTTGCTATCGCAGTTTCAGTAGGTTTACAATACGGCGTGCCATTGGAAGAGTACGTAGAGAAATTCACCTTTACCCGCTTTGAACCAGCAGGTATGGTGATCGGCCACGCCAACATTAAGAGTGCCACCTCAATTATCGATTATATCTTCAGGATGCTGGGTTATGAATACCTTGATCGCAGCGACCTGGTACATGTTATAACTGAACAAAGAGGTGTGGTAGGCAACCCGCAGATGGATGATGAAGACATCAACCCTGATACTACCAACGTTTACGAGCCATCACCTGCAAAAGTATCTTCGGATGCTACAGGCAGCAAAAAGCAAGGCCTCAGTCTTGATTTGAGCATGGGCGTGCAAAGCGATGCACCGGCATGTAACGTTTGCGGTCACACTACTGTACGCTCAGGCACTTGCTACAAATGCCTGAACTGCGGTAACTCGATGGGTTGCTCTTAATAGCTGAAAAGGCAGCGTGAAAGCGTAAAGAAACAAGCTATTCGTAAAATTGGCTGTTAAGCTCAGTTTTATAATGGTTAATGTGTGTGAAGCCCCGGTCTTTTGATCGGGGTTTTTTGTTGAGCCAGTTTCACCTTTTTAAATAACCTCCGCTTACTGACAATATATTCTCTAACTTAGGGCTTAAGAAATCTCACACCTGAAATTATTTAAACCATGAAAAAACTAGCACTACTATTTACATTACTAATTGCCTTTGTGAGCGCCAATGCGCAAACCAAGGACCAGATGATTGCCGACTGGCAGCGGGCTAAAAACTACACCAAAGCTTACTTAGATGCGATGCCTGAAGATGGGTACGCCTTCAAGCCAACACCAGAAATGCGCAGCTTTGCCGGGCAGATGCTGCACCTGGCCGACGGCAACTATGGCATCGTATCGTTTGCAACCGGAAAAGCAAACCCTCTTGGAAAAAACTCTGCTGAAAAAACTATTGCGCAAACCAAAGAAGCTACTACAAAAGCAACAATGAACAGCTATGATTTTGTGATAGCCGCAATACAGGAGATGACCCCAGAGCAGTTGCAGGCAACAGCCACTATGGGAGGTAAGACTCTGGCAAAAGCAACATTGATCACCAAAGCTTTTGAGCATCAAACCCACCACAGAGGGCAAACCGTGCCTTATCTGCGTTTAAAAGGTGTAACGCCTCCGGGAGAAATGTTATTCTAAACAAATCGTTACAAGTATAGCAAGGGCAGGTATCTAATGATACCTGCCTTTTTTTGTTGCGTAAAGGCACTGACCTAGAATCTCAGTTATAAAATATATTCCTGTTGACGTACTCCTATTCATTATTTAAAGTGTACCTTTCGTGAAATTGATAATCTAGTCGCAAAGGCCTGCATAAATCTTCCACCGCAATCCTTTCTTATTTCTATCCCGGCTTCTTTAAAATTTAACCCGGTCAGCATCAAACGGGAGTCCTGTAAAAACATTTAATAATACTACCATGAGCAAAGACAGAAAAATGATAAAGGATAAAAAGAAACCCGCTAATCCGCTTGGCAAAAAAGCCCCTTCAGATTACCAGGCAGGTAAGTCTTCCGTATCAAGAACAGATCTCACCCCGGCTAAAAAGAAATAATTAAAGTATAATGAATAGAACGATAGAATCTGAGGCCAGGGAGTATGTATATGACCTGAAGAATTGCGCGCGCGAATTTGGTTTTAATAACCAGGAATGCTGGCAATTTAGCCTGGTTACCGATCTGGAAAAAACAAAAATTGAAAAGGATTATCATCCAACTGTATCGGCTCATCCGGCGCAGGAAGCTTTGTTGGAATTTTTAAGATTGGTTAAAGGTAAAATGATGTTGCCTCTAAACAAGGAAGAATACGGCTTTGATACTAATTCAGTTGACCATAAAGACGTAAGACACCTGATTGCATTTAATCCTAAAATGCACCGTTAATCACAATGCTACTAAAAGAAAAAGGGTTGGTATTCATATGAATGCCAACCCTTTTTTATGCTGTGTAAATTTATATTATTGGTGTGCCATTGGCTCATCAAAGTCGCCTACGTTAGCTAAGCCATCTTTAAATACGTGTTGCGGCTCATCAGTAAACGGAGACGTCCTGGTAAATACACCAAGGAAGAATACAATACCGCCCATTAATAATTGTGGCCAGAATACGCGATCTGCGAAACCATATACCCATGGAGATGCCAGCAGGAAAGATGCACCTACTACATCGATAAAGCAATGCATAGGAACCGGGAACACATTCATGAAACCGAACTTATGCTTGCTGAATACAGCCATGATAAATTGCAACCATCCGAAGATCAACGGTAAAAAGAATGACGCGCCGCCGACATGATAAAATCCAAAAAGCCATGGAGACGACATCAGGACAAAAGCCATCACCCAATTTAAAAATCCGTAAGTTGATGTTGATATAAAAGGTTTCATTTCTTAAACATGTTAACAGCGCAAAATTAATGTTTATTCTAAAGTTTACAACTCAAACTTCAAGCTTTTAAAATAAAAAGGCTATATCGCAAAATATAGCCTTCATTTTATATCAATTTGTACAATTCCTTAATAGGCAGCTGCCTTTTTCTTAACGATAAAAGAAGCGATAAAACAAAAAAGTCCTAGTACCAGGCCAAAGACAATGCCGAATATTGGCCCCATGATCAGCATCTCAAGTCGCGGGTGTGTCGGCAGCATGGGGTGCTGCTCAGACATTTTTGCTACGCTTGGGTGATTGGCAATATAGGTACTATAAAATAGCGTGTGAGCCGCAGTTATCCACACGCAATTTACCAGGCTCACACAAAAGCCATGTAAAAAGTGCCTTCTGCCAACTGCCTTCGCAATAATATAAGCTGAGAAAATAAAGATAAACAGCCAGAAGATGGGTTCAACTTTTTCGGGGATAAGCCAAACAGTAGCAACGGCCATGATCAGCCCGAATACCGACAATTGAAAAATAATTTTCCAGTTCATAAAAAGGGGATTTTAGTGAAAAGATCTCAGTTGATTCACAATTGGTTAGTTAAATATAGCAAAACCAACCAGAAAATCAAATAGTTAGCAATAGGCTATTTCGGGCTGTTAAGATTTGCCTCGGCCTTCTGAACAGCGTTCTTAGTTTTAATAACAACCACCCCATTCAAAGCTTTTTTACCATAAATACCGGCATAAACTTCTTTTGCAGGCTGTTGTTTCAGCACCCGTATAGATGCAATATCGTTAGGGTTCAGGTTATTCAAATTGGCCACTGCTTTTCCATCTATTACATACAGTGGATCCATATTAGTATCAAGACCAATTAACACAGTACCTGTATTTTGGATAGTATCTTTGGGAACAACGTAACTTACTTTATCAGGAATAACTACTTTAGTTTTTTGTGCAATGGCCTCGGATATAGTATCCGGTGCAGGTCCTTTAGAAATATTAAAACTAATTGGGATAGTATACCTTACTCTCACTTTGTTACCATTCTGATAACCAGGCTCCCATTTCGGCGACAACTTCAAAACCCTGATCACTTCTTTTGCTGCCCCGCTCCCAAGGTCTTTCACTACTTTGATATCAGAAAGCGATCCGTCTGTTTCAACAGTTACTGAGATCAATTCCTTACCTTGTATGTTTTTGTTCAGCATACCTTCAGGATACTGAATATTATGACTTAAAAATTGATAAAAGGCCGAGATGCCACCTTTAAATTGTGGCTCTTCTTCTACTGTAATAAAAACTGGTTCTTCGTCATGCTTAACAACGGCTACAGATTGCAATGAAGGTGCTATCCGGAGATCATTCCGTGTATAAGCAGATTTCTTTACAACCGATTTCTCTGTATTTGCCGGATAAACAACTGCATTGCTTATATGCTTTTTAATGGCAGCAGTTGGTGTAAATGAAATAGCCGTGGTTGCGAATAAATGCTCAGCTTTATTTTTGATCCTCTTTATTATGCTGGTTTTACCGATGGTAACTGAGGTCATGATCATCATCAGCACAAACAATGGCGCCGACAAACCATATTTTAAAAGCGCTGCATATTTCGATCGCTTCTTTTGAAGCATAATGATCCGCTGCTTTAGCAAACTGTGATTGAAAAACGGAGTTACCAGCTGATGCGGTGTTTTCAGTGTTTGACTGAGAAGTAGCATGGCATATTCGGCCTTATCAATACCGTTCTCCAAAGCATGTCTGTCAGCAATGTATTCGTGTATGTGTTTAATCTCCAGTCGATATAAATACACTACCGGGTTAAACCAATTAATAATGGCAACCGCTTCTATTAAAAGTATATCAACTGTATGCCATTGATTGGCGTGTGCCTGTTCATGAGCAGCTATTACTTCCAGGTTGTCAAGGTTTCCGCCAAGCTTGATGCTTTTAAAAAATGAAAATGCTCCCGCTGATTCTTCGGGTTCATCTATTAATTTTTTGAGAGATATCAATTGTAAAATAAACCTGGTGATCAGCACAATAGCGCCTATTGCGTATATAATCACCAATATCTGGCCTATTGTAAGGTGATGCTCTTCGATATTTTTAAAACGGTAAGCCAGTATTGGTTTAGCATAAATATATAGTGTATGCTGTACTTTTTGAGTAATGAATAAATTCTTTACCCAGTCAGAATGGATCACTGGGATAAAAAATGAGAAAATAGCCGTCGAAACTAAATAAAGTCTATTCAGGTGGAAAAATGTTTCCTTGCGAAGTAAAAGATGGTAAAAGCCGTAAGATAACAACAGGTAAAGGTTTACCAGTAGTAAATATTGCCACCAGGTCATAGGTTTTATTTTTCTTTGAGTTTCTCGATCAGTTTCATGATCTCGTCAGCTTCTTTAAGGTCGATCTTTTCCTTCTTCACAAAAAAGGAAAACATGTGCTTTACCGAATTGTCAAAGTATCCGCTTAAGAGCTTCTCGGTTGCAAAACTTTGATATTGCTCTTTGCTGATGATAGGGAAATATTCATGACTCTTGCCAAAAGCATTATGGTCAACAAAACCTTTGGCCTCAAGAATGCGGATGAAGGTAGATACTGTGTTATATGCCGGCTTAGGTTCGGGCAGGGTATCAATTACATCCTTTACAAAACCTTTCTTAAGTTGCCAAAGCACCTGCATGATCTGCTCTTCCGCACGAGTTAATTCTTTAATTTCCATGATGTTACGAATTTTATTATCGTTTATTTGGCGCTTAGTACAATTGGTTATATTAAAGTTAAGAAACTTAAATTACAAAAAACAACTAAACGCTTAGTTTTTTTGCAAAATAAAAAAACCTCCGGGATAACCGGAGGTTTTACTCATCATTTATTATTCCACCTTAGTTAGTACTCTGTGCTTTAGGCAATTCCACTCTCGGTATCATTTCTGCTCGCTGAGCGGTATTGTATACGAATGATGCAACTATAGTAGCCGCCTGTTTCAGATCGTCTTCGCTCAGGCGATCATAGGTATCTTGATTACTGTGGTGCGTACGAGTACCATAATCCATTGGATCCTGTATGAATTGGAAACCCGGTATTCCGACGGCATCGAACGACAAGTGATCAGTGCCCCCGGTATTACCAATAGTAATTGTGCTGGCTCCAAGATCTTTGAAAGGCTCGAACCATGGTTTAAATACAACTCCAGCAAGCGAATCGCCTTGTAAATAAATACCACGTATTTTACCTGTACCGTTATCCAGGTTATAATAGGCTGATACTTTTGCTTGCTCCGGCTTTAATTGCATGGTTTTAGGATCGCCAAAATGGTTCAGCACATAATAGCGCGATCCAAACAGACCTTGTTCTTCTGAGCTCCATAAAGCAATGCGGATAGTGCGCTTCGGTTTAAAACCCGTTGCTTTCAATATGCGTACGGCTTCCATCATTACCGCACTGCCTGCAGCATTATCAGTTGCACCGGTAGCAGCATGCCATGAATCAAGGTGACCACCGATCATCACGACCTGGTCTTTTAGTTTTTTATCAGTTCCGGGTATTTCGGCTACTACATCATATCCCTGCAAATCATCGGTAAAGAATTGTGTTTTGATATCAGCTTCCATCTCTACTTTCTGACCGGCTTTCACCAATCGTAAAATGCGCAGGTAATCTTCGCCACTTGTTTCCAACTCAGGTGCGGCAATTTTTGCGGTATCAGCGTATGATGCTCCATTGGTAGTAAATACGGTGCCATCGGTACCACGGGCCATACTTAATATCAAGCCAACATTTTGCTCTTGTAGAAACTTACTTACAGCCGTACGTAATGCACGGGCTTTTTGGGCGGCTAAAAACTGCGGAGAGTTACGATCAACAGCCCGGCGTTGAGATGGTTGTGAAGTGGCTTTCGCCATTTTGTCAAGCTCTTCGTCTGTATAGCGAGTCAGATCAGGTTTGGTGCCTTCTCCCAGTTTAGTTTTGGTATCGAATATGACAATCTTCCCGGCTAGCTTGCCTTTGTATTGATCCAGATCAGAGATGGAATCAGCTTTAACCAATAGCACATCGCCTTTTATAGGGCCGTTCGTTCCTGCTGTCCAAGCTTTGGGAATGGCAATAATAGCATGATAATAAGGCACTGTGATAGCAGCGTAGTTTTTCTGCACTTCCCAGCCTTTGCCAAACTTGCCCCATGGCTCCCGCTTAGCATTCTCCAATCCCCAGCTTTTTAATTGATTTACTGCCCAGTCTTGTGCTCTTTTCAGACCCGGAGACCCTGCAAGTCTCGGACCGGCAACATCAGTAAGATAAAAGGCTGTTTCCATTACTTTTGAATGGTTCAACCCTTCATCGCGTATCCTTTGTACCGCTGCAGCATCAGGTGCTTCCTGCGCAAAAACAGAGCCCGCTATTCCGGCTAATAGTACGCCGGAAAAGAGTAATTTTCTTTTCATTGTAAGTCAGTTAATAATTAAGAATAAACAAACCTATCTATTTTATATTGAATTTATTGCGCAGGCAGTCTAACAAATTTGTTACATCAAATTGTTATTTAAGGTATCGTTGAAAGATGGATTCAGAGCATTTATAGAGAGTACAATTTAACGCAGAGCCTGCTGCTGAAATTGGAAGAAACAATTCCGCTTACTACAAAACTCTAACCTGGAAACAACATCTTGAGGTGACTAGAACCCCTATAAATCCAAATTAATTGATCAGCAATTTATACCCTCGTCCATGCACATTAATGATCTCCACATTTGAATCATCCTTCAGGTACTTGCGTATCTTGCTCAGAAAAACATCCATACTGCGACCGTTAAAGTAGTTGTCATCGTGCCAGATGTTCAGCAAGGCTTCTTCGCGGGTAAGCACCTCGTTTTTGCGCAGGCAGAGTAATCGCAGTAATTCAGCTTCTTTTGTTGATAATTTCTGTTGCGCATCACCAGCAGATATCATTTGTGAAGTGTAGTCAAAATCGTAGCGGCCGATCTTAAAATGCGTCTGCTTCTCTTCTTCACTTTTCTCACTGTTGCTCACCCTTTTTAGCAGCGCATTAATTCGGAGTAGCAATTCCTCTATACGGAAAGGCTTCGTGATATAATCATCCCCGCCCAGGTTGAATGCCTGGGTTTTATCTTCTATCATGCCCTTCGCGGTAGCAAAAATAATGGGCACTTGTGTATTGAATTTCCTTATCTCTTTACCAAGCGCAAACCCGTCTTTTTTGGGCATCATCACATCCAGTATCAGCAGGTCGAAATTTTGTTTTGTAAATGCCTTCAACCCCTCTTCGCCGTCTTTACACAAAACCACATCAAATTTGCCCTTCAACTGCAGGTAGTCTTGTAAAAGTAAGCCAAGGTTGGGGTCGTCCTCTACTAATAATATTTTCTTCATGCTTAGGATATGTGAAATTTCAGCTCAAATTCAGAGCCTTTTTCTTTTTCAGATTTAACGCTTATCGTTCCGTTCAATTTTTTGACGATGGTGTTTACATAGCTTAAGCCTAAGCCAAAGCCTTTCACATCGTGCAGGTTACCAGTCGGGATACGATAGAATTGTTCGAATATTTTTGATTGCTGGTCGCGGTTCATGCCAATGCCTTTATCAGCCACACGGATAACCACTTCCTCATTTTTATTAAAGGTGCTGATGGTAATTTCGGGTACGTTCGGACTGTATTTTATAGCATTATCTATCAGGTTGTACAACACATTCGAGAAATGCAGTTCATCAGCCTCAATCATCGGATTCTGTGCATCCAGATTCAAATTGGCAATTACCTGGTATTTCTGCAGCTTTAACGACATACTATCCAGTACGGTAGTCACCATCTCGTTTACATCTAATTTCTTGATATCAAGCCTGAATTCGTTCTTTTCAATACGGGCGATATTCAGTACCCTTTCTATATGGTTGCCCAGTCGCTGGTTCTCTTCAAAAATGATATTTGCCAGTCGTGCTACACGGCCCTTATCTTCCATTATTTCCTGATCTTTCAAAGCTTCGCTGGCGATCATGATGGTTGATACCGGGGTCTTAAACTCGTGGGTCATGTTGTTGATGAAGTCCATCTTCATTTCTGATATCTTTTTTTGGCGAAGGATGGAGAAGATGGTATATCCGAAGCAAATGATCAGCACCAGCAACAGGGCACCGGAGGTAGCCATAGAGGCCGTCATTTTTTCGAGTATCAGTGAGTTTTTCTGGGGAAAGGATATCTTGATTCGTCCCGGGTCGTTGATCACATCCTTTGTAAAAATGGGCACCTGGTAAGCATTGACAGGTATTATATTAGCGGTACTGCCATCAGTGTACGAAACGTTTGTATAAAGCAGCGAGTCGCTGTTAAAGGTGCTTACCGAGTAATTAAAAGGCAGGAATATGCCTTTATTATGCAATTCAAAACGCAGTAACGAATCCACCCAGAACGGATTAAGGCGCTTAGCCAGCGGCTCACTTGATTTTTGGTATTCATCTGCCAGGTTGGCGATCACACTTGTAGGCTGAATGGCTTTATGAAGATTCTCTATTGAGTCGTCCTCCAACATTTTCTTCACTTCCTGGAACCTGCGTTCGCTTCTCTTCCTTTCCTGCTCACGCTGCCAATATGGGTTGACCTGCACAACCGGAATCACCTGTTTACCAAATTGCGGATCCATATAGTCAACCAGCAAGGTATCATATTTGTGCATCTTCACCGGCTTCCTTTTATAGGAAGGGCTGAGCGGTACCCTGACAATTTTGGGATCAGTCATGCGCTGATGAACGTTGCCATATTCATCCGTATATTCCTCATAACGAAAATGGAGGTTCAGCTCACCCGACTGGGCCATGGTGTAAAATTCCTCATCCAACTGATTGCTGAGAATTACTTTCTTCAGGCTATCCTGCAATCGGTTTAGTCTCTTTTCACGGGCGGTGAGTTTCTTTTTGGCAGGTTTTTTAAAGCCATAAACCACCTTGGCATACTTGGTCGCGACTGATTTTACGAAACTACGGTGACTGGTACTGTCTTTCTGCGCTTGCTTTTTATCAAACACCTGCACCTTCTTATTCAGAAAGTTGATCGCGTCCTGTTTGGCCAATTTGGATACCACATTTCCCAGTGCATCATTTACCGAGCGATCGAACAGATCAGACTGTGTCTGATACGACTGGCGCAAAAAATAAAACTGCATAGACATTACACCCAAAAGTGCAAATCCCATCAAACCAATTATAAGGCCTATACTTTTCTTCTTCATCCCTGTAACAAAAATATTTCAAATACGCTTAAATCAACTGCATTTAACAATTTTTAACATATCATGGCTCAGATTTAACACCTTGTAATTGAACTGCTTGTTAACTTTGACATTATAAATTTAAGCAATATCGCATGAACAGGCATTGGACAAAACCCGGTTTCGAGCTAATATTCGCGCTAAGCATTATAGGTATAATGACTTTGCCGCTATTAGTTTATGCACAAGGTAACAAGAATATGGACATCACCATCATCAATGGCGATACTACCATTAACGGCAAAAACATTAAAGAACTTTCGGCAAAAGACCGCGAACAAGCGCTGAAAGACATCGGCAACCTGAGCGGCCCTGAAACTAATGGCAGGCAGCGTATTGTTTTTAAAAGACGCTCGCTGACGGATACGGGCTCAAAAGATATTGTCTTTAAACGTCGTTTCTTTAACAACGAAGACCTGACGGAAAATCATCGCTTCTTTAATGATAGTGCAAAACATGTGTTTAAGTTCAGATTGAAAAGACCTGATGGTGCCGATTCTACTTATACCTTCAATTACAGAATTCAAGGAGAACCGGATGAGTCTTTCGACGACCACATGCGCAATTTTAATTTCCGGATGCGAGAACGCGAGAATTTCCGACACCGCAATGTGCAGCGCTTTGATTATACCAATACCGGGAATGATGGCATCAGCACTCATACCAGCTTCAGGGTAAGCGATGCCTCTCCTGAGAAGATTAAGAATGTAACCGGTAGCGAAAAAGCTGAATTGGAATTACGGGATCTGAACCTGGCGCCTGAGTTTTCCTCGAGTAAAACTTTATTGATATTCAATCTAGCTTTAAAAACCGCTGCTGAAGTAAAATTCACTGATAGCGAAGGTAAACTGATATGGAGTGAGAAGATGGCTAGCGGCGAGTTTCATAAAAGTTTCCCGCTGGGATTGAATGGGGTGTACTTTTTGCAGGTGAAACAGGGGAGTAAAGTTGCTTTGAAAAGAGTGGTGAAGGAGGATTAATTAAAATTGTCATTGCGTGCCGGCGCTGTCATGCTGAGGCACTCGAAGCATGGTGGGCAAAGGCCTTTATACTCACACTTCGAGTGCCTCAGTGTGACACCCGTTTTTCACTTCGCCTTCACGAATTTCAGCGCATAAGAATCCAAACAGTACCGCAAACCCGTTGGTGCCGGACCATCATCAAACACATGGCCCAAGTGTAAACCAGTACTGCTTTCAACCACTTCATCGCGCTCCATACCGTCTGAATAATCTTTAACGATCTTAATGGCCTTTGGATCTATCGGCTTAAAGAAGCTTGGCCAACCTGTTCCCGAATCAAACTTAGCGTCTGAACTAAATAAAGGTTTGCCGGTAGCGGCGCTTACGTAGATGCCTTTGTCATGATTATTCCAGTAAGGATTGTGAAATGGTGGCTCGGTTCCCTTGTTCACCATAATATCATACGACTCGGGAGTTAGTACCTTTTTCCAGTAATCATTAGGCTTTGCCTCCGGATAAGTTTTTACATCTTCCGAACTTCCGGCAACTATTTTTCCCTTCGATTCACCCTGCCCACAGGCGCTCAGCACCGAAAAAGCCAGCATAGCGATGATCAGATTAATTTTTTTCATATTCATTATCAAAATGTTATAAATTTTACGTACATTTATTTTGTCGATCAGGATTTGATATCCTTACAACCACCTCCTAATAATTTAATCTATAATAATCTGCTGTTTTTTATAAACGAACATCCTGGCTAATAGCAATATACGTAATAATAATTTGACGCTAAATTCACTTTAGTTAGGAAAAATATACTTCTGATATTCAATATTTTATTGTGGAAAATTTTACACATATCGAAAAAGTTTTCTACGCTTTTTGCGGAATATAGTTCCCGATTTATTTAGATAGCATTTTTTTGATTTATATAAAATGGCCAAAATGTTAATAAACAAGTACTTATCAAAAACAGGCACGGTATTTGCAGAAACTAAAAACCATAATTCAAAAAACCAATGAATGCGCAAACCTTAAGTGGGGTGATCGTATGTGTTTTACCAATAGTGTTAATTATCGCTACGATAGTTGTTAGAGGTAAGAAATTATTCGATTAACCGGACCCATTGAGCCTGAAGTATTTTTCAGGTTATGCAGTATCACAGTACTAGCAGGGGGAATGTTATGTGCTCCTTCACCCCCTTCTTTTAATCTCTTCTTCTTAAAAACTGAAAAGCAAGTTTGATATTTTACCCGATCACAGGCCGCGACGCATAGATCTGCCTTTTGCTTTTTCTTGTTTTCGCTGTGGTTTTTCCTCGTCAGGATTATAAGGGCGTGTTAAGCGAGCAATGCGTTCTTCCATCGTTTCCGTAGTTAAACGCTCTCTTCCTAAACTGTCCACCATAATCGGAAATGCAAATGGCGTTGGGCGGTCAATCTGTTTCAAAATTATATTTTGGGTAACGATTCGCTGCAAAGCTTCTCGCAGCCTGAATTCCTCTAACTGAAAGGCCAATGCCTCGTTATAGGCCTGCCTCACCAAAAGGTTATTCGGCTCGTATTCTGTGAACACATCAAAAAGCAATGAGGTTGATGCCTGCAAATGCCTGCTTTTTATCGGTTGACCGGGATAACCTGTAAATACCAACCCGCCTATGTGAGCTATATCCCTGAATTTTCTTTTCGCCATTTCATTAGCGTTCAGGCTATGCAGGATATCGTCCAGCAAATTATCGATAGAAAAGAAGCTTGCGTCTTCCAAAGCCATCTCGATAGGTATTTCATCATCTGCGAGCAATTCAAAGCCATAATCATTCATGGCAATGGAGAATGAGAACGGTTTGATCTTGGAAATACGATAAGCCAATAGCGACGCCATGCCCTCATGCACCAACCGACCCTCAAAAGGATAGAATATCAAATGGTGACCTTCTCTCGAATGAAAAGACTCTATCAAAAACTCGTGGCTCTGCGGCAGATGTGATAGTTCAGTCTGCAAATTGAACAAAGGCTTTAATGCGATTACCTCCTCATCATTTTCTATGCCGTGTGCCACTTCGTCCAGCTTATCCCGGAATACTGCTGACAACTGCGACGATAAAGGCATCCTTCCACCCATCCAGCTTGGTATTATACCCTTTTTAGCATTCGATTTCCTGACGAAAGCACTCATTTCCTTCACGCGGATAAATTCCAGGCTTTGTCCGGCAAACCAAAAGTTATCTCCAGGTTTTAGTTTTGAGATAAAGGACTCCTCGATAGTCCCCAAACTTTTGCCACTAAGCCATTTCACACGGATACTTACATCGCTGGTAATGGTGCCAATACTCAATCTATGCCGCATAGCCACCCTGCGGCTTTTGACCTGGTATAATCCATTCTCTACTTCTACCTTTAAAAACTCATCATATTGCGCCAGTACATCGCCGCCATGGGTGACAAATTCTAATAGTTCGTTAAATTCTTTTCGGGTAAGATCAGCAAAAGCATAGCTGGTTTTTACCTCGTGATACAGATCATCAGCCCTGAAACCATCCGATACCGCAAGGGTAACCATATATTGCACCAACACATCATAAGTAAGCAGCATTGGGTCGCGACTTTCATAGATGCCTTGTTTAATGCCTTGCTTTAATGCGGCGCCTTCCAGTAATTCTAAAGAATGTGTGGGCACATAGTATGCTCGTGATACTGCTCCCGGAGCGTGCCCGCTACGGCCTGCTCTTTGCATAAATCTCGCAACGCCTTTTGGACTGCCTACCTGTATCACTGTATCCACCGGCCGAAAATCAACCCCCAAATCTAAACTCGAAGTGCAAACCACTACCTTCAACGCTTCAGCATGAAGTGCCTGTTCTACCCAATTGCGCAACTCGTTATCTAGTGAACCATGATGCATAGCCATAATACCGGCATACTCCGGATAATTATCCAAAATAGCATGGTACCATATTTCCGATTGTGACCGGGTATTGGTAAATATCAGCGTGGTTTTACTTTTGGCGACAAGGTCCATCACCTGCGGCAAAAGCTTCACTCCAATATGTCCTGACCAGGAGTAACTCTCGATATTTTCAGGAATAACAGATTTGATGATTAGCTTCTTATCAATAAATGCCCTCACCATCTTCACCTGCTCCTTCGGGAAATTATTGCCGAGCAACACCTCTGATGCCTGCTCCAGGTTACCAATGGTTGCACTGATACCCCAGATTCGGAGTTGTAAGCCCTGAGTCTTAAGTCTTGAGCCTTTCCCTTCCGACTTTGGACTTCCGACTTCAGACTTCTGACTAAGCCCCTTTAGCCTCGACAACCCCAACTCCACCTGTACCCCCCGTTTGGTTCCCAGTAACTCATGCCACTCATCAATTACTACCACCTCTAACTGCGTAAATATTTTAGGATACTCCTTCTGCGCCATCATCAGGTGCAGGCTTTCGGGCGTGGTCAGCAGCACTTCGGGAAGTTTCTTTTTCAGTGCCTGTTTTTCCGCGGCAGGAGTATCGCCGGTACGCGTGCCGATCTTCCAGGGCAGGCCGATCTCATCACATACCTCCTGCATGGCTTTTCTGATATCATTGGTCAATGCGCGCAGGGGCGTTATCCAAAGCATCATTAATCCGTTGTTCAGGCGGGTGTGCCAGGTGTCGGGGTTTCTGTTGATATAATCGGCCAAAAAAGGCAAAAACAGTGCAAAGGTTTTCCCGCTGCCCGTCGGCGCATTCAGCAAACCGGAATACCCGCCCAGGTAAGCCGCTTCCATTTCCTGCTGAAAAGGAAACTGCTCCCAGTTTTTGCGCTTATACCATTCTGATATGATTTGCTGCCCTGCCGTGATCACAACTCAACATACAATTTAAAAGACAAATTAGTTGTATTCGCTAAAATAAAAAAGTTTCGTACACAGTGTTCACGCTACGCCATGAACGCTTATGAACACCTGATGAACGTCTAAAAATAAATTATTTGCATTTTTTTAACCGGTGTCAAAATGCAGTCACCACCTTATTGAGATAACTGACGTAACTTAGTAAAAATAAGCAACTTCAGCCCGGACTATCTTCGCTTTTCAAACCCTCAAATTTTAACGCTAACCGTAGTTTTTAGTAGCAAAAATTAACTTATTTGCTAAAAATCAGTTTTTTATGTAACTATTGGTTAATTACCCCCGTACAAAAGACCCTAATTGATTTAACTATTATGATTCTAAAACGCAGACCAACCACCTCGTGGATGAGTGTAATGTTAGGCATTACGATAATTTCCGCATCAGTTTTGACCTCGTGTCAAAAGGACAGTTCAGTTGTTCCAACTAAGACGAATACTCAAGGTATATCGGACAAACCCACGGGATCCGCTCCGGGTAAACCTTCAACCGGCGCGACTGGTAGTACCGGTAGCACGGGCGCAACTGGCAGTACAGGTGCGACAGGCAATACAGGCACAAAAGGTAACACAGGCACAACAGGAGGAACCGGATCTACTACAGGTGGAACCACTACCGGCGGCACTAATTCAGGCGGTCCAACAAATGTATCCTATAAAACATCTTCTCCAGTCAGTTTAAATGGCCAGAGCAATATCACCATTAGCGATCTATCGATCGACGTAAATAATGGCGGCACTATTGGCATGCGTCTTAACAATTGCAATAATGTACATATTACCAGGTGTAGAATTATGAACTCTACCAACGACGGTATACAGCTTAATAATTGTACCAACGTAACCATCGACAGCTGCTTTGTTACTAATGTACGCGCCGGTGTTAATGCAATGCAGTGTCAGAGTATCAAGGTAAACCATAACCAGTTCTTAAACATGAACGGACCATTTCCTTCAGGTAACTTTGTGCAATTAAATAACGTGAGCGGTAGTGGCATACAAGTAAATTACAACCGTTGCGAAGATATTGCCGGTGTGGCTCAACATCCACAAGATGGCATAAGCATTTACCAGTGCGATGGTTTACCAGGTGACTCGGTACAGGTAATTGGTAACTGGATCCGTGGCGGACAGGTGCAGAATGACTCAGGCGGCGGCGCAGGCATCGTATTGGGCGACGTAGGTGGCTCTTACCAGGTAGCACGTAACAACATCGTTGTAAACGGCGGCTTCGTAGGCATGCAGGTTCAGGGTGGCAGCCATATTAAAATGGATCATAATACCATTTACAGTATCAGTACACCTTACTCAAACTGCGGTTTGTGCTATGGCAACTACTCTGGAGCATCTAGTTCGAACATTTATATGGGATATAACAAAGTGAAGTTCTTCCAGAAATCAGGAGCAGAAATGGACGCATGGTGGGATCCTTCATCAGCATTCCAGCCTGACGGTTGGTCAACCAACATCCTGAAAGCAAGCATCGATGCAAGCATACTTCCTGCTACGCTTATTACCATGAATTAATCAACTGATCATATATAAACAGAAAGCCTCAGGTCGAAAGATTTGGGGCTTTTGTTTTAGGCCACCAGTTTGTAACTTTAATCGTATTACGATTATGCTAAGAAAAATAATATTTGCCTCCTTATTGGTGTCTGCTATATTCCTCCTTACCGGGATGAAGAAATTACACACATGGCTGAACGGATCCGACCACCCAAGCAGGCGCGAGGTAAGCATGTGCGGCATTTATACGTCTGAATCAGCTGCTGATAAAAATGGCAAGTTTATTCCTCTTCTTCCGGGTCTTGGCCATCATCATTATCGCGTTAATACCAAATCAGACAGCGCACAGATCTATTTTGATCAGGGCCTTAATTTCTATTACAGCTATCACCTCGCCGAGGCGCTGGCATCATTCAAAGAAGCCGCCCGTTTTGATGAGAACTGCACTATGGCTTATTGGGGACAGGCATTGGCGCTGGGGCCGTATTATAACAATTACAATTATAAAATGAGTCCCCAGGTACCTGCCGTTTTAATGTCATTACAAAGAACAAACACAGGTGCCGCGACAAAAGAGAGTGACCTCATCAACGCGATGATGCAAAGGTATTCTTCGGATGCAACTAATGCCGACCGCAAGCAATTGGATGAGCATTATGCTGATGCCATGCACAAGTTGACGGTGAAATATCCGGCTGATAACGACATCAAAGCCTTATATATCGATGCGGTAATGCTATGCCACAAGTGGGATTTCTGGAGCCCGGATGGTACACCAAAACCGTGGACACCCGATGTGGTTAAATTATGCGAAGAAATACTGAAAGCCGATTCACATCATCCGGCTGCGCTTCATTATTATATCCATCTAACAGAAGCGTCCCGGCATCCCGAAAAAGCACTGCCCTATGCCGATATATTAAAGGACGAAATGCCCGGCGTGGGACACATGGTGCATATGGCCACACATTCCTATCAGCGTAACGGACTTTTTGCTAAAAGTGTAGTGGTAAATGAAAATTCAAACACTGCATATAATGCGCTGGATTCGAATGCACCTCAGTTAAATTTAGGCAAGAATAATATTGTTCACATCTATACGGTCCAGGCCTATTGCGCCATGAATGCCGGGATGTTTGCTAAAGGTATCCCCGTTTATCTTCGTGCAAAGGAAAGACTGCTGGCACAAGCTCCGGCTTTCAGGAAAAGTGCTTACTCGCAGTTTGTTTATATGATACCGGAAATTGCCTATACCCGGTTAGGCAAATGGCAGGAAATATTAAAAGAACCCCGCCCGGATGTGCAGTGGAAATTTGCTGTTATTTTGGATGATTTTGCAAAGGGCCTGGCTTATGTTCATAATAAGGACTTAATCAACGCACGCCAATGTCTTAGTGAGCTACAGAAAAATTTATCCGACAGTTTGCTAACTGTACGCGTTATGCCTTATAACAAGCCCCAACAGCCTGCGCAGATAGCCGCTAATATCTTATCCGGCGAAATACTGTATGCTGAAGGCAAAACAGATGAAGCGCTCAGTGCCTTAAAAGAAGCTGTAAGCGAAGAAGAGAAACTCATTTACCGGGAACCGCAGGAGTGGTTTATTCCTGCCAGGCAATACCTGGGTTATTATCTTTTAAAGAGTAATAAAGCTGCCGAAGCTGCACAGATTTATAAAGATGATCTTGTAGCTAATCCAGAAAACGGATGGTCATTGCTGGGAATGTATAACAGCCTGAAGGCTCAAAACAAATTGACTGAAGCGGGCGGTTATAAATTGCGATACGAAAAGGCATTTGAAAGTGCAGATAGCTTGCCGGTTAATTCTGTTTATTAGGCAATTCCAGGCATCCGTCCCTCCGAGCATTACCTAAAAATAGTCATGCTGAATTTATTTCAGCACCACACAGGACATTCACGCTTGCTTGGTCTGCGACTTTTATGTAGCAGGCTTTTCTATCGCAGACCTTTATGATGGGGTGCCGAAATAAATTCTGCATGACGGCTGGTTTTAAATTGGTTACCTGATAGACTGATCAACCAACCCTGCTCAGCAACCTCAGCCGTACAAGGTCCATAAGTAATAATGTAAATTTCTCGTTTAAGCGATTCCTTTCTCAAAACTTCCAATACATCCTGCAACATTTTACCCCTAAAAGGTGTGTACATAAAGAATACAGTCCCTAAACTGTAATCCGCTTTCCTGGCGTCTGTATTGATAAAGGTGACCTTCTGCAACCCAAGCACAGCCGCACATTCCTCTGAATATTTACAAAAAGCAGGATCGAACTCTACGCCGACAGTTCTTATATCAGCCAGCAGATTAACCAGTATCGCTACCTGTCCCAATCCCGAACCGATATCAAAGAAGACATCATCCTTCTTAAACCCTCCTTCCTTTACCAACTCAAATATGACCCTCGCAGGTGTTTTTTGATAGAAGACCATTTCTGGCTCAAGCGGCATACACTGCTCCGGCATATATTGAAGGGAAAGCAATCGGTTCATGAAAATATCGAGATTATCGTAGCCCTCCTCTCCATCGCTATTCCTTTCAAAACTGACATACTCTCTTACAAGTGATTCGAACTCCTTACCGCTATACTTTCCCTGGCGGATCTCCTGTTGTAAGCGTTGAAAAAGTTTGTTGTCTATTTCCTCTAGTTGGGATTTCATTTCTTCAGCTTGACGATGGAGTTCTGTCAATTTCTCGTGGTCTGACGCTGTTGAACGAAGCGAGTCAATCAGATCAAGTATATGGAATTCTAAAAAATCAATGGCATCAGCGCGCTCATCGAAGCTTTTCTCATCATAAAGTAATGAGTTGCTCTTTACATCTATAATTTTCAGTTCTATTTGCGAAAGGATCATTTAATAAATTGAATGCTTTCTCCAATGTACACGCCCTATTTACCTACCATCGGCATAAGACTTTTCAACTCTTCACTGTTTACCTGCCGGCCAAATTCAGCTATTTCGAATGCTTCCACATATTTAAAGGTGGTTGCCGTTGTTTGAGGCCCATACCATTTTTGCAGGGCGAACAGGTTATCGGGAGTTACTTTACTGAAAGGATAAGTATTATCGTAGATAAGCTTTTTCTGCTTTTCCTTGTCTTTTTGCACTTGTTCTAAAATACCCAACTGGTGAGGCAATGCCTCTGTAACCTGCGACTGCTGTGCGGTACACGCCGCCAGTTTGGTATCCCACACGCTTTCGATATTAACGGCCACGTCAGGTATGTAAGAGAAATTGATGGTATAAAAATCACGGATATATAAAAAGACAGGCATTTTTTTAAGCTTTAGCTCAGGGGCAGCATCACGTACAATGTACCCAGCCGTCATGTTATCGGGGTGACCGCCTTTTGCCGGATAATAGGTAAAAACAATATCCGGGTTCCATTCGGTAATACTTTTGATCACTTTATCGCGGGCTTCTTTTGTATTTTCAAGGTGCTGATCATGGTAATCCAGTACTTCATAATCCGCCAGTCCGAGTATTTTTTTAGATGTCATAGCCTCCTGGTAACGGCGTTTGGCCAGGTCCGCCGGCTTCATGGAATAATGCCCCGCATCACCATTGGTAAGCGACATGAATTTTACCTGCGCCCCCATTTTAGTATACAAAGCAGTGATACCACCTGTATAGATCTCGCCTTCATCAGGATGCGCAAATATGACCATCACCCGCAAAGGCTGATCACCAAAAGCATAAGTTGAAAAGAATGACAGAATAGCAAACAGCACATAAACCCTACGGCTAAGGAAGTAAAGTAGTTTTTTCATGATGTTAAAATATTAATCAGGAATAATTGGCATTGGATCGATGATCCTATCGATTGCTAATATATTAAAAACTAATTATTTGCCGGGGAATATAAGATGCTCTTCTTATAACGAAGTTTGGTCAATCGCCGGAAGATGAGCTGGTAGCAATCATTCCCTTGGCAGTCACCGGTTTCCCCTCTTCAAGGGGCTCATGATTAATTTTCTTTACATACAATTCATCTACCAGGATGACTGCGATTGCCAGTAAAGGCACGGCCATAATAATTCCCATGGCACCGGATACCGCTGCCATGATAAGCTGACTGATTAAAGTAAGCGCAGGCGGAAGATTGGTCATCTTCTTTTGAACAAGCGGGTTTACAATATTAGCCGTAATGGTTTGCGAAACAATGTAAACTACGGCGACAAGGATTGCTGTATTGGTACTTACAGTCAATCCGAGCAGTACACCAGGCACCATAGCGATTGCCGACCCCAAGGTTGGTACAATTTCCAATAGTCCTGTAAGCAACCCCAGCACCATTGCGGCGGGAATACCTAAAATTGTTAAACCTGCAGTTATCATAATGGTGACGAGCACCATCGATATCATCATACCCTTCATCCAGCCTTTAAGTGACGAACTGATGCGGTTCAGAATATGACGGCCTATCGCTTTCCTGGATGGCGGCACAAGCATCAGCACGCCATTTTGATAAAGTGTGGGGTTTGTTGTAAAAAAGATGCCCAAGAACAAAATAATATAAAGATCACCCAGCACCCCAAAGGTAGTGGTAAAGAAAGAACGTGCCGTATTGAGCATTTTGCCTGTATCCTCATCGCCGCCGGTGGCATCTAATATTTTTTGTCCAAGATCACTTTTCGAAAGAGTAGCCTTTAAATACTGAACCGTACCTGGCAGTGTTTCACTCAATTGCTTGATCTGCTGCTGGATCTTTGTCCCCATGAACCATATCAGCGCTATAACAATAATAAAAGTGACCGATGCCCCGCAAAACATCGCCCAGCTCCGTTTCCATTTGGTATTCCGTTCTATAAGATCTGCTAGTCCATGAAAATAGGTTGCGATCAATGATCCCGCGAGTATCATCAACAGAACACTGAAAGCGACCCGAGCAATAAGAATTACCGAGACAAACAGTGCGACAATGCCAACTGCCTGCCATACCTTTTGTATATAAGTAGTCTTTCGGTCATGTACTGTTTGCGCCATATATGATTCACAACATTTTGATGACCAACGTTTTCGATACGAGAATGTTTGTCCGCAGGTTGAATTAGGTGCGGACGAGGTGCTCAGGATTAACAGTTGGTCCGGATTTTCAATCCCGGACCAAAATAAAAAGGGGATTTGCAATCCCCGATTCAAAACCTTTTTACTCACGGATTAAAAATCCGCTGGTTCGATAGTTCCAGATTATAAATCCGGACTAACATGGTGGATAGGTCCAATACTAAATAAGGCTTAATCTTTAATAAAAGCTTCTATTTTATCAATTAGCTTTTGTTTAAAATCTTCCGAATCCTTCCACACCACATGCTGATAATTTCGAATATCAAAATGAGCTTTGCCAATCTCATCTTCTCGGCAAGAATATATAACTTTTTGCCCTCGCCCAAGTGCATACCCTGCTTCAAAATAAACACCTCCACGATGATATGTAAAATCCGCAATGGTGAATCTCGATTTCTTAATACCTGCTAGAATTGCGTCATTAATTGTTTTATCCGAATCAACATGAGTTTCACTAACGACATAAGATTTAAACCCACACAATCCCAAGGCAGGCTTTATACTGCTATCCAATATTGCAAACATGTCGTCTGTGAATGCCATTGCTACAAAACACGTTACAGAATCTTTACCTTCATGAATTTTGATCAACCTACTCAATCCTTTAACTGTAAGACGATAACCATTTTGAGGTTTAGGCTCTGCCATTGATCCCGGAATCTGCTTAATTTCCATGAAACCTTGTTCAACTGCACTTTGAAGATAAAACCTCCACTCTTGGATATTATAAAAGTACATTTTAGCCACTTTTATTTCCGATGGCGATTTAACAGCTATTGTTTGTCCATCATAAGAAGCAGATGATTCCATATACTCTAAGATGCTATTTAACTTATCATCAGGAGTTAATTTAACATAGTTCTCATTGATGAAGTCAAACAGTTTTTGCGGGTTATAAACTTGATATTTATCAAATACAGATCCATTACTCAAGACAGCCATTAAACCATGAACATATGGCTTTAAATAATATTCAAGAGATCGCTCATCGACTTGCCAACTAAAAGAAGTATCAATATTAGCATCAATACATTTAATTCGAAAACTAGCTATAGTTGCTGAGTCACTGCCATATCTTGTTATTGAAGCTTTGTAAGGTTTAAATAGTTCACTTAACATATAACGAATTTTATTATTTATTTCAAGCAGATTTCATAACGCTGTTTTTGTTAGCCAATTTTACAATCAGTCAATATAATTTATATTTCAAAATAAAAGTCCTGCCAACATTAGCAGGACTTTTATTTAAGTTAGATTAATTTATCACTGTTTCTCCGGCAACAAAATCAATTTGATCAAATTATTCCCACTCAAATATTTATTAGCGGCGTCCTTTACAGTTTGTACGGTAACCTTGTTCAGGTTTTTAATATGGTTTAGCACTGCATCAGGATCTTCACCATTTTGTGATGAGCCCGCCAGGTGTGCCGCCCAGAAGGAGTTTTCTTTTAACTGCACCTCGGTTGAACGCGTTTCTTCAGCAACAAACTTCTGTATATCCACTGCTTCCGGACCGTTTTGCTTGATCTTATTGATCTCTTCCATCGTCGCGTTGATCAGCTTCTCTACATTCGCAGGAGCGCAACCAAAGTATACGATGATGCTGTAACGCTGATTAGGTATCTTGACAAAGATAGCCCTTACGCCCGGTGCATACACGCCACCCTCTTTCTCGCGCAGGCGTTCTATGAGTTTGATGTTCAATATCTCATTTAGTGCATCTACCTGCAGGTTGTTATCAGCGTTAAAATCATAATCGCCACTAAATACAAGTTGAACGCTGCTCTTATCGCCTATGCCTTTATGCACTTCTTTGGTCAATTGTCCTGCCGGGATGTGTATGCCCAGATTCTTATAAGTCTCATCACCCTTTCCTGATGGCAAACCACCAAGATATTTCTCCAGCAAAGGTTTTATTTTATCAACGTCAAAACTTCCCACCAATGTAAAGGTGAACCCATTTGCATCGGCAAAGCGGTCTTTATAAAAACCAAAGGCTTTGTCTAAGCTGGCTTTATCCAATCGTTCTGTTGATGGAATCATCCTGCGGAAACTGTGGTTGCTCAGTACCGCAGACACTGTATCCTGAAATACACTTGTCGGGTCGAGGCTTCGGTTAGCCAGTACCGATTTAGTTTGCGTCATAGTCGACTGCCAGATATCTGCATCCTTACGCGGCTGGGTAAAGTACAAGTACACCAACTGTAAAGCGGTTTCCAAATCTTTGGGCGATGAACTGCCATTAATACCTTCCGTTGTTTCTGTAATATTGGGGGAGATATGAACGTTTTTACCGCTCAACATTTTTCCTAGTTGTATTTCATTAAAATCAGCCAGACCGCTATTGCCGATCACATTGTCAGCCATATCAGCCGAAGTAAAATCCGCATCCTCTGCCAGTGAGGTACCGCCAAAATGATAACCGTTTATCAATATCTGGTCGTTCTTAAAAGTAGTTGGTTTCAATATCACCTTTACACCGTTAGATAAGGTCAGCGTGGTAGTAGCTATCGCAACATCCGCATTCTCAGACACTATCTTGCCCGGAGTTGGCTCTTTAGCCAGTAAAGGTTTGTTGCTCACGTTATCTACATAAGCGGTCACGCCTGCACCAGCACTGCTGATCCACTCCAATAAAGTTTTTTCACTCGGTAGCTTGTCTTTTTCTTTCTCAGGCGCTTCAACAACTACGGCACGGTTCTGGTCGCTGATATATTTCCCTGCTAAAGCGTTGATCTCGCTCAGGTTGATCTTATCTACATTTCCTTTAAAGAAGTTATACTCCCATGCAATGCCCGGAATCGCCTCGCCATTAAGAAAGTTCTGCTGATACTCACGCACAAAATTTACCGATTTGGTTTTATCGCGCTCCTTATAAGCGCTTTCCATTTGCGTCAACGCATCCTGCTTAGCACGATCGAACTCGGTTTGTGTAAAGCCAAACTTCTTGGCACGCTCTGTTTCAGCGACCACGGCCTTTACGGCTTTTTCCAATTCGCCTGGTTTTGCAACTGCAATTGAAGTAAATGCATCCTGGTGACCTAAGAAACCACCGTAACTTGCCCGTCCAAAAAGGAAAGGAGGATTAGCCTGTTTGGTCAGTTCGCCCAAACGCTCGTTCAGCATCTGGTTGAACAGGTTTACGCGCATGCTTTGCAGGTAGTCTGCTTTGGTACGCACTGTTGTTTCCGGGTGCTTTACCACAATTTCGCACAGCGTGTAAGGGAACTCCTTATCTGTAGCGATCTTAACGGCAGTGCCGGGGGTAGCCGGTATATTATATCTTGTTCTTGGCTTTTCGTTTGCAGGATTTTTCAGCTCTGAGAAATTATCCTTTATCAATTGCTCCACGCGTTTCGGGTCGAAATCACCTACAGCAACTACAGCCTGCAGATCGGGGCGGTACCAATCGTGATAAAAGCTTTTGATAGTTTCGGGCTTGAAGGTCTTCAAAATATCCTCCTTACCTATCGGCAAACGCTCGGCATACCTCGAATTGTTAAGCAACACAGGCAATATCTGGTTCTGCAAGCGCTCCTGTGCATTTTTACCACGCAGGCGTTCTTCTTCCAGAACTACACCGCGCTCGTCATCAATTTCTTTTGTGTCGAAGCTTACATGTCCTGCCCAATCAGCCAGAATATCAAAACCTTTTTCAAATACTTTAACGCTATCTGTTGGTAATGGCAACTGGTAAACGGTTTCATCAAATGAGGTATAGGCATTCAGGTCGGCCCCAAACTTTACGCCGGCCTTTTGCAGGTAATTAACCAATTCGTTTTTTGGGAAATCGCGGGTGCCGTTAAAAGACATGTGTTCCGTAAAGTGAGCCAGGCCCCGTTGTGCGTCAGTTTCCAATACAGACCCCACCTTATTTACAAGGTATAGTTCAGCACGATTTTTCGGCTCAACATTTTTACGGATGTAATAGGTTAATCCGTTAGGTAATTTACCAATGATCACGTCGGGATCAATAGGCAACAGGTTACCCTTTAAATGGGCTGTTTGTACAACCGGTCTGCTTTTGGGCGATGGAACCGGCTTTTTCTTTACTTGTGCAAATGAAACATCGGCACTGACACACAAAGCCAGTGCGGCTATAAGGAGTTTGCTATTCATTTTTATATTTTAAGATTAGATATTGAAGGACAGGTTTAGTTTCAAACGTTATTATACTTTAATTATGATTTTTCTCTTGTAGAGGATCCACATGATGATCCACACACAAAACACAGTAAATATAGCGCTTGCTAATGACGCGTTGATCGGTGAAAAGTAAGGGGCGAACAGAATATCATATAGTGGCTTTCCACCCAACTTTATCTTTCCTACATAATGCGGAATAAAGTCGGCCAAAATATAAGCGGTGATTGCATTGGCACCAAAAGCAACAATGGGAGGAGTAAATTTCTTGTAACCGCGAACATCTATGATCCAGTAGCTTAAGGCTAATCCAACACAAGCCAACCCGCCGGTATACAACACAAATGAGCTTGACCATAAAGCTTTATTGATTGGGAAGAACAAGTCCCAAATTAAACCCAATATGACGGCGATGGTTCCATAAACAAACATCCAGGTAACCTTGATGCTATCCTCATGGTCTCTGCGTTTGATCCATCCGCCAAGCCTGATCCCAAATAAGCCTGTCGCTACGGCAGGTATAGTCCCCAATAAGCCTTCCGGATCCCAGACTTTTGTTTCGGCCCAAAGGTGGTTTGGGGTAAAAATCAGCTTGTCCAGCCACGCGCCGAGGTTAGTGGTCGGCTCCAGATTAGCATAGCCAACACCCGGCACCGGGATAAAATTCATGATAATATAATAGCCTATAAGGAAGATGGCAAATAGCCAGTCGCGGGTTTTTTGTGATGTTTTGACGTATAATACCGAGCAGATGAAGTAAACAACGGCAATACGTGTCAGTACGCCTGGAATACGCATATGAGCCAGCACATTCGATACTTGTATATTAGAAAAATCAACGAGGAAATAGAACCGGATAACGTAGGTGATGAGCAATAAGATCGCCATACGTTTAAAAGCACGCATGATCAATTTGGAATGACTCTCCGTTTCCTTCCTGCTTTCCATCGCATACACAATGGATACACCAACCATAAAAAGGAAAAACGGGAATATCAAATCAGTAGGTGTACATCCGTTCCATTTGGAATGCTCCAAAGGAGCATAAGCGTGTTCGTTTCCCGGGTCGTTTACCAATATCATTGCGGCGATAGTCAATCCACGGAAGACATCGAGGGATAAGAGGCGCTTTTTTAGTACGGATTCGTTGGTGGATATTCCTGTCATTATGGTTATAGGTTTTTAATTTTAAACAAACCGTCATTGCGAGGAGTGAGCGACGAAGCAATCCCCGATTAGCAGAGCGGCTATGCAAGGTCTACACCTTTCTATTCGTTCTGTATAGTTTGGGATTGCTTCGTCCCTCGCAATGACGTGAAATATAATTGCGCTTAATATTTATACCTCACAAAGGCCTCCATAGCCTGGTACTCAGCCAAACCTAGTCGGTCATAAGCCTGCGCCGTTTCCCGGTTACGATCCTCGGCCCTTACCCAAAACTCCCTTGCATCATCACCCGGGAACACCGCCCTGTCTTTCTGCGACTGGTGTTTGAAGATGGCATTGCGCTTTCTTAGAACTTCCTGCGGCGATAGCGGCACGGCCATTTCTATTTCGTAGGTTTCAAACTCTTTCCATGCGCCGCGGTACATCCATACCCAGCAGTCTTTTACCCAATCTTCGGTGGCTCTTAGTTTTCTTAGTGCAGCGATGACAATGTTAAAGCAAACCAAATGCGTTCCATGCGGATCGGCAAAGTCGCCGGCTACAAATACTTGTTGTGGTTTTACTTTGTTCAGCAGTTCCATGGTTAACTCTACATCCTTATCGCTTACCGAATTCTTTTGTGTTTTGCCTGTTTCGTAAAAAGGTAATGCCTGGAAATGGATATGGTTGTCATCCAAGCCAGCATAGCGTGCGCCTGAGATGGCTTCTGTCTTCCGGATAAACCCTTTTACATTTCGGATCTCCTGGGTATCGATCTGGTTAGGCTGTTTTTGCACAAAGAAAGCCCTCATGTCTTCATACAGGTTTTTCAGGTGGCTGTTATCGTCACCTATGCTCTGGTTAAAGTCGATGGCAAATTCCATGTAACGCAGCACATCATCATCCCATACTGCGGTATTACCTGAAGTCTGGTAAGCTACATGCACATCATGTCCCTGGTCTACTAAGCGGATGAATGTTCCGCCCATCGAGATCACATCATCATCCGGGTGCGGCGAGAAGATGATCGAGCGTTTTTTAGCTGGTAATGCCCTTTCTGGACGTTGTGAGTCATCTGCATCCGGTTTACCTCCCGGCCAGCCGGTAATGGTATGCTGTATCTGGTTAAAGATGTCTATATTGATATTGTATACTGGTCCTTGTTCTACAGCAAGCTGCGCCATACCGTTGTTGTTGTAATCTTCTTCGGTCAGCTTAAGAATTGGTTTATTCAATGTTTCAGCCAGCCAGATAACCGCTTTCTTTTTTAAGATATTATCCCATACACAATCTTTAACCAGCCATGGTGTGTTAAAGCGGGTCAGGTCTGATGCTGCATCTACATCAAGAACAAACTCTACGTGTTCTGATAATTGAAGATATGTAGCAGGTACATCTCCTGATATTTCTCCTTCTACGGCTTTTTTAATGATCGGTGCTTTCTTACCACTCCAGGCCATCAGGATGATCTCTCTTGCTTTAAAGATGGTACCTATACCCATGGTAATGGCTTTCGTCGGCACATTGGCTTTACCACCAAAGTCTCTTGAAGCATCATTACGGGTCAGGTCATCTAAAGTCACCAATCGTGTTCCTGAATTAGGCGCTGAGCCCGGCTCGTTAAAGCCGATGTGACCGGTACGACCGATACCTAGTATTTGAAGATCTATTCCGCCCAAGGCGTTGATCTTTCTTTCATACTCCAAACAAAAAGCAGGGATATCATCCTGAGGAAGGGTACCATCAGGAATATGCACGTTAGCCTTGTCGATATCGATATGAGAAAACAAATTCTCATACATAAAGGTGACATAGCTTTGAACCGCATTGGGCTTCATTGGGTAGTATTCGTCCAGGTTAAAGGTGGTAACGTTTTTGAAGCTCAGACCTTCTTCCTTATGCAAACGCACCAGTTCGGCATATACACCCAAGGGGGTTACGCCTGTTGCCAGGCCAAGCACTACCTGTTCGCCTTTATCCTGCTTGCTTCTAATCAGGTCAGCTATACGCCGTGCCACCGATACTGAGGCTTCTTTCTGGTTTGCAAATACGCTTACCGGCAACTTTTCATACCGGGTCTCTTCCAATAAATTTAATCGCGCCATGTCAAAGGTTTTAATTGATTTTGGTGTGGGTGAAAGCAAATATATTAGATATGTTTGCTTTAGAAAAGCTAATTTCATTTTAACTTTTAACACCCGGATGCCTGCCCTGAATCAAAATCTGCAAAAGCTGTTTTCTGTTGCCCAAAAGCCTGAGAAATTAGGCATTGGATTAATGTCGGGCACCTCTCTGGACGGCTTGGATATTGCGTTATGCAAGTTCAAAGGCAACGGACTGAATACTCAATTCGAGCTGCTGCATTTTATCACCATACCTTATAAGCAGCATTTTAAAAACGAGGTGCACGCGGTTTTCTCGAGAAGGTTGGTTGACCTGGAAAAGATCACTTTATTAAATGCCTACATCGGCACCTTTCATGGCGAACTGGTGCTGGAAGTTCTTGCTAAATGGAACATCCAACCTATCGAGGTAGATTTCATCGCCAGTCACGGACAAACCATTTATCATGCGCCTAAGCGTTTGCATAAGCAAAAGGAATACTCCAACGCGACCCTGCAAATAGGCGACGGCGACCACCTGGCAGTTAAAACAGGCATCCTCACCATCAGCGATTTTCGCCAGAAACATATCGCTGCGGGCGGCGAAGGCGCACCGCTGGCTTTGTATGGCGATGTACTTTTAGGCAGCAAAAAAGGCGAAGACCGAATCCTGCTCAATATCGGTGGCATTGCCAACCTAACCTATCTGCCTGCGGATGGTGACACCCATAAAGTGATCTGCACCGATATTGGTCCGGGGAATACCATGATCGACGCGGCCTGCCGGGAGTATTTCAATCAGCCTTATGATAAGGATTCCTTCATCGCCCTGTCGGGATTGGTGAATGACGATCTGCTTGCTGCTTTGCTTGCTCATCCTTTCTTTAAAGAACAAGCGCCCAAAACCACCGGCCCTGAGCTGTTCAATCTCGGTTACCTGGAAGATGCGCAGGAAGTATCAAACACCAAAAACATCAACAAAAATGATGTTGTAGCAACCCTAAGCGCCTTTACCGCAACAAGCATAGCCAATTTTATCACCCAATATTTGCCTGCCGACAGCCACATATTCCTAAGCGGCGGGGGGGCTCATAATTACTTCGTTACTACTTATCTAAAACAATTATTACCGAAAGCTACCTTAGGCAATACCTCCAGCCTTGGGATTAATCCGGATGCGAAGGAGGCTATTTTGTTTGCGTTGTTGGGGAATGAGGCGCTATCTGGTGAGCCTGTTCAGATAGGGGATAATCCGGGGGTGTTGATGGGGAAGGTTAGTTTTGACCGTTGATTTGTTTGATTAGATGATTACGCTGATGCTTCGTACAGCGATTGTATAGCATCATAATTATCATTTTTCTTATCTTAGCAACAAACCTTGTTGCAATGAGTCTGCGATATCCTCAGATAGAACATCATTTTAGTCAAAAATTTGGATTAAAACCTAAAGCCGGTTTTCGTAGGTGGTTGAAAAATCAACGAAACCGAAAAATCAGACGCATCGCTCATACCGAAACACCAAACATAAAATACGGTGGTTGGGAATATTAATTAGATCTGAAACTGATTACAATGAATTTCAAACTCAGCTTTCATGTTTCTGGTGAATCTAAAATGAGCAACGACGCAATATTTGATCGTATTGCTACGGTATTACAATACAAAAAATACCGCATTCTTTCAACCAGCTTAGATACCGTTACATTTGACTGCAACCCATGGCGGTTAAAATGGAATTTTGAGCCTACGCAGGTGGATGCAGGAGTATTTGAAATACAACCTCACGCTAACGGGCATTCAGTACGCTTGAAATATTACTTCAACTATCTATACCCTGCAATCTTTGTCATTGCTTTTCTTGCTTTCATAATTAACGAGAAACTTTACGAAGGGCTTTGGTTTTTCGGAGTCTTTTTTGCTATTACCATACCTATAAGTATTATCACAGTAAGGAACAAAGGACGAGCATTGTTAGGAGACATTTTAACTGAAAGTGTAAGCTAGTTAGTTCAACTAATCATCGTGTAAAGGCTCACCATTTTCCAATCAGCGAAATCCTTAAATCAAACAAATCAACGGTTCAGACAATCTGCGTTAGATTCTGTGTTGAGATCCAAACAAATAATTATTTTGTTTCTTTGTAATTCAAAACGGCTAAAAGCTAGTTTCTAAAGAGTGTCAGCTTTCAAGTTGCGCTCTTTAATTTTTTATAGTCATTTTGAAAGGTTGTGCCATTTCTGAAAAGCACGTAAGTTAACTCCAACAGTTTTCTTTGTACAGCAACCAATCCTTTCATCTTAATTCCGCTTTTGCTTACCAGTCTGGAGTATAGTTCTTTATAGTCATTGACGTGTCTAACTGCCGTTAGAGAGGGTAAATACATTGCCTTTCTTAGATTTCTATTCCCCTTTTTTGATATTCTGGGTTTACCCTTTACTGAAGTTCCGGATTGTTTTTCCCGGACGTCTAACCCAGCATAGCTTGTTAGTTGCTTCTTGTTTCTGATCAATTCGAACCCATTGGTTTCGGCCAAAACTGTGGCTGCTGTCAAGCGTCCTATCCCGGGTATAGTAGTTAAGTTTTGGATAGTGCTATCAACAGCTTCGTCTTCTTTAATGCACTTTTCAATATCCTGTTTGATCTCCTTTTCTTGCTGAGTTAAGAACCTTATTCTTGCCTTTAACCTTTTGACACTATTGGCATTGGGTTGCGCTTCGGCATTTTCTGCATGCAACTGGCATTTAGCTGTGACACGCTCTTCAACTACCTGATTACGCTCACGGGTGAGTTGCTGTATCCTTTTATAAATGATGTTAGGCTGTTTCCATCGGTCCAACTTTCGTTCGAGCCCAAACTGAGCAATGGCATCTGCACAAGTACTGTCAGTTATGGTTTTGTTGTCCAGAGTTCTCATATAGCTGCTGATCTTGTTGGGCAATACAATACTGAGCGGGTAGCCACCATCATCCAAAAAGTACGCGAGCTTTTGATGATAAACACCTGTAGCTTCCATCACATAATGAACGACTGTATCTCCACTGCTCTGTTTGTTTACCCATTTAATCAAAGCCGTAAACCCTGTTTCTTTGTTCGCAAAAACACGCCTTGCATACAGGTCAATAGAAAGTTCGGCGTTCATCCTGCCAAGAGTAACAACTAGTTCTTTTTGGGACACATCTATGCCCAGTACTTGTTTCAATAAATTCATACATTATAAATTAGACATTATAAAGTGATGAATCTCCCTTCGTCTTCTCTCCTGGCGGATATCCTGGATATTGTGCAACAACGACAATTCCTTACATTCTGTTCAAACTCCAAGAGATAAAAAAGAATGAGGCCATATCTAACGCTCAATATGCTTTATAGCTATTTGCGATTGCATTAGCTCTCACCCTTTTTCACTTCATAAATACAATAATATTAATTTGTAAACATAGGAGCGATGGCAGTGGATACCGGCCACGTGCTTAAGGCTTGCAGGCGTATGAACGTACAGCGCGCCCGCTTCTATCAGCGGAAACGCCCAGATTCAGTTGGCAGTTATTAGTTTGCAGTTGGCATGGCGTTCAGCTAAGCATGGCGTAGAAACACACCCCTGCCACTACACTTTCCTACGCGCCCCCTCTCAAGAGGGGATTTCGTTTATTCGCCATAAATCATAGTAATCCTTTAATCAGCTTAATCATGGTTCAGACAATATGCAGCAAACCCACCGCACCGCACTTCGACTATGCTCAGTGTGACACCCATTTTTTTAATCAGCGAAATCCGTTAATCACACTAATGAGTGGTTCAGACAAAAAGCTATATTTGCTAATCAAAAACACTTACATTTCACACCATGACTTTATACAGTTTCCTCCTTCACCTGCACTCCGGTTTCAGGTACATCGTGCTTTTGCTGCTTTTGGTAGCCATCATCCGCTCCTGGGCCGACTGGCTGGGTCACAAAGCTTATAGCGAGGGTAACCGCAAGCTCAATCTGTTCGCCATGATATCGGCGCATACGCAATTGCTGATCGGTATCGTGCTGTATTTTGTGAGCCCGTTTGTAAAGTTTGGCCCTGATACCATGAAGGACGCCACTACCCGCTACTGGACAATGGAGCACCTTGTAGGTATGCTGATTGCCATTGCGTTAATAACTATCGGTCATGCCCGTTCAAAACGCGGGGCAACATCTGATGCAAAGCATAAAAGCATCGCTATATTCTATACTTTAGCCCTCATTGTTATTGCCATAATCATAATTTTCAGCAAAAGAGGGCTGCTTGGAATGTCATAATCATAATTTTTTAAGAAAAGCGAAAAATATTTTCCTGAAAAATTTGCTAATTCAATATTCTTTATAAATTTGTGACCGCGATGATTAAAACTAACAAAAATACTAGCTGGTGGCACCATGAAAATGGCGTCCGGATATATTTTTGGTAAGACTTACTAATCAATTGTAAACCTAATATAAGCCCGGCGCCAACCAACGCCGGGCTTTGTATTTTAATACTTTTTGAACAACGAAATGAAACGATATAAAATAACCACTACTTCTAAAAAACTACTAGCCGATACCACCACGCCGGTGAGCATTTACCTGCGCCTGCGCGATGTGTACCCGAATGCCCTGTTGCTGGAAAGCTCGGACTACCACAGCCGCGAGAACAGTATGAGCTATGTTTGCTGCGAACCCATCAGCGGATTGGTGCTGAGCGACGGTCGACTGAAGAAAAGCTATCCGGATGGAAACACCGTGGTAAGTGAGCCGGGGACATTTGATTTGGTAGACGAGATCGCCCAGTTTGTGGCAAGCTTTGAAACTACGGAGAATAACAGCAAGATCATCTCCAACGGTATTTGGGGTTATTTTACCCACGAGGCGGTTGAGCATTACGAAACCATCAAGCTAAAGCAAAGCATCGACGATACGCGCAAAATACCGGTGATGCAGTACCATATTTACCGCTACATCATCGCGATCGACCATTTTAAAAATGAGCTGTACATCTTCCAGAACCAACCAGAAGATATGCCTACCAACGGCGGACTTGAAAAACTGGAATACCTGATCAAGAACAAAAACTTCCCCGAATACCATTTCCAGAGCAATGGTGATGAAAAGTCGACGCTAACAGGCGAAGAGTTTATGGCTATAGTTGAGAAGATGAAGCAGCACATTTTCAGGGGCGATGTGTTCCAGATCGTACCCTCGCGGCCGTTCTCAAGAGCATTCCAGGGAGATGAGTTTAATGTGTACCGGGCTTTACGGTCGATCAACCCGTCTCCATATTTGTTCTACTTTGATTATGGTGATTTTCGCATATTCGGTTCATCGCCCGAGGCACAGATCACTATAAAAGATAATGTCGCAAACATATTCCCAATCGCCGGGACATTTAAACGCAGCGGCGATGACGTAAAAGATGCCGAAATAGCCCGTGCTTTGGAAAACGACCCGAAAGAGTCGGCAGAGCATGTGATGCTGGTCGACCTGGCGCGAAACGACCTCAGCCGCCATTGCGAACAAGTGGAAGTGAAGGCATTTAAGGAAGTTCAATATTATTCGCATTTAATACATTTGGTATCGCATGTGAGCGGGAAACTTCGTCCGGGGGTATCATCATTCAAAATTGTGGCGGACACTTTCCCTGCGGGGACATTGAGTGGCGCACCAAAGTTTAGAGCAATGGAGATCATCGACGAAAATGAAAAAAGCAAGCGCAGTTTTTACAGCGGGGCCATCGGCTTCCTGGGCTTTAACGGCGACTTTAATCATGCCATCATGATCCGGTCGTTCCTGAGCAAAAATAATACGCTGCACTACCAGGCAGGAGCCGGAATTGTGGCCGACTCGAACCCTGAAAGTGAATTAAAGGAAGTGGATAATAAAATAGCGGCGTTAAGGAAGGCTATTGAGTTGGCTGAAGAACTGTGATTAGTTAACCGGTTATCAGTGATCGGTTAATCAGGAATAGAGATTATAAATAACAAACTATAAAAGTTCCCCTCTTGTCCGAAGGACTCCTACGGAGAGAGGGGCAGGGTCCGAAGGACTCCTTTGGAGGTGTGTAACATGAGCAAGATTTTAATAATAGACAATTACGATTCATTCACCTATAACCTGGTGCATCTGGTAAACGAGATAGGTTTACAATGCGAGGTGTGGAGGAACGATAAATTTAACCTGGGCGATGTGGACGATTTCAGCCATATCATCCTGTCGCCAGGACCGGGCATACCATCAGAGGCCGGGCTGCTTTTGGATGTGATAGACAGGTATGCGCCGACTAAGAGCATTTTTGGCGTTTGTTTAGGCCAGCAAGCCATTGCTGAAGCATTTGGCGGACAACTGTACAACTTGAGTCGCCCGATGCACGGCATAGCAACGCCGATAAAGGTGATTGATGCTGATGAAAAGCTATTTGCAGGGCTACCGGAAAGCTTTAAGGTGGGGCGTTATCACTCATGGGTGGTGGATCATAAAGGACTGCCTGATGTGCTGACAATAACAGCCATTGACGAGCAGGATAACAGCATTATGGCTTTGCGACACAAGCAATATGATGTGCGCGGTGTACAGTTTCACCCGGAATCGGTGCTGACGGAATATGGCAGACAGATGATGCAGAATTGGTTAGCGCCGCAAATGGCTGAAGTGATTTAGGCTGATATTTTTTATACTTGCAAAAGGAGCAACTATTGACGTTGCCGGAGATTTATGACTATTCTTGATAAAATTGTTGCGCATAAAAAGAAGGAAATAGAGAAAGCGAAGAAATTCACTTCTATAAAAATGCTGGAGTCGGCGGAGTTTTTTAACGGGCAGCCGCTTTCGTTCAAAGAGTTTTTGCTGGATGCTAACCGAACCGGGATTATTGCCGAATTTAAGCGTAAATCGCCCTCAAAAGGAGTGATCAACGATAAGGTAACGGTAAAACAGGTAACCAATGCTTATGCTGAGGCAGGCGCTTCGGCTCTGTCAGTTTTAACCGACCGGAAGTTTTTTATGGGACGTAAGACTGATCTGGCACAGGCACGCAGGGCGAATAACATCCCTATCCTCCGCAAGGATTTTATGATCGATGAGTACCAGGTATTTGAAGCCAAAGCGTTGGGCGCTGATATTATCCTGCTGATCGCTGCGATACTAACGCCTGAACAGATTGATCAATTGGCATTAAGAGCTAAGAGTTTAGGCTTGAATGTATTGCTCGAAGTTCACAACCTGGAAGAGTTGCAGCGAAGCATCAACCCCAACCTGGACGCAATCGGTGTAAACAACCGCAACCTGGTTGATTTTACGGTATCGGTAGATACTTCATTTCAATTGGCCGAGCATATTCCGGCTGAGTTTATGAAGATATCCGAAAGTGCCATCAGCAACCCGGGAACGATAAAGGAACTGAAAAAGGCAGGCTTTAACGGATTCCTCATCGGCGAGAACTTTATGAAACAAGAGGACCCGGGACTGGCGATAAGGGAGTTTGTTAAGGAATTGTAAAGCGAATTAAAATTGAAGAACCCTCAAGTAATTTTTAATTTATCGGGATCTTGATAATTATTCCAAAATGTGAGCAAATCAATAAAATCATTATTTACAATGCGATAATACACAGTAATTTGTGGTGTGATTACACATTTGTGTATATCAAGAGTTGATTTGTGAAGAGGAAAGGCTTTGGGATTTAGCGCAATGATTTGCAGAGAATCGTCTACCTTATTAATAAAATCGGTTATTACTTGATTACTCCATCGATAAGCCAAATATTCCAGATTTTGTGAAAAGGTTTTCTCTGCTTCTGGCGTCCAGTTTATAGCAATCATTTATATTTTTCTATAAACTCTTGCATCACTTTTGCGTGTGGCCTGGTTAACCCTTTCTGAGATTGGTCATAGCCCGTTAATATTGACTTTTCAAGAGATTCAGGATCATCTAAATGATACTTTAACCCCAGATTATCCAGGAATTGTTCTATAACAGAAAGATCTTTTTCTTTATCTATTTCTATGGTTATTATCCGCATAAATAAATCCTATGGTGAATGCAATGTACAACGTGTGTGCTTTGCTTGTAATATAAAGTTAAAGAAAATAATTTAGTTTACTGTCATTTTAACCGCATTGACGCATTATGGTTAACTTGGCATATGGATTGATAAATCATTATTTGAATGAGACAAAAATTTTATGATACTGCTGTGAAGCAGGAAAAAGTAGTGCTGGTGGGTATTATTACACCCAACGAAACCGAAGCACAAGAAAAAGAATACCTGGAGGAACTGGAGTTTTTAGTGGAGACGGCGGGCGGCCTCACGGTAAAAACTTTTACCCAAAAAATGCTGCGGCCTGAACGTGCGACTTTTGTGGGTACAGGTAAGCTGGAAGAAATAAAAGAATATGTAAAAGCCGAAGAGATCGACATCGTGGTTTTTGATGATGAGCTGTCGCCTTCGCAATTGCGTAATATTGAAAATGAACTGCAGGTAAAAATACTCGACCGCAGCAACCTGATACTGGACATATTTGCCAACCGCGCGCAAACGGCGCAGGCCAAAGCACAGGTCGAACTGGCACAATTACAATACTTGCTGCCGCGATTAACCCGCCTATGGACGCACTTGGAGCGCCAAAAAGGCGGTATCGGTATGCGCGGGCCGGGTGAATCACAGATCGAGACCGACCGCCGTTTGATCCTGAACAAGATTTCTTTGTTAAAAGAGAAACTAAAGCTGATCGACCGTCAAAACGAAACGCAGCGTAAAAACAGGAACCAATTGGTGCGTGTGGCCTTAGTGGGATATACCAACGTGGGCAAATCCACCATCATGAACATGATCTCCAAATCGGAGGTATTTGCCGAGAATAAGTTGTTCGCTACATTGGATACAACGGTTCGTAAAGTGGTGATAGAAAACTTGCCGTTTTTACTATCGGATACAGTGGGGTTCATCCGGAAGCTACCTCACCATTTGGTGGAGTGTTTTAAATCGACATTGGATGAGGTGCGCGAAGCTGACGTATTGGTTCATGTGGTAGATGTTTCGCACCCGAATTTTGAGGACCAGATCAGAACAGTAAACGAAACACTGAAGGATTTAGGTGCTATCGATAAGCAAATGATCACTGTTTTCAATAAGATCGATGCTTACGAACCTTTGCACCATCATCCCGGAGAAGAAGCACATCAGATGACTTTGGAGGATTTTAAACAAAGCTGGATGGCGAAGAATAATAGTCCGGCGATATTTATTTCGGCTCTTAAAAAGGAGAATGTGGATGAATTCAGGGCGATGTTATATGAACGGGTAAAAGCAATACATACGGCGAGATATCCGTACGATAAATTGTTGTATTAAACTTTCCTGTAACGTAGAGACGCGATGCATCGCGTCTCTACTATTTTAAACAAACAATATGGTTAAAGTTTTCAAGTATATAGCCGAATTAGATTGCTTCATCGTTGAGCCAGCATATAAAGCAATTGCTGATAGACTTGGATTAACTGAATGGAGTGAAGTAGTTTGGATTGGTCGACTCTTTTTAATGGATAATGATTTTGGCGAGCATTGGTTCGACAATTGGGACTTGCGTGAATCTTTGGAAAACAGATCTGCAGAGTTCGGGTACGACACAGATGACCTATTAATTCTTGATCCCGATAGGCTTAAGAATGATATAGACGGGCCATGCCATAATTCGCAAGAAAGATTATCATTTTGGAAAGATGTATTAAAGTCTCTTCATCTCAGCTATGAAACCTTATTTCTTGAAGCGAGAAAGCTAAACAGTGAACGAAAGGAATACACTCCCGAAGATTACATTTCTGATCTGGAAGAAAGGATAAAAAACATTCAGGAGTCGTTACGTTAGAAATATTTCTTCCTTTATCTCCGGTATGATATTCTTTTCCTTTGCTGTATCAAAGAGCAGGTTAATAGCTTTTCTACCTTCTTCGCCCAAGTCAACAGAGTATTTATTTACATACAGCTCGATATGTTTATACATCACCTCCTCGCTCATTTCCTGTGCATGAGAGCGGATAAATTCCAACCCTGATTTTGGATTGGCAAACGCAAATTCAACTGACTTTTTCAGCACGCGATTGATCTTATGTTGAACATCCAGCGGCAATTTGCGGTTAGCCACAATACCACCAAGCGGAATAGCACAGCCGGTTTGCTTTTCCCAATAATCACCCAGGTCGATGATCTTTTTCAGGCCTTTATTTTGATAGGTGAATCGATTTTCGTGGATGATCAATCCCACATCGACCTTACCGCTTAATACAGCATCTTCTATTTCAGAAAATACCAGTTCTTGCTTGTTGGTAGCTTCTGGAAGCGCTAATCCTAAAAGAAAGTTAGCCGTCGTATATTTCCCTGGTATTCCAATCTTACGATCTACATTATTTAAATCCGAAATCGAAAATTCGAAATTCGAAATCAATAAAGGTCCAACTCCAAATCCCAAAGCGCTTCCCGCATCCAGCAATACATATTTGTCTACCACATAGGCAAAAGCATGATAGCTCAGTTTGGTAATATCCAATTCACCGCGAAATGCCTTTTGATTCAGCGTTTCCACATCATCATAAAACACTTCAAAGTCCAAACCTTCTGTATCTATCTTGTGGTGGATCAGGGCATCAAAAATAAAGGTATCGTTGGGGCAGGGCGAAAAGCCGAGAGTCAATTTCATTATGTTATACGTTTTACGTGCTACGTAGTACGTTTCTTTCCGGGATTATAACGTAAAACGTACTACGTATTACGTACAACCCTCTCAAGAACCTCCGCAGCAAAACTATTCAGATTTTTAATAGCAAGTCCTATCTGCCAGGCATCGCGGTTGCGTTTTTCTACATAATTTGACACTGCCCTGATTTGCAGGCAAGGCACCCCTGCTTCTTTGCAAGCATAAAAAAAGGCCGCGCCTTCCATGCTTTCCAGTTGAGGTTGGATGCGGTCTGTTAGTTTTTGAATGCTGGATTCGTGCCCGTGAACGGTATTTACTGTAATGGCCGATACCTGCTTTAATTGCTGATCGGCATAAGATGACAAACGAGTATCCGTTCTAAAAACGCTCTCACCAAAACCTAAAGTTTCAATCGGCAAAAAGGCCTCATCATCCTCTGCACCTAATTCGGATAAATGATCTTCAACAACCTCCACCACTTCACCAAGCGCAATACTGCGGTCAAAACTTCCTGCTATGCCTAAGTTTATAACCAGATCATATTGATGAGTTGCTAAATGTTTCCCCAGTGCAAATGCTGTGGATACCATACCTACTCCTGTTATCAAAAATTCGATGTCTGATTTCGGACTTCCGACTTCCGACTTCAAATCACCAACTTCAAACTCCGTAGCAGAAACAACCAATATCCGCATAAATAAATGGCTTTATTTTGACAGCTAAGATAGAACAATGCCCTTGTTTTTGTTTTGTATATTTGCACCAATTATTACTATGATGATATACATGACACGGAAGGAGCACTTTAATGCTGCTCACAGAATGTACCGTGAGGAATGGAGCGAGGAGAAGAATGCAGAGGTGTTTGGCAAATGCGCCAATCCGCACTGGCATGGTCACAACTACAACCTGTTTGTAACGGTTAAGGGCGAAGTAACGCATGCCACCGGCTACCTTATCGACCTGAAAGAACTCAAGATCATTATCAATGAGTACGTGATAGAAAAGCTCGACCATAAGAACATCAACCTGGATGTTCCTTTTATGGCCGGTAAAATGGCGTCGACGGAATTACTCTGCATCGAGATATTCAACCAGCTGAAAGCTCCCATCGAAGCGCATAAAGGCGTATTCTTACATTCCATAAAGCTGTACGAAACCGAAAATAATTCAGCCGAGTACTTTGGCGATTAAACCTGACAAATGAGCAAAAAGAATCTTATCCAGGACGACGACGATAATATTGAAGGCTACGTAAAGATCGACAGATATAACCCTGAATTGATCGACAGCCTGAGTACACATTATCACAGCGTTTTAAAGCAAATTGGCGAAAACCCTGAACGTGAAGGATTGCAAAAAACTCCTGAACGAGTGGCGAAAGCCATGCTTTACCTTACCCAGGGTTATGAACTCGATGCTAAAAAGATCCTTAAATCGGCCATGTTCAAAGAGGAATACAGCCAGATGGTGGTGGTGAAAGATATTGAAGTATATTCTATGTGCGAGCACCATATGCTGCCATTTTTTGGAAAGGCTCATGTAGCTTATATTCCGAACGGACATGTAGTTGGCCTGAGTAAAATACCGCGCATTGTGGATGTGTTCGCGCGTCGATTGCAGGTTCAGGAACGTTTGACTAACGAGATAAGAGATTGCATACAGGATACGTTAAACCCACTGGGCGTAGGGGTGGTGATTGAATGCCGCCATTTATGCATGAGCATGCGCGGCGTACAAAAACAAAATTCGGTTACCACAACTTCTGCATTTACAGGTGAGTTTTTAAAAGAAAAAACCCGCGCAGAGTTTTTAAATTTGATAGCGGCGAAGTTGGGTTAACCAGTTATCGGTGATCAGTTATCAGGAATTTTAAAACACTGGTCACTGCTAACCGGTTAACTAGTCACTATAAAACCAATTAACTAATCTCTAATCACTAATTAACTATCGTGAAAGCATATATTTTCCCGGGCCAGGGCGCCCAGTTTGTAGGCATGGGTAAGGATCTTTACGAAAGATCAGAAGAAGCCCGGGCATTATTCGAAAAATCAAATGAGATATTAGGCTTCCGTATTACGGATGTGATGTTTAACGGTACCGACGAGGACCTTAAACAAACCAAAGTAACACAACCTGCCATCTTTCTGCACTCGGTGATACTGGCCAAAGTATTGGGCGATGATTTCAAACCGGAAATGGCGGCAGGTCATTCGCTTGGTGAATTTTCAGCATTGGTATCTGCCGGAGCATTATCATTTGAAGACGGATTACGTTTAGTGGCTGCACGTGCCAACGCCATGCAAAAGGCCTGCGAGATTCAGCCATCAACTATGGCGGCAATCTTAGGGCTGGATGATTTTACTGTGGAAGATATTTGTCACCAGCTAACTGATATTGTAGTTCCTGCTAATTACAACTGTCCGGGTCAATTGGTTATCTCCGGTACTATTGCCGGTGTAGATGCAGCTTGTGAAAAGCTGACTGCCGCTGGCGCGAAACGAGCCCTTAAACTGAACGTAGGCGGAGCTTTCCATTCTCCTTTGATGGAATCGGCACGTGTTGAATTAGAGCACGCCATTGTTAATACTGAAATTAAAGAACCGGTTTGCCCGATCTATCAGAATATTGATGCCAAACCATATACCGATCCGGCCAAGATCAAACATAACCTGATCGCGCAACTAACAGGACCTGTTCGTTGGACACAAACCGTGATGCACATGATCGAAGATGGCGCTACCTCATTTACCGAAGTAGGCCCCGGAAATGTGTTGCAGGGGTTGGTAAAGAAGGTTGACAGGGCCATGCCGACCAGCAGCGCGGCATTACCGCAGGAATAAACTAAAAAATTAAATATTAAAAGCCATCCCAAACAGGATGGCTTTCTTTTTTGTATTGTATCTTTACGTTACCTTGTTAGCAGTTTACCATCTTGACGACATCTGCCAAAATACGATTGTTACTGGCGCTCCTATTCGCCAGCTTATTACTTACGGCAATTATTGTCCAGAAAACCTACACCCCAAGAAATAATCTTTATCAAACAGGGCAAACGCTCGAAGATAACCTTCGCAAAAAGGAAACCATTGTAAAAACCTTTCTTGATGACAAGCAAAATTTCGACAGGCTAAAAACTCTTGGCAACGACGAGCAGGAAGGCCTGAAGATCATCAAGCAGTTTACTACGGACGAGAACATCTGGGTACTCACCTATAAAGATAATCACCTTACATTCTGGAGTGGGGTTAAAATGATACCCGTGCGACCGGCTAACATTCGTAATGGCTACTCATTTGTACAAGGGACCAATGGGTATTACGATGTCATCAAAAAAACCGAGGGAAACTTTTATGCGATCTTTTTTATCCCTGTAAAGATCAACTATCACGTTCAAAACCAATATCTGCATAACACTTTCGCGAAGAACTTATTGAAGGATAACAATATTGAAATTGCCGATTTTACAGACAAAAACATTTACGATATACACAGCCTGGATAATACCCTGTTATTTTCAGTCAAGGTAAAGGGCAATGAGGTTGGTCATAAGTTCTTTTATTTTGAAGTGGTGCTATGGATACTATGCGCCTTTGTATTGTTCCTGTTGGTGCACAGCATCTGTAATTATATAGCGCTCAAAGGGTATGTCTATTTGTCCTTCCTGATGCTGGCCTCCTTTATCATTCTGTTGCGGATCATGAACCTGCATTACGGGTGGCCGGGTTTCTCACATCAGCCCGAGATCTTCGATCCGCAGTATTACCATTCAAGCCCTTTATTTCCATCACTGGGAGATTTTTGCATCAATATCTTGTACTGTACCTGGTTCGCCACATTCGTTTTTCGACATAAAGACAAGATATTGACCAATGTGTACAACAGGTTTATTGGTTACTTCCTGGTTATTGTCTTTGTGCTGATGCTCGATGTCAGTTCAACTGCGCTTTTGCGCTTGTTTTACGGACTGGTCAGGTATTCTAATATTAATTTTGATGTCAACAATGTGCTTAACCTGTCGGGCTTTAGTATGCTCGGCGTATTAATGCTATGTTTTAGTTTCCTGATATTTTATTTGCTCACGGAAGTCGTTCTTACTATTTGCAGCAGGCTGGTCGTTCCGGTATCGCACCAGGTCGCCATCTTATTGATCAGTATGGTAGCCTGCACCATTATGGCTGCATACCAGGACCAGGAGTTTAGCGTGTTTTATATTTTCTGGGCGATATGGGTGGTCTTAAGAGGCTACGGCTATAGATTTGACAAGGGTAAGATCACTGCCACATCATTGATTATTATTGTTTTGCTATGCGCAGTATTGTCGGCCATTAAGCTCAACCATTTTCAGGCGATAAAGGAGAAAGAAACCCGCAAAGAGCTGGTTAAACAGTTGGAGGCACCGAACGACCCTGTAGCCAATAATATGTTTAAGGACATCGATAAGCGTATAGTTAACGATCCTGCTATACAGCGATATTTTATCGACACCGTTCATAATACCCTCACCGGGTTAGCCGACCATATACAACGCACCTATTTTGACGGTTACCTGGGAAAATATGAATTCAAAATCCACGAATACGATAAAAGAGGGGGAGCTATAGGAGATAAAGCTTACGAACTGGACATGTTTAAAGACATGATCAAATTTGATTCGTTCTTTAAAGAATCTGATCACTTCTATCGCAATATAGGCACATTGGGCGTATTGAAATACCTGGCGTTGATACCGATTTTTAAAGGTGAAATTAACGTCGGCACCATTGTAGTTGAATTGGAATCGAAATTCCTCCATGGCGAAAATTCCTTCCCTGCCCTACTAATTGATGGTACTTATAAATCAAATGATCTTTTCAAGGATTATTCGTATGCTTTTTACCAGGATAATAAACTCTTCAGCCAAAACGGCCATTATGTTTACAGCCTAACCAATCACGACCTGAAAGGCAAATTAAAAGAGTACGTTTTTACCAATACCAGGGCCTCAGAACAGGAACGGTTTGGAGCATTAAAAGGATACAGCCATCTTATTTATGAGCCGTCGCAGCGCAAACTGATTGTCGTAAGTAAGGAAAACGATATTCTTATCAATACCATCACGTCTATCACATTCTTCTTTATCGTATTCCTGGTCTTTGCAGCTGTTTGCATCACCATCAGGTGGTTATGGGCACGCGTCCGGATAATGTACATTAAAGACAACTACTTGCATTGGGTGCTACAGCTGAACTTCGATAAGATACTCTACAAAACCCGCATCCAGTTATCGATAGTATTCACGGTAGTAGTAACGCTTATTATGGTGGGCATCATCACCTATCTTTCGATCGTCGATCAGTACAACGCCCAGCAGGAGCAAACCATAAGCGACAAGATATCGCACATTGCAAAAGCGTTTGAGAGCAGCAATCTTCTTTCTGAGGCATTCAACAAAAACTCGATGGAAAGCTTTCAACTCAGGTTCAATGAGTTTGCAAAAACCTACTCGGCTGATCTTACCCTTTTTAACACCAGCGGTGCAGAGCTGATGTCGACCCAACCCAAGCTGTATGATTATGGCTTGCTTGCTCCTCGAATAAATGCCAAGGCATATATTTTCCTTAATAAGCTTCAAAAATCTGAATACATCCATAATGAAATAATTGGGGAGCTCAACTACAAAGCAGCTTATGTTCCGATCAAAGATGCAAAGCGTACATTAGGTTACCTGCAGTTGCCTTATTTCTCTAACGAGGCCGATTATAAACAACGGGCGGGCTCTTTGCTGAACGCGATGATCAATGTTTATGCCCTGATCTTTATTGCGATAGGCTTGCTGGCAGTATTTATAGCCCGGCAGATCACCAATCCGCTAACCATCATCCAAAATAGCTTGAGCCGGACGATCTACGGGCAAAAGAACGAGCCCATCAAATGGCAGCGTAATGACGAGATCGGAGCGCTCATCACGGAATATAATACCATGATTGCCGCCCTTGAGCAAAGCGCGCAAAAGCTCGCCCAGTCTGAAAGGGAAAGTGCATGGCGCGAAATGGCCAAGCAGGTAGCACATGAGATCAAAAATCCGCTTACACCTTTGAAACTGGGCTTACAGCTACTGGAAAAATCATGGAAGGATAAGGACCCTAAATTCGACCAGAAGTTTGAGCGCTTCAGCAAATCATTTGTGGAGCAGATAGAAAGCCTGTCATCCATCGCATCAGAGTTCTCTGCATTTGCAAAAATGCCCGATACACGTATTGTGCGCATGGATATTTTTGAAGCCTTAAGCCAGGCGGTTACCATTTTTAAACAGATGGATAATCTGCGAATAGTTTTCAACCCGCCGGAAAATCAATTCTTTATCAATGCCGACAGGGACCAGTTGCTCAGATGTTTTAATAACTTGTTGAAGAATGCTATAGAAGCCATTCCGCAGGACAGGCAGGGGCTGATAGAGATCAATTACCTCATCACCAGCAAAAACATCCTGCTCAGCGTAAAGGATAATGGCAACGGTATCCCCGATAACCTGCGGGAGAAAATATTTGAGCCGAATTTTACTACCAAAAGTTCAGGGACCGGTCTTGGCCTCGCATTCGTAAAAAACTCCATTGAAAATGCAGGTGGCAAGGTTTGGTTTGAAACTACGATTGGCTCAGGCACAACCTTCTATTTTAGTTTGCCGGAAGCGGTGTGATTTTTCTCGTATGGGAGACGCAAAGTATTGCGTCTCTACGGCATAATTAATTCCTAATGAATCTCAGCGCACGCCTTCTCGTTAGTCCGGATTTTTAATCCTGGACTTGAATTAATACGGATTTGCAATCCGCGAAACAATCAGTCCGGGGATTACAAATCCCCGATCTACGTTAGTTCCGGATTAAAAATCCGGACTAACAATATTTTGTAGACGCAAAGTATTGCGTCTACCTAAAACACAAAAAAAGCTGCCTGTATTACTACAAGCAGCTTTCGACTCTGTATTAAAAACTGTGTTTATTTTAAGCTAAATGTGGTTGAACCCATTTTGCCGCCATCTGCATAAAGCAATACCTGGTAGGTGCCTTTTACAAATGGAGGAGCCGGGTTAACCCAATCAATGGTATAGCCGCTACCGTCATCTTTAAAGTCGATAGATGTTTTGTAAGTATATTGCAAATCCTGGCCTTCAGACTGGAATGTTCCTGCATCTTTGGTATCTGTGATCAGGTTACCTGTAGGGTCAAGGATACGTACATAAACATCATGCATGCGTTTTTCGGCGATGCTGTTTTCAGCCACGGTGAAGTTGATCTTGATCTTTTTAGCCGGGCTTGCACGGGTTACGTCAACCTCTTTTCCACTACCCTTTATCTTATAGGCGACCACGTTGGCCTGGGCCAGCTTTAACACGGATGCGACCTTGACCTTCGAATCCAGGTCCTGATTTTGTTTTTCAAGATCAGTGGCTTTGGCGGTGGTTGTTGCCAGGTTTGTCTTCAGTGTATCCCGTTCACTGGCGAGGCTGGTATTTTGTTTTTTCAGCTCTTCAATATCGGCGGTATATTTGGTAACAAAGTACCTGAGTTGTTTTACATCTTCCTGGGCTTTGGCAAGTTCTGCCTTGGTTAGCTTTCCTTTGGCCAATTGCACCCGCAATACCTTAATTTTTGATTCAAGCGAATCATTTTTGGCTTTCATCGCGGCAGTCATTTTTGCTTTGCCGGTATTTACCTGTTCTATTTGTGCTTCCAGGCTGTCTAGTTCGATCTTCAGCCTGTTTCTTTCATCGTCCTGATAGATGATTTTTGTATCCGATTTATTTTTTTGCAAATACAAATATACATCTGTCCCCAGCAAGGCCAAAACCACAACAATCAGAAAATAGATTACGTTAGAATTCTTTTTGGGAGTTTGTCCGGATTGATTTTCCATAGCGGTCTTAAGTTGTTTAGTTTTAAATTAATTAGGGCTGTTTAAAAATGTGTGGTGCTACAGCCAACAAGCGTTCAAATTTTGTGTGTTTAGACGTTTAGCGTTAAATATTTCTTTGTGGCAACAAACTTGTTACCAAATTGTTTTACTTAAACTTAAAAATTATTAAACGAAAAAATGATAAAATTATGACATAAATTTTTCTGTTGGCTCAGATTCATAGCTAAATCTGCTTTAAATGTAAACACAAAAAAGCTAAAAACCCAATAGTTAAGTACAAATTGATTTAATAATAAAGCAATAGATTTTTGAGTTTCATATCTTTGCACCTTTTAGAAATGCCCTCCTGATGCGTATTTACAAATATTTCATATACTTTATACTCCTGATTCTTCTGTTCCTAAACGTGCATGCGCAACAGGTTGATACGTTAGCGAAGGTAAGGATCGACACTACAACTAAAGTTAAAGTGGCCCCAAAGCGCGAATTCAGAGGCGTTTGGGTAGCTACCGTGGCAAATATCGACTGGCCCAAGCAGGGTCGCATATCTGTCGACGAGCAAAAGCAGGATCTTATTACCATATTAGACGAGGACCAGCGCATTGGCATCAATGCTGTAGTGTTCCAGGTGCGCCCGGCTGCCGACGCTTTTTATGCGAAAAGTTTGGAGCCATGGTCTAAGTGGCTGATGGGTCAACAAGGTATGGCACCGGCTAATGGCTTTGACCCACTTCAATTTGCCATAGATGAATGCCATAAACGCGGCATGGAGTTGCACGCCTGGTTCAACCCTTATCGCGCAACTTTCGATAGTAATTTTAGGGCGTTAAGTCCAAATCATATCACCAACACACAGCCGAGCTGGTTTTTTACTTACGGTGGAGTGAAAGTTTTCGACCCAGGGATACCGCAGGTGCGTGATTATATTGTTAAAGTGATCCTGAATGTTGTAGATAACTATGATATCGATGGCGTTCACATGGATGATTATTTTTATCCGTACAAAATAGACGGCCAGCAAATACGTGATGCCCAAACTTATAAAACATACGGTGGTGATTTTGTTGACATTAACGACTGGCGTCGCAATAACGTCGATCAGCTGATAAAAATGCTCGGCGATAGTGTGCACGATCATAAATACTATATCAAATTCGGTATAAGCCCGTTTGGAATATGGGCAAATAAAAGTCATAACCCGGCTGGTTCCGATTCCCACGGTTTGGAAACCTATTATGAATTGTATGCCGACGCCCGCAAATGGATGAAAGAGGGTTGGATAGACTATGTGGTTCCACAACTTTACCGCCCTACAAACGACCGCCTGATGGATTATAATAAGCTGGTAGACTGGTGGAGCGATAACACATACGGTCGTCATTTGTACATCGGCCACGCGGCTTATCGTGCATTCGAGCCAAGATCAAGGGCTTTTTTAAACCCTTACGAGTTACCCAACCAGATCAAATACCTGCGAAACAATACACGTGTGGAAGGAAGCGTATTTTTCAGCAATAATTCGCTGATGCGTGATGCTTTCTTTCCAGCACAGTGGGATCCGAAGCTTGGAATTCACGTGACTTGAAGTCGCGGC
>JADMIO010848897.1_pt1 | contig 98978 bp, 89 predicted proteins | sample 8958161 | NCBI WGS metagenome assembly JADMIO01 (sample SAMN16585339, study PRJNA669376) | soil metagenome | isolation source: Crop rotation soil | place: USA: Cullars Rotation, Alabama | collected 2011
CTTTCCCCCGAGATTGGGCGCCAATCGGCTTCCTTCAACTCTTCCCAGGTCCGATGCCGCCGGAAGCCCAGTTTTGGCAGCATGTAAATCGGAAAGGAAAGACCGGAGCGGTCCAGATAAATGCGATCGTCTTCGCAAAGCGCCGTCAAAACTGCACCCGTAAGCATCACCGCCAGTGAACCCGCCAACAGCGCCATCGTCATCCAAGCCGGAAAAATTATCGGCGAAACGGCAATCGCCAATATCGTCGCGACGATGCAAACAGGCGCCAGCAACGCCCAGACCGGCCACAGCGCCCACATGATTACTCGCCCGGACGTGTTAACCGCTGATTTGCAAGGAATGGACAGTTCAAGATCAGACATAAGTCTAGGATATAAGTTACTGGAAAACTTTGCTCACCGGCGTCTGCATGTGATTCCGATAATGATCGGGTATGCCTTGAAACCCGCATGGGACGACAATGTTAAAAACCAGTGACGATCAAGCTCATATGCTGACTTCACAAAAACCGCACGATCATTAGGGTTTTCCCCGAAAAAATATCAAGTCTCCTTGAGAACAATTTGCCACAATGGCTGTGTGATCTGAATTTAGACAAGATACAATCACAACGTAGTTACCGCCTGAAGCCGCCAGGAAGTGACCAAATTGGATAGACCACTCATTCTCGTTGTTGAAGATAACCCGACCGAGCAGCGGATTGTCTCAATCCTACTCGAAAAATTCGGGTATACGGCGCACGTTGTCAACAGTGGCGCTAAAGCCCTCGAAGCCGTCCAGGCGAATCAGAAGTTCGACCTGATCTTGATGGACTGGCAGATGGAAGACATGAACGGGCTTGAATGCTCGCGCCGCATCAGGCAATCCGAGCAAAAGACCGGGCGCCACATGCCCATCATCGCCGTAACGGCGCGCGTCTTGCTCGGCGACCGCCAGAAGTGCATGGAAGCAGGCATGGACGACTATTTGAGCAAGCCCTACACAGCGGCTCAATTCGAACAAATGCTGGCTGCCTGGACGACACGGACCACGACACTGACCGGCTAACTGGCCTGCCCAGCGGGTACAAAGCAACAGGGCTGTCGCGCGATTGCTGATGTCGATGTCGGATCAATTTTGGAAAACCAAAGAGTCCGTAAAACTAGTTTTGTGGCCCAGCCCGCAAGACTACAATGAGGCCGTCCAAAACCCGCACATTTCCTTCACGGATGCCGAGTTGCGTGACGGGAAGCCGGAGTTAACCGCGCTCGGATTGCCTCGTCCGATGACCGGCGCCTTCGCCAGCGTGTATCGCTTGCAGTGTAAAACGCGCGATTGGGCTGTGCGTTGTTTTTTGCACAACGTGCAGGATCAAAACTTTCGCTATGAGCAAATCAGCAAAAAGCTCAAAGAAGCCAACTTGCCCTACACAGCCGGCTTTGAGTTCATCGATGACGGCATAAGAGTCCGCGCCAGCTGGTTCCCAGTGCTCAAAATGGAGTGGGTCGAAGGCGACACTCTGATTTCTTATATTGAGAAAAACCTGAACAAGCCTCGGAAATTTTCCGAGCTCAATCAGCGTTTTCACCAGATGATGAAAGACTTACACGCAGCAGGAATCGCTCATGGCGACTTGCAGCACGGTAACATCATCATCGAGAACGATCAATTTCGTCTCGTTGATTACGATGGAATGTATGTCTCGACGCTGTCAGGGCGCGGCGCAAACGAACTTGGACATCGCAACTATCAGCACCCCGGGCGCTCACCGGGACATTTCGGCCTTTATCTGGACAACTTTTCGGCGTGGGTAATTCGCACTACGCTTTTGTGTTTGTCCGTTGATTCCTCGCTTTGGCAGCGGCTCAAAGGCGGCGACGAGTGCCTCTTGTTCAAACAAAGCGACTTCATCAATCCGACGCGCTCAAGAACGTTTTACGAGCTTGAGCACCACGCATCCAAAGAAGTATCGACCGCGGCGAAAGTCTTGCGTGGGCTTCTGTCCATGCCCCCCGACAAAATCCCATCGCTTGAAGAACTGGACGTCGAAAAATTCTTGCAAGACTTTGAGCTGCCCGAGATCGTGCCTGAAGTGCAACCTCCTCCGCAGCCGCAACCACAGCCGCGTCCGAAGCCGAGGCCGACTGAGAATTGGAGCTGGCCAAATCAACTTGAATCGCCGTCTAACTACTCACCGCCTCCGCCAAAGGCACCTCCGCTGAGCTTGGCAATTCCGATTTTTATCTGGGGCACAATAATTTTGTGCACAGTCAGCAGCTTAGCTCTGAACACATACAGCGCCGTCAAGCACCAGGCGCCGTCTGAGAAAACAACGATTGCGCAAGAAGATCGTTTTCCCACCGACGAGGAACAGGAAGCGCGACCACGCATTCGTTCGAACTCTAACTTGAGCAGCGCCTTGAACAAGGGTCACATCAAATTCAATGAAAAGAAGTGGGAAGACGCAGCCACCTTGTATAGCGCCCACGTGCAACAGATCAGAAAAGATCATCCTGATTGGAAATCCAAACCAGAACTGAAAAACGAGATTGCTGAAGCTGAGTACCACTACGGGTTTTGCAGGGTCAATCAGAAGAGGTGGGGAGCAGCGAGCATCGCGCACCTGACCGCCCTTCACCTTTATCGAAGCATCGACCCGATCGCCTACGCCGCTGAAATAGAGACATTGCACAACGAGCTTGGCATCGAGTTTTCCAGAATCGGTCAGTATGGCAACGCCGCCTCGCACCTTGAACAAGCCCTCTACAACTCCAGCACGCTTCGCATGTCGGAGCACGATCAACTGCTGATCGCAGCTGAGCTGATGACCGCCGGCAAGCTCATGTTTTCAGACGCCGGCGCCGATAAGGCGCAACAACAGCATGCCCTAAGGTACATGAGATCTGCCATGAAAGTGCTCAGCGGCAACAGGCAGGCGCACACGGACGCCACTGCCGATTTGCTCACCTTCTCGAAGGAGCTGAAAAACCAGAACAAAACTGCCGAAAGCCAACTTATATATGAGCTGCTTTCGTCCCGGCCGGATAAAATTGTGAAAGCCACGAAGAAAACCAAGAAGTAAGAGGTATCCGGCTCATGCCCGCGTTCAGAGATGTCATCCTGTTTGCATCCGCGTTGTTTCTGACGACGCAATTTGTTCAAACAGATACAGCCATAGCCAAATCCAGCAAAGCCGCGGACAAGTCTAAAGCCAGTTCGCCAAACCCGGACAGCAAGCGTCTGCTGAAGGACGGTAGCAAGCAGATGGCGAAAAAGGACTACGCGGGCGCGCTCGAGAGTTTCACCACCGCAATTTCAGCCGAACCGACAAATGCCGAGCTCTTCTTTGAGCGCGGGCTAGCCCATTATCACCTGAATGAATACGAGCAGGCGGTCGCCGACTACGACAGCGCTTTGGCACTTGGCTACAAGCACGCACACAAAGTAAAACTGGCTCGCGGCAAAGCCAAGCATTATCTCGCCAAGTACCCGGAAGCGCTGCACGACTTCAATGCGGCTCTTGAGCAAGACCCCAACAATGCCCACGCGCTGATGTGCCGAGCCGCCGCGCATGATTCGCTCGGACAAAATCAAGAAGCAATCAGAGATCTGACCAAAGCAATCGAGTTGGAACCAGCTAATCCGGAAGCCTATCTACAGCGCGCCCTACAGCACAAGCATCTCGACATGCATGCCGAGGCTCTGAAAGATTTCGAGCAAGCCTTGAAGATCGATCCGGCGATGGAACGCTGGCGCACAGCATTTCAACCCGAAGAAGTAAGCGATGCCCGCGACATTGCAAATTTGACGAATGAGGTTTCGTTGAAAACGGGACGAGCTAAAGCGACGGCACTATACAACCGCGGACTTGTTTACTCCGAAGTTGGACAGCATGAAAAAGCAATTGAAGATTTCGATGCCGCTATTGCCGAAAACCCCGGTGAAGCCGACTTCTACACGCAGCGCGGCATGTCATATTTCCTGAGCTGCAACTACGAAAAGGCAAAGGAAGACTTGTCCAAAGCAATCACGCTTGAGCCGCAGAACGCGGATTTGTATTACAAACGCGCTCTGGCACAGTTTCAATCAGGAGCAAAAGACATGGCGCTTGCCGACTTGAGCAAAGCCATAGAAATGCAGCCGCAGATGAGCGCCAATTTCTACTTCAAACGCGCGCTGGTCTATTCTCACATGGGTGGAAAAACGAAAGAAGCGATCGCCGACCTCGACAAAGCGGTCGAGATGAAGCCCAACGACCCGGTTTATCTGCTCAATCGCGGCATGGAATTCGCCCTGGTCGGCGACCACGCCAAAGCGATTGCCGACTTTGACAAAGCCATCGAAGCCAAGCCGTCGGCCGCAGCGATAGTCTACAAAAACCGCGCCCTGTCCAAACTTGAGAATAAGGACCCCGAAGGCGCCATCAAAGATCTGCAGGAAGCAGCCCAGATCTACCAAACAGAAGGCGACATGTTCGGCAGCTCTCAGGTCAAGCAACTACTTGCGAAGATCAAGAAATAGTAAGCCTGTGCGCGACATTACTTGAGTAACAACTCGCCGGTTTCCGAATAGATGCTGTACGTATGGTCTATTTCCAGAAACGCCGCGACATCGCGGTGCGTGCTGAGCAGGTGATTCCATCTCACTTTCAGAGCTTTGCGCCAGGTAAGCTTGCCTTCCCGCGTGACACCGATCAGCCATGATGTGAACCAAATATGGTGGCACAACATCTTATAGAAATACTTCAACGAACTCCAAACTAACAGCACACCAAATTTTGCGCGCGAGCAAACCGCCCGCAACGCCGTCCGGCACTGGATCACGCGCAGTCCCAAAAACATCCTCACCCAAAGCAGGCAAAGTGTAGCTATAAGTCTAATTTGAATCTTGCGCTGTACTTGCATAACGCCTGACGTAGATGTTTGTGCCATAAGGGCTCAGTCTGTGAATAGTATGCCCGTTCTTGTGGTCCATTTGCGTTTTCAGATCGCTGACCAGAGAACTGAGAGCAACTTCTTTTGTTTTGATAACCTGCTCAAGCTCAGCCTGGCGACGTTTGTGATCCCTTTGTAATTGTGCAATGCGTTCGCGCACATCGGCGGTGGCAGCCTTGACTTGCTGCTCCCAGTCCGGGTTTTCGACCTGCCCGCCCATGCGCGGATAAAACTTCGGAACCCCCTCAGCCAAACGAGACTCTTCTTCTTTCAATTTGATCATCTCGTCTTCTTGTTGTCGCTTTCCATGTGAGATGAGCTGATTCAGCTGGTCTTTATGACTATCACGCGCGCCCGTTGCCTGGTTTTTCATTGCGTAAAACGTTGAACGCACAGGCGGCGTCAATCCCGCGTCGGCTTTTTCCGCACGAACTGTTTCGTCAATGACCACCTCACCAGTTTTCTTAGCGATGGCGTTATACGCCTGTAGACAGTACTGTGCGAGTTTTTCGTCCGGAGTGGTTTCGTAGCACTCTTTGTATTCGCCGGCCGCCTTCTCAAACTCCTTGATCTTCACGTATGTGTTGGCGAGGTAATAGTGCCCAATCGGGTTGTCGTCGTTTTCCTTGAGCGCCATCCCAAACAGCTCAGCAGCGCGGTGGTACTCCCTGGAGTTATACGCCTTCATCGCAGCCGTATAGGTCGCAGACTCCGCACGCGCCGACTGCGCAGACTCCGCACGCGCCGACTGCGCAGACTCCGCAGGCGCGGGTTGCCCGGCCTTAGCGCCTTGCACTTGCGCCAGCACCGGTGTCCCACTTGCCCAGACAGCCAGTGGAGCCAGCAAAATGATTAACGCGCCTCGTCCCAAGCCACAACACCTCTACTTGAGAAGTATTATCACCGATCCAGCGGCAAGCCGCGGACTTAATCGACGACCTGACTATTCGCCTTGGTCGCCTTTGGCGTCGCCTCAAATTTGAGGAGGGAGTTTGAGGACGTAATCAAATTTGATAGGTCCGGCTCGACGAAGTTATGCGGGTTTCCAGCATTCCGAGACCGGACTGCGGCCTCAAATTTGATTACATCCACAAGCACTTTCCTTTTGGGTGTCCTCAAATTTGAGGCGACACAGAAGGATGCGAAAGTGGAATATATGGCTCTTTGCGTATCTACGAGTTGTAGAAGCCGTAGGCGCTGCGCCAGTAGACGCCTTGCTGGTTGTCCGGGAAGTTGCCCATGTCCTCTTGGCTCTCGACTTTCATCGAAGGGCGCACTTCTACCGGTTCGAGGTCTTGCGCGAAAGCCAGGGCATCTTCGACGGAATCGGCGACGACTTCGTACGTGGTGATGAACCCGGGCGGATCTTTGTCCGGCTCAAGTGGGAAGTGCCATTTGCCTTCGACCACCAGCTTGTACCATTTCGAACCTGGCGATTTGCGGCTGATGATTTCGCGGACTAACCAAAGCGCCGTGTTGTCTGAGCGGTCCCATTCCAGCGCTTTCCAGGCGTTTTCCCAGCTGGCCTGGCGGTCGTATTTGCCTTCCCAGTAGGCTCTGCCCAGTTCGGCGTAGGCGCGTGCCAGATCTTGCATGTCCTCGTCGGGCATGTCGGGCTCGGCCAGCATCTCGGAGACAAGACCGTTGGCGAAATTAATCGCTTCGTCGTGGTGCCCGGTGGCGTTTTGCAGCGACAAGCGCAAGACTTTGGTTTTGTTTTTCAAATCTGGTGCGTCGATAGACTCGCACAGTTTCATTGCTTCGTCGAATTTGTTTTCGCGCTTCAGCAGGATCGCATAGTTGTAGTTAACCGATGAGCGGTCTACGTTGGGGCAATCCAGTGCGCGTTTGTAGGCATTGTGTGCCTGCTGAGATTCGTCTTGATCGGAGTAGAGATTTCCGAGCAATTCCCACAGCGGCCAGGCATTGGGCACTTTGGAAACGCCATCCTTGAGTACGGCAATCGCGTCAGGGGTCTTGCCCTGCTGCTCATATGCCAGGGCAATAATCTCGAACCCGCGAGCGTGCCGGTGTTCGAGCAATTGGTTTCCTAGCTTGATTGCCTGATCGGCATCTCCCTGCTGAATGAAATTGTAAGCTTGCTCCAGAAGCTGGTCGACCGTTTGCCTGTCGATCATGTTCATGCGGTCCTTCTTTAGTAATCGATATTAATAAACGCAATCTCCACAGCCAAGTTTACCCGAAATGGCACGGTTGGCTTACCTATTTATTGCGATTTCAGACTTTGGACTTCAAATGGCGCCCCGATGTCAACTGTTTGTTATTTCGGGTTGTTAAAACTGAGCAACCAGCCAGCCACGGAGTTTCTTACCATGTCATCAGAAATCGATTTCAGGTCCTCAGATGCTACTGCAGCGACCAGCGCACTTCAAAATGAGTTTCTCTCAACCCCGCCAGCTTTAGGCAACCTGGAGCGGACAGATTCGATCGCCGATTACACCCTCCCTCAGTTGGAGCTGGTCGGCCAAGATTCGTTCAACCTACATCCTGAGGAGCCTGCGGGCAATGATTCACCGGCGCAAGCCATCGATTCTTTTCCATACGACCGGGCAGCCGAAATATTGACCTCCGGAGAGTTCGGGCGCTCGCAGCAACAAGTAATCGGACAAATGGCCGGTATGGCGCTAAATATCGGTGATGCAGCAGGTGTTGTGCGGATGCTCGATAACTTGAACCAGAGACTGAAGGAGAAAGGCTTCTCCTTGGAATTTGACGAACAAGCATCCAGAGAAGCCATGGTCAACGCGCCGGAAAACGTGCTGCCTTTGCGGTTCACCCTGCGTCAGGGCGACCAAAAACTCGGCACAGGCGGCATTGATGTTGAAAAACCACCCGAAGAAGAAGAGGGTATTGATATCTAGTTTTGAGTCTTGAGCCATTCGACAACAGCGGGGCGCTTCACTTTGCGCGTCGCTGTTTTCGGCAGGTCCTCGCTATGGATGAAAATCTTGCTTGGGCGTTTGTAGCTGGCGAGGTTCTCGGCTAGTTTGTCGAGATCTTTCTCGATGATTCCCTTGACGGCAACCGGGTTGTCTTTGTTGGCATGCACAACCGCGTCGGCCGGCACCACAACTGCCACCACTTCCTCAGTGCCCTCTTTCGAGCCTCCTGTGACCGTTTTCCCCATCACACAGAGCTCCTTAATCGAGGCAGCCGTGCCCAGCGCCGCTTCAACTTCTTCAGGGAAAACTTTCTTGCCGCCGCCAAGCACAATCAAATTCTTGATGCGTCCGGTGATGAAAAGAAATCCGTCTTCGTCGACGTGCCCGAGGTCGCCCGTGTGGAAATAGCCGTCCTTGTCGATTACTTCGGCGGTCAGGTCGTCGCGTTTGTAGTAGCCCTTCATGATGTGCGGACCGCGGGTCAGAATTTCACCCTCGGTGTCAGTATCATTTTTGATATCGATCTTAAGCTCCACGCCTTTGAGCGCCGGACCGACCGAACCGAGGCGATTTGCTTTCAAGGTGTTGCCGGTGCTGACGGGGCTGGTTTCGGTGAGTCCGTAGCCCTGCAATATCGGAATTCCGAGGCGGTCGAAAAACTCGGCCACATCCATTTCAAGCGGCGCACCACCGGAAATGAAAACGCGCACTTTGCCGCCAAGCTGTTCATGCACGGCAGCAAAGAGCTGCTTGCGCTGCGCCATCGGCAGGGCAGCGGCCTTTTGCAAGCCGCCCTGGAAAGCCGCCAGTTTGTCCTCGCCCGCTTTCTTGATCTCGCGTTCGATGCCGCCCTTGAGCGCTTTGAAAAACAGCGGCACGGCAATCATGCCGGTCACTTCCTTTTCGCGCATGGTTTTAATAATCTCCTGCGGAAACAGGCTTGAACAGAAGCAGATCGTGCCGCCCTGATTGAGCAGTCCTAAGAAACCGCCTGTCAATTCAAGCAGGTGATTGAGCGGAAGAATCGACAAATACTTATCTTCCTCAGTTAGATCGACCATGTCTTTGAAGCTGTTGACCTGGAAGATCAAATTGCCGAAGGTTGTCATCACACCCTTCGGATTGCCCGTGGTGCCTGACGTGTAGACGAACAACGCCACTTCGTCGAGTTCGCGCTCGACGCCGGTTTGCAATACTTTCGGCTCCAGAGTCTCGATGGACGGATGTTTTTCGTCGCCTTTGCCTTCGTCGACAATGAAGATGTGTTTGATGGAGGAAACGCGCTCAGCTACCCGGGCGACGACTTCTTTGTGTTTGGCATCACAGAGCACCACTTTCGGAGTGCAGTCGTTGATGATGTTGTAGATTTCGGATTCTGTGAGCTTGATGTCCATCGGCACCATGATGGCGCCGGAGCGAACTCCCGAGAAGAAAGCCACGCCCCATTCGGGCTTTGATTCGGATAGGAGCACAACTCGATCGCCGCGTTCGATGCCGATTTCGATCAGGTAGGAAGCCAGTCGAATCGCTTGCTTGGAAAGCTGCCCGTATGTCAAACCGCGCCAGCTTTCGCCTTCTTTGATGCACAGGGCAACACGGTCGGCGTACTTTTCGGACTTCCCGGCCAGGAAGCCCAGAACGCTGGTGACCTTTTCGGTTTGAGATGCAGGAATTTGAGTCATTGCTCGAATCGCTCCTTTGGCGAATAAATCTACAGGAAATGATACCCGGCATGGTCCGCAGTTAGATTACGACGGCGGACACTTGCGCAATTGTTTGATATCAAGCCCTTCGCCGGGCCTAGAAACCATAACGCCAGGGCAGAAAACCGCCCTGGCACCAGGAGGACAGAGATTACATGTGTGGTGTGATCAACTGTACCTTGGTATATACTACCATACATATGCATGTCGCTCATCCTTAAATTTGAATGGAAGTACAAATCAAAGAAATTCAGGCCAAGACCATCCTGACGCCGCAGAACGTGGGGTCGTTGTCCAAGTACTACGACTTTTCGCTAAATCCCTACGCCGGCTGCGCGTTTCGCTGTTCTTACTGTTACGTTCCGAAGTTTCCAAACGCTCGGCATGACCCAGAGGAGTGGGGTCGCTGGGTGGAGGTCAAGGTCAACGCGCCGGAACTGCTGCAAAAGGAAAGGCTCAAAGTTTTTGGCAGCCGAATATTCTTCAGCTCGGCGACCGACCCCTATCAATATCTTGAGTTGAAGTACCAACTGAGCCGTCGGTGTCTGCAAGAGCTGGCGCGCTATCAACCCAAACACGTGACGATGCACACGCGCAGCCACCTGATGCTGCGCGACATCGAACTGCTGAAGTCTTTCGGCGACAGGCTGCAGGTCGGCGTGAGCATCACGACGAATTGGGAAAACATCCGCGCCGAATTCGAGCCTTCCGCCCCGGCGATCGCCCGCCGTATAGAGTTGATAAAAGCTTTGAAGGAAAACGGGATAAGAGTCTACGCGAGTTTGTCGCCGCTTCTGCCCTGCGACCCCGAACAACTGGTCAAAATGATCAAGCCCTATGTGCGCAAAGCCTGGTGCGACCAAATGAACTGGATCGAGGTCAACAATCAGCCGCAGTTGCTCGAGAAATACAGCGCTTTTTTCGAAGAGAAGAACTACAACCGCGTCATCAACTACATTGAGCGTGAATTCAAAACCGCCTACTAGGACCGCGAGTTTCATAATTCGGAGAATTATGAAACTCGCGATCCCAAAGTCAACTTCTAGGCGATGCGGCGCAGTGCCTGGATGAAGGCTTCGTTTTCTTCGGGAAGACCGACGGTGACGCGGAAGCAGTGCGGCAATCCGAAGGCATGCAGTGGACGGATGGCAACGCCCTGGCGCAGAAGTCCTTCGTGCAGAGCTGCAACTTTTTCGGCGGAGCCGTAGGGCACCATGACAAAATTTGTGTGCGACGGAACATACTGCATGCCGAGGCGAGTGAATTCATCGGTGATCATCTTCATGCCTTCGTCGTTGTTCACAAGCGATTGGCGCAGATAGTCTTGATCGCGAAGGGCGGCGATGCCGGCGGCTTGCGCCAAGTTGTTCGGCTCGAAGGGCAGCTTTACTTTGTTCACGAAGCCGATTAGATAATCGTGCCCAAGTCCGTAGCCGAGGCGAATACCTGCCATGCCGTAGGCTTTCGAGAACGTTCTCAGCGTCAGCACGTTGTCGTAGCGATAGGTCATTGAATCTGGAAATTCAGTCGTTCCCATCGTGAATTCGAAATAGGCTTCGTCAAGCAACACCAGGACATGATCCGGAATCTTGCGAATGAACGATTCGAATTCGGCGCGTGAAAAAATGGTCCCGGTTGGATTGTTCGGGTTGCACAGATAGACAAGCTTGGTCTTGTCTGTGACTGCATCGGCAATCGCGTCGAGATCGAAATGATAGTTCTTCAGAGGCACTTGCTTCAGTTTGGAACCCTGCGAATTCACCAGTACATAGAAGCCGATGAACGTCCCTTCGGAAGTCACCACTTCGTCGTTGATGTCTAGGAAGGCGCGAATGATGTTCGCCATGATGCTCTCGGAGCCGCTGCCGATGGCGACGTTATCGACTTTGACGCGATAGGTTTCGGCGAGCACTTCGCGCAGGGCGAAACCGCCGGACTCCGGATAGCGATGCATTTCCGCCATCGCTTTCACAATCGCTTCTTGCACGCTTTTTGGCGCGCCGAGCGAATTTTCGTTTGAAGCCAGATGGATAAACTTGTCGAGCTTCAGCTCTTCCATGAGGTGACGCGCTGGTCGACCCGGTTGGTAAGCTTTAAGATTTTCGATGTGTTGCGGAACGAGGCGGCGCGGCACCGTGGAGCCTTCCGTCTGCACCGCGTTAGGGGTGTCAGCCATACGTGCAAGTCGCTCAATGAAGGTCGCCATATTGTGAGGTTTCCTGCTAAGTGCGGGCGGTCAATGAACAAAAATTTCACGGTTTTTGAAAGAAACCTTAACACCAAAAGTTATCAGCAAAAGGTCGTGCTCACAAGCTAATTCCGCCACTTGATAACCGATATGGCAAAGGTCTAATCCATATAGCGATCGCATATGAAGACAAGACCCTTGCAACTACGCAAAACGTAGACTATATGGGTCTATGCTACAATTCTAGTCACATGCGGGTGTAGTTCAATGGTAGAACGGCAGCCTTCCAAGCTGCACACGCGAGTTCGATTCTCGCTACCCGCTCCAATTTTTAGTCGCATAAAAACAAACGCTCGGAAGGTCTGGTCGCAGCTTCGGCGGATTTAACGCGCCCGCGTAACCGGCAAGCTTCACGATTGCTCCCTAAGGCACGCAAGAGTCGACATTCAGGGAACAATAGACCTAGAGCGTGGAAACGGGCATGGCGAACGACGAGAATTTTGAGACAGTTGTCGTCAACATCGAGCAGGGTGTTGAGTCGGCGCGCAAAAAATGCCCATCCTGCGGACTTGAAGTGCCGACAGGAACGGCGGTGTGCCCGAACGACGGCACAGCCATAGTCCTCGAAAGTGCCAACTATAGCGCCCTGGGTGGCAAGTACCAGTTTCTCTCGGTGGTCGGCGAAGGCGGGATGAGCGTCATCTACCGCGCCCGCCAGTTGGCACTCGACAAAACCGTCGCGATCAAAATGCTGCATGGTAGCTCAAGTGGACATTCCAAAACCAACATTCGTTTCCACCAAGAAGCAAGACTGGCTAGCTCTCTATCGCATCCTAACGTAATCGCCGTCCACGATTTCGGCACCACCGAACACGGGCAGCCATTTTTGGTGATGGACTTCATTGACGGTCCCAGTCTGGCCCAGCTGATTCGCGACGAAGGTCCGCTGCGAGCCGACCGCGCCGTCGAGATTTTTATTCAGATGACCGCCGGATTGACTCACGCCCACGACAAAGGCATCTTGCACAGGGATCTGAAGCCGAGCAACATCATGATCAGTCGCGTCGATGGCGCCGACATGGTAACTCTCGTTGACTTCGGCATCGCCAAAATGACCGGCGAATCCGCCGAATCCCAGCAGTTGACAAAGACAGGCGATTTGTTCGGCAGTCCGCCCTACATGAGTCCGGAACAGTGCCTCGGACAGAAGCTCGATGCCCGCTCGGACATTTATGCCCTCGGTTGCATCATGTATGAGGCGCTCACAGGCGTTGTTCCTTTCCTTGGCGAGTCGGCGGCAGAAACAATATTCAAACACCTCAACGAAGTGCCACCAAAAATGGCTGAAGTTTGCGACATTCCTTTCTCGGATGATTTGGAGGAAATCGTGGCAAGGTGCTTGACCAGGGATCCGCGCTTTCGCTATCAAACCAGCGAAGAACTGCATGCAGACCTGGAAGCAATCCGTGATGACAAGCCGCGTCCGAGCAAGCACCAAATTCAGTTTTCCTCAGGGCAAACACGCCTGACATTGATTGGTATCGTGATTGCATTGCAAATTGTGTTCGCGTCGGTGGCAGCCTGGCACGCCTTTAAGGATAATGCGGCGCGCAGCTCCGAGGTAGGCGCAACTAATAGCCATGTGCAGTTGGCGCCACCGGGAACGCTGGATGCCAGCATGGTCGACGATGCCTACTTGACGAAATACTTGCACCAAGCCGGCAACGTCGACAAACTGATTCTGTCGAAGTCCCGCATCAGTCCTGCATCAATGGACGAAGTTCGCAAACAGGCAACTTTGAAAATGCTGTATCTCGATGATACCGGGGTTGGTGACAAAGCTCTGACGCGTCTGCAAGCACTGCCAAATCTCTGGTATCTGAATTTGAACAACACCGAAATCACAGATCAATCAATCGGCACGATACGACAGTTCAAAAAGCTAACAAGCCTGCACGTCAAAGACACGCAACTGTCGCCGCACGCCATCGACATTCTGCTCCAATCACTTCCCGAATGTGAAATCGAAAAATAGGAACGCCAACATGCTAATCACACACAATCATTTAAAAATGGGGTGTCTCTGGGGAATCCTTTGTGGTGGCATTTCATACATGCTGAATCCTACCGATTACTACATGCATCTGAAGGGCTTTGAGGGACTCGGGTTCACGGTGCCGCAGCCTGCGACCAGCATTGGAATGGTTGTATTCGGCATTGTGTGCGGCGTAGCTATGCTTGTGGTAAAACCAACCGAGACCTCGGCTCAGCCACCATCCGAAGAACCCGTTAAAGACGTCGATTCCGCAAATTCCTGATCGCTGATCTCAGGTACATATAGAATGTAATCAAATTTGATTAGGTAGGGAAATACCGTGCTCCAGATCTTGATTACAATCACAATGCTTTTGATGCTGGCTCCTTGTGGTTTTGCGGAGGAAACAGGAGCAGCTCCCGCAACTGCGGCGGACAAGGTTGCCGAAGCCGAGAAACAGTTAAAGTCATACCTCAAGATGAACCATCCAGAGCAGGCTTTGGTCCTAGTGGATAAATTGCTCGAGGAGGCTCGCGAAAAGAAATCCACGGAGTTGGTGGAGCGCTATACACAGCATCGGCGCGTAATCCTGTTTGAGCTCAGTCGCAAACAATCTCGGCAAAGTACCGGCAGCATCAACGCAATGGACTTTGATGAGCGCATTCCATTGCAAGTGAACTTGGTTCAAACGCGGATTGATGAAAATGAAATCGAAGAAGCGGCTACCCTGCTTGGTCAAATCCTGACGGAACTGCCAAAGCTGGAATGGCCCGCACGTGAAAAACTCGTGCACCAGATATTTAACGAGGCACTCCTGATTGAGCAGCAGATGCCCGATCCAGAGCTTCTCGATCAAGTAAAAAGGGAAATGTCGCAGGTTGCTCAAAAGACAACAGATAGCAGTTCCCAAATGCGCTTTCAGGTAGAAGGTTCGGTACTCGAACTGCTGAATGGAGATTTGAAAAAGTCCAACGAAGAGTTTGAAAAAGCCTACGCGTTTTTTACTGCCAACAAGGTCAGCAAGGAGTGGGCACCTTGGGTCCTTGACACGATCAGGCGAGCTGAGCCCTTTTCGATTGCAGAGTACCGTCAGTGGTTAAACAAGAAACTGGTAATGATGGCCGATCTCGTTGGACCCACCGCGCCAACGCAGTTCTGCAATATCCTCATGGACGTCGCATTGAGCCAGCTTCAGGCACGTGATCCCGTCGCTAACAAGACGTTCAAAACCATAATCGATGTTGCTGAACAGAAACCATCCATCGTTCAGGCTCCAGCTATTTATCAGGGTTTGCTCTTATACTCGCGAAGCCATCGCGGAGAAGATAAGGACCGAATTCGCCGGTTGCTGCATGGCAAACCTTAAATGGCACTATGCCATGTTATGATCACCCTCTTATTGCAAGAGGGTTTCGTGCAAATGGCTAAGACTGGACGAATCACTGACATCTTCTACTACCCGATAAAGTCATGTCGCGGAATCGCTGCGCCATCGGTGGAGATCGGAGAGCGCGGCATTAAGAACGACCGCCAGTGGGTCGTGGCGAACTCAGAACAAAAAGCAATCACACAGCGCGAGCTCTCGCAGATGGCATTGATCGAAGCCACCGTGGGCGAGGATGGTGCACTGACGTTGAAGGCACCGGAGCGCGCCCCCTTCACGGTAGCAAAAGGCAAAGGCACAGTAGCAACAACTGTGGATGTCTGGGGTAACGAATGCGCCGGCATTGATGAAGGTGATGAAGCCGCCAGCTGGCTCGGCTCGTACCTCGGTACGCAATGCCGGTTAGTACGTGTTGCCGAAGGTAATACGCGCGAGTGCATGGCTCCTCTGCCCGACGGAAGTCCCGTCAAACTCACATTCGTCGACGGTTGTTCCCTGCTTGTGATTTCGCAAGAATCACTGGACGATCTCAACAATCGCCTCGCCGACCCAGTTCAAATCACCAGATTTCGCCCCAATCTAGTCATTTCGGGATTGGGAGCTTTCTCAGAAGACGACTGCGATCAGCTCCAAATCGGAGACCTCACCTTATACAAAGTGCAGCCATGCGAGCGTTGCGTCATCACAACTATCGATCCGGAGTCCGGAAAGAAAGGCGTCGAGCCGCTGAAGACCTTGAACACGTACCGGCGCGTTGACAAGAAAGTAATTTTCGGAACGTACTTCTTGCACTCGAAGCCAGGCAAAATCAGCATTGGCGATGACGTGGTCGTCAGTTCAAACTAATCGGAAATTGCAGTTCGGCTGCACGCAATGAATTTGCATGCAGCCGAACGTATGTTGTCAGTTTAAATCAGGCTTTGCTACCTACAGCTGCAGCAAGCGGTTTTGCAGATTTGCGATAGTCGGCGATATGGGACACAAACTGCAGCATCAGTTCGCTACAGAGCAGTGCTGTTATCTGCGCCTCATTATCGAGCGGTGGACAGAAACAAGCGATGTCCGCGCCGACAATATCCAACCCGCGCAACTTATTCAGCAAAGAAAATACTTCGCGCGTGGTCATGCCATTAACTTCCGGATCGGCTACGCCAGGTGCAAAGGCGATGTCCAGAACGTCAAGGTCGAAACTCAGATAAGTGGGTCCACTGCCGACAACACGACGCACTTCTGAAGCGAGCCAGTCGATGCCTTTCTCTTCTATGTCTGCCATCGTTGTGACAGTGTATTTAGAGTTGGACCAATCTTCTTGTTCCAAAGTTGCTACGGATCCATGGAAACCGATTTGGATAGTGCGGGCAGGATCGATGAGTCCTTCCTCAGCACCGATGAAAAACGGCGCGCCGGCATGGTTGGCTGTACCAGCCGATGGTCCCCAGCTATCGGCGTGGGCGTCGAAGTGGATCATGCCAATGGGTTTCTTATGGGTCGAATTCTTGCCTGCGATCGCGCGGAGGATGGGCGTGGTTATGCTGTGGTCACCGCCGATGGTGATCGGAATAATCCCCTTTTCGTGAACCTTCCGATAGAACTTCTCAGCATCCAAGGCCGACGTGTCCGGATTTAGAATGTTTGGAAGTGGGACATCACCGAGATCGCTGATGCGAACTGACTCGAATGGATTGATTTGAAAATGTCTGTGAGCGCGGTGATAAGCACAAGAACGATTGCGAACAGCACGCGGCCCGTGATGTTGCATACGTTCAATCGGGTTGCCACCACTATAAGGGAAGCCAATCAAACCAATGTCCGTTTCTTCCATTTTTGGTTTATATGGCGCACGAAGAAACGTGGGGATACCACTCCAATATCGGTACAGCGCACTGTACTCATTCATTTCATCTTCGGTCAGTGCTTTCGTTGGTGGATTCATGCTTTGCCCCCTTATAACGCTACAAAGAGATTCAAGGAATTGTCCGATTTTATATACCATAGATTTCATTGAATGTTAGACTTTGCATGACATTCCTCAGGAGCCCGATGGAAGCCAAGCGAAAGGCGATTCTTTTCGCAACCTCTTTGATATTGACCTGTGTCGGGCCTGCCTTTGCGCTCGACTCAAATGCTGGCGCAATCAGCCAATCTGACTTCGAACGTCAATACGAAAAACTCACGGTGCGACTGCTGTTGTTGGGCCTAGACTTCGAACAGTATTCGCTGCAGTATCGTATCGAAGCGCTGCGCGATCCGAAGAGCAAACGAACTCGATATTTTTTGGGGCAAGAAGCTGCGGCAAGTGGATCAATGACTGCCGGCATCATTGGAATCGATCAGACTCGCAAAGTGCTGTACGCACCTCAAAAAGTGAGTCGCCGTGCGCTGCACAATCTAAATACAGTCGGCGGCGTGACATCGGTCATTGGTGCCTCCAGCTCCGTCGTTGAATTGGCGTCCAACAGTTGGCATGCGTTTAAAGACAAAAGAGATCATCACGATCCCAAAACAACTACTGCCTATCTCGCCAATAAATTGCAAGAGATCGACAAGTTGCTGTCGGAGCGGGACGCGCTTCTGAAGTCGAGGACTGAACTAGAGGAGAATCAACCGCAAGCGGCGCAGTATAAGGTCGAAACCAAACTGATGAACATGATGCGCGATGTACTTGTCGATGAACATGAGCGCTTCGAAATTTCCAAAGTCGGATTTCGCACGCAGGAAAATGTTTTCTACGCGCTCAACACCGGCACAAGCGCGCTGTCTGGACTGCAGTATCTATATGGCTATAAGGGTGTGACCCAATCAAAGTATGGAAAGCCGTCGGCCGTGTACAGTACTGTGTCCGCAGCTATGGTGATGACGAACCCAATTGTAGCTGCCGTCAGCAGTCAAGTCGCCAAACGAATTACAAAAAGGAAATTGACCAAAGCATTTGGCGCCCTGCGCGCGCGGCCAAGCGTGGACGAACTCACAGCCGCTGCAGCGGAACTGGAACGCGCATCGGCAGCCACGAAGGATTCACCGGCATGCCAGACCACCGCGGCGATCATCCTCGATGCATATGGTTCGTTCAACCAAATATTTCCGCGAGAGCTCAGAAGTGAAATTGCCTTTTTGCGCACACTCGATCAGGTAGCAGTGCAAAATCTTGAGATGTCTCAACCAATTGGCGGTGCAGCATTGGGATCAGGAATTATGAGCATTCTTGGATCCTATGGTGCTCCAAGACATCCGCGCCGCGCCGCTTATCAGAATTACACTTCTTCGGTCTGCGGCGTTGCCGGCGCCGGTTTAGCCACTGGAGCAACTGCGCTTGGTTACGTGTTCGAAACGTGGAATCGCTACAGCCTAAAACGGCAAGGCAAGCTGCCCGAGCAATTAATGGAAGAGCGTATCAACGATTCGAAAATGGTCACCGCGCGCCTTCTGAAGGCAGTCCAAGATTAACTTGCAATTCTCTTTTGATAAATCTCGTTCCACACAAACAGACCAAACACGGCAAGCATCCAGGGCACGATGCTTGTGACATACGTGAGCAGAGGATTCAACTGGTAGTTTTCGAAGTCTGCCGGTTTCAGGAAAAGAAAACGTATTATGCCGAGTGTCAAAACAGGAACAAGAATACAAAGCACAGCGGTGAGCCGAAGATCCCAACGCCTCTGACCTTTGTCCGAGAACTGGCTGAGCCTGTAGGCTTGGTCGGCAGGCAGATCGAGATTCGCCAAGTAATACGGTGCCAGCATCCAACCGACAAGGTCTTCGCTCCAGATCAAAAGGCAGGCAAGATAGATACCGGCTCCGATCAGGTTTTGCTCGGCCGGAATTTTCCACGGCGCTGCCAGCCACTGCGCGCCCAATCCAAATACGATGCCTTGGGTCATTAACCAAACAGATTTCCAGATGCTCGAAGGCTCCGAGTAGAAGAACTGCCAACATCGTGTTGCTACAAACTGAGGATGTAAGAACGGCGACAAGGCCGCCCGAATTGAAATCCGTTCGGTCTCGGAGCTAAATATTCCAAAAATGAAGAACAGCCCCGCCATGAGGTAAAAACAATCAAGCAAGGTCAGCTCGACACACAAAATCGCTAACGGCGCATCGCTCCAATACAGAAAACCAGGCAACGGCAGTATCGATACGGTGAGCAAGACAACGGCAAGGTTTTTCGTAAATGCCTTGCCCGCAGACGCGACGCATTGGCGAATACTGTATTCCGTTTTTTCCATCTGAGTCCATCGACGATCTGTCACAGCGAAGTAGCAACATCTATACTACTGTGTTAAACCATTAGCTAGCTGCATTTCTTCCCAATTTGCACGGAAACGCTTTCGACTTCCGGGGCGCAACATGCTGCTTTCCCGGCCATCGGAATTTCGGCGCTGCTCACATCATTGTCATTACCATAAACGGTTGCGGTTCCAGTGGTCAGAAACGTTTCCCACGCGATACCTTGTGGATCGACCACCCAGGCTTTTTCAGATTTCGCGTAGCAACACGTTGTTGCTCCTTCGTCCAAAACATTCATATCAGCTTGTTTTAATCGCGCTGAAACTTCTTCGAGTTCATCGCGGCTCTCGACTTGAATGCCTAAATGGTCTAAGCCACCTTCACGGCCACGCGCGGAAATAGCGAAGTTTATTCGAGGATCGTCGAGCATCCACTTTACATAGTCGTCCTTCTGAACAGTAGGCGTGGAGCCGAACAAATTCGAATAGAACTTAGTTGACTGCGCAATGTCGTCAACTGCGACATGTACATGAAACCTTTTCATTGACATTTACCTCCGTTGTCCACACAGCAGTTTTCGAGCAAGAAATTGATCAGTTTCTGCATGTGCTCGTAGTTTGCCGAATATATGATTGAGCGGCTCTCCCGTCGAGCAGTAATTAGTCCGGCATTTGCTAGTTCCTTTAGGTGGAATGACATTGTTGCTGGTGGCAAGCCAAAATGTTCGCTTAGCTCACCAGCAGCCATCCCTGCTGATCCTTTCCGAACAAGCAGCCTGAATACTTCCAATCGTGACTCTTGAGCCAATGCCCCTAAGGACCTGACCGCGTCCCTTCCTTTCATATTTCCAATACTATCGAAATGTGGAATCAAAGTCAAGTCAGCAAAAATGTCGAGCAAAGTACCCTTCATTTCAATATTGCGATGGTTGCTAACGCGTCCACGCGCCCACGGTACGTAGCGACGAGCTCAGCGCTGCCTGGAGTTCCTGGTCGGCATCAACCAGCGCGGCAGATTGAGTGGCTTCAATTCCGCCGGAGGCTGCGGTCAGTTGCTGCGGCGTGTTCTCTCGGTCCGCGGCCTGGTTATGAGTCTTGGGCGAAGCCTGCGCTTCTGCTTGCTGTAACTGTTGCTGGGGCTCTGCGTCAGGGACGAAACCGTATGCAGGCGGCAAAACCCATGGTGTCGGCGGTGGTGGCGGTACCAAAAGGCCTTTTTTCGATTTTGAAGTTTTTGCTCGGGCGGCTTTTGGCATTTCGGTTACCGGGAATGTGAACCCCTGGACAGCGCTGGCAGAGTTGCGACCACTGGGCGCACCGTCAATACCCGCGGCACCGGCGACCGTTCCGGCACTAGCTTTCGTGGTATCTGTAACAGCCGTGCCACCAAGGGTAGTGCTAGGTCTTCTTTTGATGTCGGCTGACAGCGGCTTCGAGATTTTCACAGTTTGAGCAACAAAGCTGGGCACCCACTTGTTATTGCAAATAGTGTACAGAGTTGTCACAGAAATTACCGCTGCGGCCAGCAGCCATGTTCCTAATCTAAAATCACGCGCACCTGGCAAAGCTCGTTGAGCAACCGCGACAGCCGGTGCCGCTGATGCCGAACCGGCAGCAGAGAAATGCGCGAGGGTTATGTGCACGCTGTTCGATAAATCATCAGCCAGATAATTGCTCGCTGGCCCTGTCGCCTCAGCGGATGTGTAATGCACCGATAACTGATTTTCTCTCATAAGGCAGACCGACGATCCGGTGAGGGTGCAGTTGTAGTAAAGCCGACGCGACTCCGATTCTATTGACCTATTGCCTTAATTCAACCATTCCGGCAAGAAAAGTGCACCATTTTCGCACGGACCAATTAGCAATTAAAGATCAACCGCTATTTATGCAAAACAATTTGGTTTGCAAATTCTGCCTTCAGCGGCATCTGTTTGTGAGATAGTTCATGCGTTGCTAATGCTGGCGTTACATGGCAGGATGTGTTTATTACGGTCGCTGGTATTGGAGACCCATGGAAGAAACCTTTGAGACCCGTGACCGGAAGCCACCGTTGAAGGTGTACGTCATACGTTCCCTCTGTACCTTGGGTCTGGTGCTGAGCCTGAGCGCCAGCGTTCCGCTGTCCGTTTTCTCCGCCGACACCCCGACCGAAGGCGGCGAGTCCCCGGTGTTGCACAGCACCGTTACTCACACCGAGTGCAACAGTCCACAAAGCCCTACCGTCAACACCGGGGATGTGCGCGTGGTGGCTCCCGGCACGGCGTTGGATCTGGTTCTTGCAAGCGAGATTGCCGTCGGCGAGACCGTGGAAGGCGATCAGTTCTTCGGCAAAATCAGCAAGGACGTGGTGGTGGATGGCGGGGTGGTGATACCCAGCGGCACGGTGGTGCATGGGGTGCTGAGCACTATGGCAGCGCCGAAGCGCGCTGGCCGCAATGGTTACATTAACGCGCGCTTTGATTATTTAGTAACGCCTGACGGGCGTGAAGTCCCGATCGAGGGCAACAGCACCACGCGGGACTCCAAAGGCAAAGCCGCAGCCAAAGTTGTCGCCCGTGCGGCCGGCTATACCGCCATTGGTGGCGTGGTGGGCACAGTGATGGTGTTGCAATATGGCGGTCTGGCCGCAGCGGCGGCCAGCCACGGAACCGCCCTGGCGGGCGGAGCAGCCATTGGTGGGGCTGCCGGGCTGACAATCGCCATGCTGACGAAGGGTAAAAGCGTCATGCTCCCGGTCGGAGCTGAAATGCACGTGATACTCAACGAGCCGCTGAAACTGCCCACCATGACCATGCCCGATGAGACGGCGGAAGATTACAGTATCCCTGATCTGAAGGTGAAGGTGGCGGGCATGCGCATTGACCGCCACGCGTTCGGCGAGATGCCCGAAATTACGCTGACGCTGGACATTCTAAATCAAACCGAAAATACCTTCTCCCGGTTTGATATCGGCCTGGAGGACGAGCTGGGCAACCTGTTCTTCCCCTCTCCCTTTGGCGATACGGGCTCGTGCAAAATCAAGCCCAGCAGTCACCTCAATAGCAACATCACCTTCAGCGTGTACAACGTCAAAATTCGCCACAAGCTAGTGTTTTTCAAGCCGTATTCCCGTGAACCGCTGGCAAAAATCGCACTAACCAATGCCATGCGGGCAAGCGGCAAAGCCAGCTCCAAAGGTGTCGACGAAGCCCACACACATTTCCCTCACAATCTCTCGGTAAGATGACGGTTATGTGAAGGTTGACGAAGCACACACACAATTCCCTCACAATCTCTCAGTAAGATGACGGTTACTGAGACGGTAACCCACAATGGATCATGAAACTGTTTAAAACGCTGGCACTGTTTTGCATCGCCCTACTGCTCGTACTGTCTATATCAGGGTGTCACGCACCGCTTGATATCAAGGAAGCATCGGCTTCAACTTACCCGGTCAGCAAACACTTGGACAAAGACCAAGCAGTGAATGATGAAGAAGCATCGCATACAACTTACCAGGTCAGTAAACCCCTTCTCAAAGACCTAACGCTGAATGATGAATATGTCTGCCAGATTAGAGCAATACAGCATATTGAAATTCGTTCATTAGAGCGGGGGTACCTGCAAAATGTACTCGTAGACGAAGGAGAAACTGTTCATCAGGGACAATTGCTTTTTCAAATAAAGCCCAGTGTCTACGAAGCGGATGTTCAAAAACGAGAAGCAGAGGTTGAGCTTTCCAAAATTGAGCTGGCGAATAACCAGGCACTTGTTGACCAGGATATTATTTCCGCCACTGAAGCCGCCATGTCTGCCGCCAAGCTGGCTAAAGTTAAAGCGGAACTAGAGCTAGCCAAAACGCATTTAGGCTTTACCGAAATTCGAGCACCGTTTGACGGGCTGATAGGCCGCTTTGGTGATATTAGGCTGGGCAGCCTGCTGGAAGAAAATCAACTGCTAACGACCTTAAGCGATACCCATCGACTCTGGGTGTACTTCAATGTCCCCGAAGCTCAGTACCTGGATTACATGCAACGCAGGGGAAAGGGTGTTTCTCAGAGCGTCCAGCTGGAACTCGCCAACCACGAAATTTATCCTGAAACTGGAACGATAGAAACTATTCAGTCAGACTTTAATAGCACCTCAGGAAATGTTTCCTTTCGAGCGAGTTTTAGTAACCCACACGGCCTGCTGCGTTACGGGCAAACAGGCAAAATCCTATGGCCCAAGAAGATCAAACAGGCGGTCATTGTGCCGCAAAAATCCACATTTGAAATTTTAGAAAAACGCTTTATTTCTGTTGTCGACAAAAACGGAGTGATTCACGAACGTGAGATTAAAGTGGCTCGTGAGGAACCCCACATTTACATTGTCGCCTCTGGAATAAAGCCTGATGAGATGTTCCTTCTTGAGCGGCAGAACAAACTGGATAAAGGGGACAAAATCCGTTACCAGCTGATTGATCCCCAACGCGCTATTGAGAATTTAGAACTGTATGCAGAGTAGTTTAGGTTCGGCCAGCTATGTTTCGTAACATTCTTAAACGGCCGGTACTCGGGATTGTTATCTCGGTTTTGATCGTTTTCCTCGGCTGCCTGTCCATGGTGCAGCTTCCTATTTCACAGTTCCCCCAAATTGCGCCCACCGTCGTCAATATATTCATTGCCTACCCCGGTGCCAGTGCCGATGTGCTCACCAAGTCGACGCTGGTACCACTGGAAGCGGCCATTAACGGAGTGCCGGGCATGCGCTATATGTCCTCTGATGCCACCAGCGCCGGTGAGGCCACCATCCGTCTGGTATTTGAACCAGGCACCGACCCCAACCAGGCGGTAGTTAGCGTCAAAATCCGAGTGGATCAGATGATGACCTCATTACCTGATCTCGTTCAGCGAGAGGGGGTCATCATTAGACCCCTACAGCCCTCCATGCTGATGTATGTGAGTTTATATTCTGAATCCGACTCCTTTGACCAGAAGTACCTCTTTAATTACGCCTATACCAAGCTAATACCGGAAATTCAACGGATTACAGGCGTTGCGAACGCGACCTTATTGGGTTCCAGAACGTATGCCATGAGGCTGTGGCTTAAACCTGATCGCATGCGAGCCTACAACATCTCTTCTGAAGAAGTGGTCGAGGCTGTTAAAGCCCAGAGTCTTATTGCCCGCCCTGGCCGGCTCGGCATCAGCTCTGGGAAAAAAGCCCAGTCTACTGAATATGTGCTTGATTATGTCGGCCGCTATACCGAGCCTGAGCAGTACGAAGATATCATTATCAAAAGCTCCGCGTTTGGTGAAATGGTCAAGCTTAAAGACATTGCCTACGTGGAGCTAGGCAGTGAGTTTTATGACATTTACACGAATCTGGATGGAAAGCCCTCTGCGTCTATCGTGCTGAAACAGACGCCCGATAGCAATGGCAGGGAAGTCATCAAAAAGGTCAAAGAGAAAATCAGCGAACTCTCCAAGGCATTTCCAGACGGTATACAAATCCAGTACAGCTACGATGTCTCCAAGTTTTTAGACGCCTCTATTGAGCAGGTCATCGACACCATCCGCGATGCCTTTATTCTGGTCACCCTCGTCGTCTTTCTGTTTCTAGGGGACTGGCGTTCTACCGTCATTCCGATCATTGCCGTACCTATTTCATTGATAGGACCCTTTTGGGTGTTCCCGATGTTTGGTATGTCCATTAACCTGATTACCTTATTTGCGGTGGTACTGGCCGTCGGCATAGTGGTGGACAATGCCATTGTGGTGATTGAAGCCGTCCACAGCAATATGGAGAAAGACCCATCGCTAACGCCTTATGCGGCGACGCAAAAGGCCATGAGCGAACTGGGAGGCGTTATTCTGGCCATCACGCTGGTGATGATTTCGGTGTTTGTGCCAATAGCCTTCATTCCCGGCCCGGTGGGTGTATTTTACCGGCAGTTTTCTGTCACGATGTCCACCGCCATTGTAATTTCGGGTTTGGTGGCATTAACGCTCACGCCTGTTTTATGCGCCATGTTTCTTAGAAACCATACCGATCACAAGCCCTCTTTCAACGTATTTCAATGGTTTATTGGTCAATTCAACGTCCTCTTCGAAGTATTCACCCGTGGCTACATGTGGCTGTTAAATCGTATTGTCACAAAGAAAATCGTGTGCCTGGGGGTCTTCCTGTTATCTGCTGCCGGCACTGTTTATATGAGCCAAAAGGTTCCCTCCGGCTTTGTCCCGAATGAAGATCAGGGCACCATATACGGTATCGTTCAAACACCACCGGGGTCTTCGCTGGAGTATACAAATAAAGTGATGGGCCAGCTGGAAAACATGTCCAAAGCGGTTGACGGGGTCGACTCGGTGACGTCGATGGCGGGCTACGAAATCATGACAGAAGGCAGAGGCTCCAATGCGGGGACCTGTCTTATCAACCTCAAAAACTGGAAAGAACGCAAACAAAACGTCCATGAAATTATTGAGGAATTAGAGCATCACATTGTTGGGTTGGGAGGCATTGTTGAATTTTTTGAGCCGCCGGCCATTCCTGGCTTTGGCTCTTCTGGCGGATTTTCGTTGCGATTACTGGATAAAACCGGCGATCTCCGCTATCAGGAGCTGGAAGTGGCCACTCAGAACTTTATGCGAGCCCTGAGAAAACGCAAAGAAATTTCAGGGCTGTTTACCTTCTACAATGCGTCCTACCCGCAATATGAAATCAATATCGATAACCAGAAGGCCATGCAGAAGGGCGTTTCCATAAAAACGGCTATGAACAACCTGGATGTTATGAACAGCGGTTCTTATGAGCAAGGTTTTGTTAAATTTGGCCGGTTTTTTAAAGTCTTTACCCAGGCAGCCCCTGAATACCGAAGAAATCTAGATGATTTGACGACTATGTTTGTCAAAAATGACCAAGGGGAAATGGTGCCCTACACGTCGTTTATGACCCTGAAAAAAACAAAAGGGGCCAACGAAATTACCCGCTATAACATGTACAACTCTGCCGCCATTCGGGGATTCCCGGCAAAAGGGTATACGTCTGGCGATGCCATTCAGGCTATCCGCCAAGTGGCTAAAGACACCCTGTCCCGCGAGTTCGACATTGCCTGGGAAGACCTGTCCTACGACGAAGCCAAACGAGGTAATGAATTCGTCGTTATTTCTTTGATCGTTGTGTTTTTTGTCTATCTAGTGCTGGCGGCCCAGTACGAAAGCTTTGTACTGCCTTTGGCTGTACTCTTTTCCTTGCCCGTCGGTATTTTTGGCTCCTTCTTAATGCTCAAACTGATGGGACTGGCCAACGATGTGTATGCACAAATTGCTGTTATTACCCTGCTTGGACTGTTGGGTAAAAATGCTGTGTTAATCGTCGAGTTTGCGGTTCAAAAACGGAATGAAGGCTTATCGTTGCTAGACGCTGCCCTGGAAGGCGCCAGGATGCGGTTGCGACCTATCCTGATGACGTCCTTTGCCTTTGTCGCAGGGCTTATCCCCCTTATGTTGTCGCAGGGCGCCGGGGCAGTGGGGAATAGAACCCTTGGTGCATCTGCCATTGGTGGGATGATGATTGGCACCGTCATAGGCGTGTTGATTATTCCGGGGCTCTACTTTGTTTTCGCCACCATGGTTGATGGCAAAGACCTGCTGAAAGATGAAGTCCATACCCCTATCACTGAATCCATTGTGAAGACCCGAAAGCACCGTCGGAAAAAACACAGAAAGCTAAAAGCACGATTTAAATTACTGATTAAAAAGCTGAAGCCTCCAGTTGCAGCCGGTGCGAAGCCTCCAGTTGCAGCCGATGCGAAGCCTCCAGTTGCTGCCGATGCGAAACTTCCAGTTGAAGCCGATGCGAAGTCTCCAGTTGCAGCTGATTCGAAACTTCCAGTTGCAGCTGATGCGAAACCCAAGGAATAGTCAGTCAACTATGCGCGGAATAGACAGAAAAAAAATTGTTAGTCTTTTAACGCTCATAGCTTTTCAGGGAGTCCTTCAAGCGCCTGTCTTTGCAAAATCGTGGTTTCATCCGCTTGAACTGTTGCAAAGAAAGCAGACATTCAACGTACCAAAGAAGTATGACACTCCGCAGCTACCGGACAGTAACCGTTTAAACTCTGCTGATAGTGCGGCTTCCATTAGCTGGCGGCATTTTTTTTCTGATCCTTATCTTGTCTCCCTGATCGAAACAGCCCTGGCAAATAACCAAGAATTCAATATTGCTATACAAGATATTGAAATTGCTGCCAATGAAGTGAGAGAAAAACAAGCCGCGTATCAGCCGCAAGTCGGCTTCGGGGCTGGCGCAAGTTACATTAGGCCATCCGAAAACACCACGGAAGGCGTGTTGGATAAATATACTCAGACGAATGTTTATAGACACCCGGATTTCAACCTGAATCTGGGTCCTTACCTGAGCTGGGAAGTCGATATCTGGAAAAGATTGAGAAATGCCAAAGACGCAGCCAGACAGCGTATGGTTGCACAATACGAGGTCCGCAATTTTCTTATTTCCAGGCTCGTTACTGAAATAGCACGCAACTATTATGAATTAGAGGCTCTGGATAACTCTTTGAAGATACTGGATGAAAACATCAGCATCCAGGAAGCGGCTTTCCATAAAATGCAGGTCTTGAAGAATTATGCCAAAGCGAACCAGTTAGCGGTCAATCGGTTTGAAGCCCAGCTAAATAAGACTAAAAGCGAACGGTCTAAAACCAGTCAAAGCATTGTTGAAAAAGAGAATCATCTGAAGTTCCTCGCCGGTATCTATAAAGAAGCGCCAATTTTAAGACACTCTGACCAGTTGATGACGATGCCGGTGGATGAATTGCAGACGGGTGTGCCTGTTCAGCTTTTGGAAAACAGAGCCGATATTCGTCAGGCTGAAGCGGCGATTAAGGCGGCAAAGCTCGATTTAACAAGCGTCAAGAAGGAGCTATACCCCAACCTGACGATTACGGCAGGTACTGGCTTTTCGGGGTTTAGCCCCGGACTGCTGTTTAAGCCACAGTCGTTGCTCTACGCTGCGGTGGGTGGATTTACGATGCCATTGATCAACCGAAAAGCAATCCTTGCACGAATACAGATAGCCGATGCCAACCAAACCCAAGCGGTTTTGACTTATGAGCAGACTTTGCTAAAAGCCTACACTGACGTTCTTAATCAGCAGTGGAATATAAAAAACATGCAGCAGGCTTTTGACAAAAAGAAACGAGAAGTCGTATTGCTTGATGAGGCTATTGTTATAGCAAACAACCTGTTTAAGTACGCCAAGGCGACTTACGTCGAAGTGCTGCTCACCCAGGAAGAGAAACTGAATGCCGAAAAAGAATTGGTTGAAGTGAAAATGAACCTGGTCGGGTCCAGAGTTGACCTTTATCGAGCACTAGGCGGCGGCTGGCGTTAAAAGAGCCTTTTGCATTTAATGGGGCTTATACATGGCAAAAGCGCTACATTGACGGACAACTCTGAGAATTAATCAGAAATGTAGCGCAAACACCATGTATAACGCGACATATATGGCAAAAGCGCTACATTTGCACAGGTGTCCCTGTAATAGGCTGGACTTCATTTGTCCGGTGACCAACCGGGTTCATGCACCGTATTTGGTATCAATATATAAGCGCTTAATGCATTTTGCAAGTTTTGAATGTCGTTAGTTGCCCGGTTGGGAAAACGGTTTTAACATATATAAGGCAACAATGAAAAAACGGAGGAAGAGAGCAAAAGCTCAAATCGCCGGGACCACGCTTGCTCTTTCGCTAGGCGTTGCGGCAAAACTTCACTTGACAGTCAAGACGGGATACCATACACTTGTATGGTATCCCGTCTTGTAAAGGAGGTATACTTTCGCCGGAAGAATGCACCGGGTGAGGCGCACCCTGCCGCCCGCTTAGAAACATGGCCCTCAAATTAAAATGCACAGCCGATTACTCGGCCTCACCCGATCTATTTCAAACATTGTGCTTCGATTCGAGTTCCGATTGGTGTACCGAAGCAGCACAGGAATATATCAATCTGCGCACAAAGCCTCATCTAGCTCCCGACGAGAAGCTGCTACAAGGACTCGGTTTTGATACCAAGGTCATACGGGAATGTTTCAAGAAGGCCGGTTTGCCGCAACTTCCCGACCCAATACCCGACTTGAATGTTGTGAGAAGCGATTTTGGAGAGCTGATTTCGATGATGCTCCTTGAACAACAAGAACAGTTCAGCTTCCCCTACAAGAGCATTCGCGATAGGGAGCTTACTAAATCGCCCGGACGCAGCATTGACGCCATCGGCGCGAAACCTAGTCCGCTCACTGTGGTATTCAACGAGAGCAAAGTATCTGACGAAAAGAGCATTCCTCAGGTAGTAGATAAAAAATCGGATTCGCTCAGCAAGTCACTGAAGAAGCACATCATCGACGAACATGCCGAAACGGAAAAAAAGTTGTGGGATCTGGTGCGACGGATTCAAGATCCTGATACAGCGAATCTATTCACTACAGTAGCGCTGTATTGGCAAACGAAACAATGGGATAAGTTGATCGTTATCGCGTCAGCATTCATGGTTCGGCCGAACGACAAGCACGAAGAGAAAGACTTCGGAAACTTACGCAAGAGCCCGAGCAAACTCAGACCCGGCAATGTTGCATTCAGAATTTTATGTACCGAAGGCACCATAGATGACACCATAAAGGAGTTTCACCAAAAGGCTAAGGGACTAGATTTCAATGGATAATCTACTGAGCCAAGCACTTCAAGATATCGGCGCAAATCGAATTATCGATGAAGCTGCGGAAGATTTTCTCGTCGACGAAGTGGCCGGCGATTACTCTACCATTGGGCAGAATTTTGCACCGGAGCAATTCATTCGATTAGCGCTAGTCGCAGAAAGAGAGGGACTCAACCACTACAATCAGTTGGTACAGTTAAACTTTACAGGAGCCGGGTCGCCAGAAGAAAAGAAAGCATTTGAGTCGGCACGACGGCAAGTAATTCGCTCGTTTGAAAAGGCTTTCTTTTGTTGGCGGTCGCTGTTTGCTGCAATTCAACTGAAAACGTCCGACGTAAGCAGAATCGACAACGAGTTACTGATTGAAGGAATCCAGCCCTCTCTAAACGTGGCTTTCAGATTGGCTGCCGCAGGTTTGCTGACTCTCCGGTCCGCGGAAGTGCGGCTAGAATTGGTGCCGTTTGCTTCTCCCGCTAATGCCAAAAATTGGCGTGACAGAACGATTTCAAATGTTTACTCGAGTTTCGTCCTGCTGACCCGCAAATCAAACGGATATTCTGACATCGATCAAGCGCTGAAGAATATCTCGACCCTGCGCGAAGAGCAAAAACAGTTTGAAGAAACGTATTTGAATGCTAAAACTTCTGACGCTGAAAAGATGTCTTCTGCCACGGAACTGATCGGCTTCTATCATCTCGCGCAGATTATCACACTCACTGCCGAGTATTTGCAGACCGGTCGCGGAAGCGCTTCCTCACTAACGCTTAGGTTAGAGAAACATCGAAATCTTTGCAATGAGGCCCTAAAGACAATCGATGCAATGCCGTTGGCCCACCTTGCGACACTGCTACAGATTGGTTGTCGTGAACTGATTCAAAATAGCATCTGGACACACGCGGCTCTTGTACCGACTCCCGTCCGAGACTACATGCATGTTATAGCTGAGCGCGGAAGCCCAAACCCAGTTCTTGAGTTATGGCCGGCCCAGCAAGAAGCGCTAAATCGGAACTTACTAACTACATATCACCGTGCCATTCTTGTCCAGATGCCAACGAGTGCTGGGAAAACGCTATTAGCAAAATTCGCGATCATACAAAGCCTTGCGTTGAACAGCACTGGTACAGTGGCATACATCGTTCCGACGCGCGCATTGGTCAATCAGGTCACGTTCGAACTTCGCCAAGACTTCTCGCAGTTGCAAAAGCCAATTCGCGTAGAACAAGCGATTCCTGCTTTCGAGTTAGATCCGTCCGAAGATCTATTCTTACAAACGGCACCGGACGTTCTGGTTACCACACCGGAAAAGCTGGACCTCTTGATACGGAAAGACCATGCGGTAACTCAAAACTTGGCTATGGTCATCGCCGATGAAGCACATAATATTAAAGACGAGAATCGCGGCGCGCGCTTGGAACTACTTCTTGGAACAATAAAACGTGACCGTCCGAGCGCAAGATTTCTGATGTTGTCGCCATGGCTTCCAAACAATAGTGATCTTTTGGCTTGGCTGGGAGAACAGCAGTCACTTGATGCGATCACCGTAGATTGGCGGCCGAGTAATCGCGTAGTTGGAGCGGTTAGCCTAGAAGGAAGACAGTCGAAGCGCGCACTCTACTTCGAAGCTTTACCTGCAGCGGACAACTCTGATATCAAACGTCCTCTCAAGTTTGTTATTGGATCGAAGGATTTTGTCTCCGGTTCTAATTCAATTGAGCATCTAACGCAAGGAATCGTCAAAGCTTTAGGTCATCGCGGAACCGTATTAATCCTGTGTCGGGGGCCCGGCACATCTATGACTCGGGCTCAACAGATAGCGGATAGCAGAAAATCCAAATCAAATTCGCCAGAGATTGAAGCGGTCGCCAAATATTTGGAGTTAGAAATTGGCAACATAAATCTGCTTTCTTCTTGCTTGCGAAAGAAAATCGGTTTCCATCATGCGGGTGTTTCGCATGAATCGCGATGGCTTATCGAGGTGCTCGCAAAGAGGGGATTTCTAGACGTAATCTGTGGGACGAACACACTTGCGCAAGGAGTAAACTTTCCGATTTCCACTGTAATTGTTGAGTCATTTCAGAAAGGCAACACTGAGCTGACGTACCACGACTTTTGGAATATTGCGGGACGTGCTGGGAGAGCATTGAAAGATTCGATAGGAGTGGTGGCATTTCCAAGTCGAGGTAAGGGCGACAAGGATGAATGTCTTGAATTTCTTGAAGGTGAAGCGCAGGAAATAGTCAGTCAAATCACCCAACTAATTGCAAGAGCTGATGAGATCGGGCAAGAGTTTGATCTGAAGCTAATTGCTCAGAATCCAGGACTGTCCTCTTTGCTGCAGTTCCTCGCACACGCAATGAGAGTAGCAAATCAGCCTAACATGGCGGAAGATGTGGAAGACATACTGCGCGCGAGTCTGGCTTATTATCAACTTAGAAAAACTGATCCTGTTTCGTCTCAGAAGCTCGTCACTTTTTGCCGCAATTATATTTTGCACTTGCAGTCAAAGAAAAATTTGAAAGGATTGCTTGCCATTGCAGACCAGACCGGGTTTGCTACGCCGAGTGTCTTGAAAGTCCTTGCTGTGAGCAAAAAGGATCAAAAGCTAAGTGACGCAGCAACCTGGGATCCCACTACATTATTCGGTAAACAAATCGACGGTCTAACCCGCCGAATGGAAATCGTCGGAGACATTCCAGAGATAAACCTTGGCGTCTCTAAGGGCCAGCCTTTCAATCCCGAACGCATCGCATCGATCTTACGAGACTGGGTCAATGGAGAAACGTTAACTGATATGGCAAAACGTTATCCCATGCCAGGAGCGGACGTCCAAACTGATCTAGGACAGTTGACCAATTTTTCGCGCTACATGTATAGCCAATTGGTTGGAAAAGCGGCGTGGGGGCTAGGAGCCCTGGAAAATATCTGTCTCGCTGGCACCGAACAAGAGGTCGGGGATGCTGGCTATGTCCCGTCCATGGTGTTTTTCGGAGTGAAGTCGAAGGAAGCTGTGTGGTTAAGAACCATTGGAGTTCCCAGAGCACTTGCAAGTGGGCTTTCCGAAAAGTGGCCCGCCGGACAAGTGCCAGAATCTTTTGATGACATCCGACACTGGGTATCGAATTTGAACGAAGCTGACTGGAAAGCTGCTATTCCGAAAGGTGCACAGCTAACCCCGTCGAATTGCAAATTACTGTGGAGCATGCTCATGCAGTAGGCATGAACAGTATTCTGCTTAGGCGCAGTCGATACACCAGTAGACAGAAAAATCTTCCTTCTCGCCATCTATTCGCTCAACATAGAAGCAACTTGTTGTACCTTCAGGCGCCAGATCTTTGACGAACCGAGCAATTCCAGAACCGATCTTCTCGGCGGCATCAGGGTGATAAGCGGTCAACAGCTCTTGCAAAAGCTTGCTGTCATCGCTGTCTACCTCATCGCCATCTTGGTACCGGTTCAACATGGCCTTGAAGAACTCTTTAGCATCGCCCTTTTTCACAAATTGCTTGCTCGGTAAATTAACAGGTCTTGCTTTACCCATGGTCGTAATCCATAACCGTAGAATGCAGAGAAGCATATCACTATTGACGGACCGACCGAGGCAGCAAAAGGATGTTTTCCAATCCCCGTCTGATCAAGTAAAGGTTAAGCCACTGATGTGGCACCATATACGGTGCTAAATAAATCAGCTGAGATGTGTTGGGTTAGGCAATGGGTTAGGCAATGGGTTAGGCGAAGCGCTAGGCATTGCGCTAGGCGCACCTGCCTTACCAATGCCTTTACCGCGAAAACTACGCTCACCGCGACTAGACAAATCCCGTTGACTGAGCTTTCCGACGCTCTACGATTCTGATCGTGTTTGCATTAGGCATTGCATTAGGCGCGCAATTTTTGCCTACCCCAATAAAAAACCGGCAGCTCTCTCGAAACTGCCGGTCCTTCTAGACTTTTAATTGGTTGCGGGGGACAGATTTGAACTGTCGACCTTTGGGTTATGAGCCCAACGAGCTACCGGACTGCTCCACCCCGCGTCACTGAATTGAATGGTAGCATATCTCACCTTGCTTTCTGTCGGGCAACATAAATTGTGGCTCACGGTAAAAGCTCATCCGCACAGCCTGTGCGAAATTATCGGAAAGAGGGTTATGAAGGCAGTATTACAAAGGGTCTCGAAGGCATCTGTCAAAGTAGATGGCGCCGTGGTTGGCGAAATCGGGCACGGGCTGATGATTTTGCTCGGCGTGGAGCAGGGTGACACGGAGAAGGACAGTTCGTTTATCGCGACCAAAGCGGCTGAAATGCGCATCTTTGCCGACGAGCAGGGCAAGATGAACAAGTCGGTCCAAGAGGTAAGCGGCGGCGTACTGGTCGTTTCGCAGTTTACTCTGGCTGCCGAATGGAAGAAGGGGCGCCGGCCCAGCTTCATAAAGGCTGCTGCGCCCGACGAGGGTGACAGGCTGTATCAGCACTTCTGTGGCGTTCTGCGCGGAATGAACCTGCCCGTTGCCACCGGCATTTTTGGCGCCCACATGGACGTTGCCCTCGTCAACGATGGTCCGGTCACGATTATCCTCGACCACCAGTTCGCCAAAGCAGAAACGGCGACAGTCTAGGCTCAGCCGGCGCTCTTCAGCTGGCGGCGGATTGCTCGCCGGCTGGTCGGGGCTGGACGCCGATGTTCGGCGGCGAGGTGGCGCTGCCTTGCTGTTCAGCCAACAGCGCACTTACCAGTATCCGCAGCTCCTTCTGGACGGTTTCGATTGAGTCGTCGCCGGCAAGAATTTTGAAGTCGTACTCCTCAGCCATCCGCTCGTATTCCTGCAAAATCTTAGACTGGTAGAGCTTGAACGACTGGTACAGGTCGGTGGACATACCGATGTCGCGTCCGGATTCGTAGAAGTCCAAGCCACCACGGGTGGTGATGATTCGGCGCAGCAAGGGATCCAGCGGCATCTTCAAATAGACGACCAGATCGGGCTCGACGGCGAATCCGTAGAGTTTGCGCACCCAGGCCGGGTCGGCACCGCGCACGACATCGCGGGCGAACGCCGTGTAATGATAACGGTCGGCAATCACCAGCAGACCGGCTTTCAGCGCCGGCAAGATGATGCTGTTCAGGCGGTCGGCAAGGTCTGTCGCGTAGAGCAACGAAAACGTGATGGTGTTCAGCGCGTTCTTTGACTTGGCTTTGTCGATTACAGTTGAAATCAACATCGATGACTTCCACTCAGTCAACGCCACGCCATAGCCTTCAACTTCCAGCCAGTGCTGCAAAAGCGCGGTGTGCGTGGAGCGCCCGACGCCGTCGGTTCCTTCGATGACGACCAGTTTTCCCGGATATGGATGGGGAGACGTCAATTCATGCACCTCTTAGACGTTGAGCACTTCGGCGGCACGCTGCCTGAACATCAGCTGTTGTTCGTGAATCGGGCGCGTGGCCTGCATTGCGTGAAAATCATATTCAGAGATCATCGAGTCGTACTCATTGATGATCATGGTTTGAAACAGCTGGAAAGACTCGCGGGGGTCGGTGGATAGACCAATATCCATCCCTGATTCATAAAAACCTGGGAGGCGGCTGTTGGCGATGCGCTGCAGTGAAACCTCTACCGGCACCTGAAAGTAGAAGGCTCCATCCGGCCGGATCGTAAAGCCATAAAGGTTTCTCACCCAATCACGATCGACTCCACGAGCCACATCTCTGGCAAAGGCGGTGTAACAGTAGCGGTCGGCAAGCACAATCAATCCTGCCTTTAACGCCGGAATGATGATGTTCTCCAGGCGGTCAGCGAAGTCCGTGGCGTGCAAAATGCTGAATGTCACGGGAATTAGCGTGTTGTTGCGTTTGGCCTGCTTGATGGTCTTGGAAATCAGCTTGGATGAGTTCCATTCCGTAAAGATCACGTGATGTCCGCGTGCTTCCAGCCAGTTTCTAAGTAGATTTAATTGTGTCGATTTACCCGACCCGTCGACACCTTCGACGACTATCAACTTGCCCGGGTAATTGTGTTTTTGGTGAAGACGCATCGTGTAGGACCTTCTAGGCTTCTAATTATATATTGCCAATGAGGGTCCTTTGCGGCGAAGAGATGCTGGAAAGTCTCGTAGACTTAGGAGCGTTTTCAACAGCAGGACTTTTCGGTTATGAAAAAAGGCGTCTTTTTCCTGTCCCTGGGCTTGTCGCTGTCGCTTGGCATCCAGTCGCTGCAGGCGATTGCGCAACCAAACCTGCCCTGGTATCCGCTCAAGAAGGAATACGAGGGTGACCAGGAAATCTTGCACGGCAATCAACGCGCCGAAGATCTGCCGGAAGAAGAAGGTCCCTCGGCGGGCAAGAAGGTCCCTGCCGATCCGGAATTGGAGCAAAACAAGCCTGTAGTTGCGCCTACTGAGGCAAACCAGGTGGAGGTGGATTGGGAGGCTGAGGTGAAACGGCAGGCAGATGCCGACCCTGATTTCAAAAAGCGCTCAGCCGAAGATGAAGATGAGGACATGTCGGACGCCGAACCGGTGACCGAAGACGGCGCCAGGGCGAAGGCCGTTGCCGAGGCAGACAGAGCCGAAGCCGAAGAAGCCGTGCAGGCGGTGGAGAGAACCAAAAAGCCCAAAACGGTAGGCGCTGAGCCGAATGAGCCGACCAATGATCCGACGTTTTTCTATGAAAAAGCCTCTGCCTTGATGAAAGACGGCAAGTACCAGGACTCACTAAATTACACAAACAAGGCTCTGGAACTTAATCCCAACTATTGGGAAGCCTGGTACCTGAAAGGTTTGATCTTCCAAATCACTAATCATGACGGGTTGGCGGCGCGCCGTTATCTGGCATTGATCGAGCGCAAACCCGACATGATCGAGCCGCACCTCGCCATGGGCAGCCTGTATCGCAAACATGGTGATTTCGCTTTGGCAGAAAACGAATACCGTAAAGTGATCAACCTCAAGGTCTACAACTTCGGCGCCCACTACAATTTAGCGAATTTGTTGATGGACCAAAAACGCATGGAAGAGGCGCTCAAAGAATATCGTTTCTGCCTGAAAATCAGGCAGGATAACGCCGAGGTTTATAACAACATCGGAGTCATATTCCAGGAAAAGCGTTATTACGAAGATGCACTCGAACAGTTCCGACGCGCCTCAACGCTCGAGCCCAGCAACCAGATGTATCACGACAATTACAGCAATGCAAAAATGAAGCTGGTCAAAAACCCGGCCCCGGCTGTCGGTGCTTCAAAATCAAAACGCCCGCTGTAAACGGGATTCGGTGCTAATTCAATTGCAGACCAAGATCGTTGGTCAGCAGGATTTCCAGTTCCTGACCGGGTTGCAGGCTGACGTTATCGCCGGAGCGGAAGATGGCGATGGCGGAGCTACCAATGGCGGTGGCAATCGCCGGCGCGCCGAGCGTCGCTACGTTGGCTGCCATCAGGGCACCACGGGCGGCGCCTTTATCGTTCAAGCCGGTGACCGTGCGTACGCTGTCGCCGACACGTGTTCCAAAACTGGTGCCTGGATCAAGCTGACCCTGTTTGTTGGTCAAACCTTTTTGAAATTCAAGCGCCGCATCAAGTGGTATCACTTCTCCGGTCGGTGTGTTGATCTGTTCCAGTTTCAACCCAATACGGGCAGCTCGGCTGAGCAGTCTGGGCTTGACTGTTTCAACTACGCGTCCGCGAATCAGGCTGCCGCGCGGCAATATCAATGTGCGACCCAAGAACAAATCATCTTTGACATGCGCTTCAAAAATGTCGCCCGGCTGACTTGTTTTTGCATCAACCGGATATTCGACGACCAGTTTCAATCTCGTTTCGACAGGCAGTGTGGCTGACTCCACACCGGCGCGCATCGCGGTGCCTGTTTGCGGTTCTGCCGTTGGGGTTGCGTAGTCGGGAACGTTCTTCGGTTCCATCGGCCGGTTAGGCACCACATATGGTGTCGGCATGGAAGTGTTCCGCGGCTGTCTCGAATCACCACGGCCCATCGCTGGATAAGCCAGTCCGGATACCGCAATCAATGCCAGAAGCAAAGACAAGTTGATGGAATTTTTCATCGCCTGTTGGCAACCCCGTAACACAGTCGGGTTCGATTCTACCTCAATTGCGTGAAGCCTGCCGCGTCAACACCATTTGCACTCGAAGGGAAGTGGCGGGCGAGGAGGCAGTACGGGCTCCGCACCGTACTCATATGTGCCGTTTTTCAGGCTTTCCTCGTAGCGGTAAACAATCATTTGATTTCCGAAATTATTCTCAGCCAGAAGCCCACCGGGCAACCTGATGAATTGCGAAGTTCCATCGGACTTACGACCATACGCGTTGTCAATTACGAACTGATCGTACGTTTTGACAGCCGTGTATTGGCTTGTATCGTTCTTGAAAAAACGGGCTCGCGTCAGATCCGTAGCCCTGAATTGGGAAAGAGCTTCCGCTGCCGTTTCCCGTTCGCTAGGGAAATAATCAGTGGCTGGGTGCTCGCGAGCGAGATTTTTCATTTCGAAATAGCCGATTTTAACTTGCTTGTTTTGATCCCACACGCGATTGCCGGAAATATCGAGCAACTGTCCTTGTTCGTTAACACGAATGAACTGCCGGTTCGGAAAATCCGAGGCATACAAATACCCATCACTCGCTTGAATCAGCCAGGCAGGGGAGTTCTTCGCCGGTTGCCACCCCAATTCTTTAAGCAGTTGATTTTGACTATCGGGCGCTCTGTTGAGCATCTGGTAGTACTCGTTGTGTCCAAGCTCGTGCAATGCAACTTCGTAAAAACGGGAAAAGGTTCTCTCGTGAGGTTCAAAGACAATCGCCGGCGATCCGTTCTTGGTGCCTTCTTTCTCAAAGTATGCGTCCGCGGTTGTCGTGCTCACTTTGTCAGGAAAAACTATCGACAGAGTCTTTCCATTGTGCGTGTTGAAGCTGTGGGGCTGCCCATTGAAAAAAGCTTTCTCAAGCGCGAGAAGCTCATACACCTCTGGTGAGCGCGTTGCAAATGGCTTGGGCACCATCGGCTTTATGGTCTCCGTGCCACCATCGCGACTGATGGAGATCTTGAACAGCTGTTCCAGCTTCGTCATTTTTTCATCGCGCCACTTACGAATCAGCGGTTCAGCCTGATCAGGAGCCTTGTCCGACGATAGAATTTGAATTGGATCACCTTGAGACGTTTCCACAAAATACTGATACTGAGTCTCGCCATCTTTGACAGTCGTGGAGTGCTTGACGCCTGTTGCCTCCAGCCACGTGGTCCGCGCCGGCTCTGAGCCCTTGAGGAGATCAAGAATATCGAAACGGTCTAGCGCTTCATCCTGAATGCGCGCAAATGCTGGTGTGTATTCGAAAGCAGTTTCACTAGCCATAGAGACGACACAAACCGGCAGTCATCTGATCCCGGCTAGCAACAAATGACTCTATACGGGTGTTTCAGTTTTTGGACACGGACTCTTTTGACTATGTGCGCGGTGCGTTGGCAACCGTCTGTGACACGACGAAATCTTGCTGCAAAACTTTTTTCACGGCATCAACATCGGCTGGACGATCGACTGCAATCGAACGAAACTGCCCGACGCTTACGTGGATGCGAATTCCGTTTTCGAGAGCGCGCAGTTGCTCAAGGCACTCTGCAAGTTCCAGCGATGATGGTGGCAATGCCGCCAGGCGCAGCAATGTTTCGCGTCGGTAGACATAAAGGCCGACGTGCGCCAGATGTGTGCGCTCCGTCAACGGGCGCCCATCGCGATAAAACGGCAACGGGTGCCGCGAGAAATAGAGCGCAAAGCCTTTGCTGTCCAGCACCACTTTGACGACGTCGTTGCTTTCCATCTCCGCAGTCGAGTGAATCGGCGCCGCCACGGTCGACATCTCAATAGTCGGATCAGAGAGCAGCGGCGCAACGGCAGAGTCAATCGTGAACGGGTTGATGACAGGCTCATCGCCTTGAACATTGACGACAATCTTGATGTCGGGGCGTGCGGCTGCAACTTCTGCCAGCCGGTCGGTGCCCGAGACATGGTCGTCGCGAGTCATAATCACTTCGCCGCCGAACCGCCGCACTTCGTCGAAGATGCGCTGGTCATCGGTCGCCACAAGCACGCCGTCAATTTTTTGAGCCATCGCAGCCTGGCGGTAGACGCGCTCAATCATCGTCACGCCGTCGATCTTGACCAACGGCTTTCCTGGAAAGCGCGTGGACGCGTAACGGGCTGGAATGACTGCAATAGTACTCATTGATACTCCGAGATATCCAAACGCTAGCTGCTGGGCGCCGCCCAAGTTTGTCTAGTTTGCACCTGAAAACCTCACCGTGCATGAATTAACATTAATTGCCAAGCGGAAAACATGTTAGGATTTTTCAAGGTACAACCCAGGCCCGGAACCGCGTACCGATAGATCCGTCATTAATATTGGCGGTTGTCAAGCTCCGCGCGGGTATAACTGATAAAGAAAGTGCCCTCCTAAAGTTGCCCGGGTTGAAGTTACAGTTACCGTACGAACTCAGCCGTTCGTGTCCGTCTTAAGTGAGGATCCCCAGGTGGATAGTAAAAGCAGCCGAGAATTGTTGAAAGGACAATTGCAGCGGATCGAAGACCTGATCGAAGTTGCCAAAAAGATTGTGAAAACAGCCAGCGACCCGGTTTCGGCAGTGGTGAAGTTTCTCCACGAGCGCCCTGAACATGCTTCGCTGCCCGGCTACGTCATCGACCGCGTCTTGATTGAAGCCTTCGGCGGCAAAGAGCAAATCCCTGGACTGGTGAACCTACTTGCCGGCGATGTGCGCGAGATTATCCGCACCAAAAACGTTATCGACATCATCAAAGACCACTCCGGCGCTGAGCAGTGGGGTCAGTATTTGATCAAACAGGCCGACCGCATCAAGTTCGAAGTCGGCCGCGAGAAAGACAAGCTCGTCCTTAAGAACATCGGCGGTCTGGTTGCCGTTGAGCATGGCATCGAGATTCCGCTAGACAAAATATTGGTCAATCCTCCCAAGCTTGAGGTAACATTACGCTTCGGTCTGCTGAGACCACAGCGTATTTTGGATATCGCCTAAGAAGGATTTTGACAGTTGAAAAAGCCGACGCTGATCGCCCACCGCGGCGGTCGAGAATGGGCGCCCGAAAACACGCTGATCGCCTTTCGCAAGAGCCTGGACTTTGGCGTGGGCGGCATCGAGTTGGACGTGCATCGCTGTTCCAGCGGCGAACTTGTCGTCATTCATGACGAGGATCTGGCGCGCACCACAAATGGTGCCGGGCTGGTTAAAGACGCATCTTTGGCTGAGTTGAAACGTTTGGATGCCGGCAGCTGGTACGACAAAGAATTCGCCGGCGAGCGAATCCCGACACTGCAAGAGGTTCTCGACTTGCTTGCCGGCAAAGTTGAATTGAACATCGAAATCAAAAACACGCCTATTGATTATCCGGACATCGAAGATGACCTGCTGGACTTGATTGAAAACTACCCGAATCGCGACAGCCTGATCGTCAGTTCGTTCGACCATCAGTTTGTGCGGCGCCTGCACGGAAAGGCACCAGACCTGAAAGTGGCTTTGCTCGCGGCTGGGCTGTTCGTCGACCTTGGTGAGTACGCGGCGAAGCTCGGTGCCAAGTACTACCATCCCGCCCTTGATTGTATTAGGGGAGAAACTGTCCAAGAGGCACACGACGCTGGTTTGATAGTAAATGTCTGGACAGCAAATAGTCGACGTGAGTGGACTGATGCCATCACATTTGGTGTCGATGGCATTGTCACTGACGACCCCGAAGGGCTGCGCAAATTCCTGGAACTAAACATCGGAGCCCGAGTTTGATCGGATCCCGAGTTTAATAATTGCTGCGCAATTATTAAACTCGGGATCCCAGACCGGCTCTAGTGGCTGATCTTCTTCAGTCCGTCGGTGGCCATCCTACTCAGTTCGCTGTTGACCGGAGCCATCTTGAGCACGTGGTTGTATTCAGTTGCAGCTTCAGGATACTTGCGCATCATCACGTATGTAACCGCGAGCAAGTAGTGCGCTTGCACGTGTTTCGGATGGCTGGAAATCAGCTTGCTTAGCTTGGCGACGCACGAGTCATAGCGCTGGCAATTCATTTCGAACAGCGCTTCTTTGAGCGGATCGTAAGCTTCGGTTTTGGCAAGCGCCATTTCCTTCTTCTTGCGCTCGTCTTCTTCGGCTTGCTTCTTCTCAGCTTCAGCTTTCTTCTCGGCTTCGGCTTTTTTCTCTGCCTCGGCTTTCTTGGCCTCCTCGGCCTTTTTCTCGTCCGGTTTCTTTTCTTCCGGCTTCGCCTCTACCTTTTTCTCAGGCTGCGAGCCATCTTCAGGCTTCTTCTCTTCGGTGGAAGTAGTCGGTGTCTGACCTTCCGTCGCACCGCCCGTGGTACCAGCAGCGGGCGTGGTGCCGGTGCTGTCCGGTGGTTTTTGCTCCGGAGGCGGTGGCGGTGGAGGCGGCGTCGCAGATCCACCTGATGCGGCTTGCCCCTGCTCCTTCTTCTGCATCTCGTACATCCAGTTGCCTTCGCCAGCTTTCGGTTCGGGCGCATCGGCAATCAGTGTTGCACCGACGGTGTCCGGCAACCCACTGCCGATGAACTGGTTGTAGTGCTCAAACAAAGACATTTGATCGCGCACCGACAAACTGCGCGTTTCCTGCATATCGGCTGCGTTCAACGCAAATACGCCACCAGCCATGATATCGTTCGGGTTGCTTGAATGCGGCAGCCCCAAGCAGTGCCCAAGTTCGTGAGTGATCACTTCTTGCATCATGCGATCGTGCGATTCAAAAACAGCTGAATTGGCTGAAGTCAATTTCGAAGGCATCTGTGAGCCGTCGGACATCCGATTGGTCGTCACCCACAGGTGAGCCTTGTTAATCACCGGCGCGCGGTTCACCAGGCTGCTTGTCCATGCCAAGCCTAGAGCCGAGACCGATTTTAGGTTTTCCACCCAATGAACATGAATAGCGGAAGCCACCGGATCTGGTGGCACATCGCCAGCGTCTAAAACTGACCGATAGGCAATCACACCGTATTGATCCATTTTCTTCCAAGCGGCTTCCTTGGCGGCATCCGGGGAATCAATGACGAAACGCACCTTGCCGCTGGAAGCTGCTTGCCAGGACTCGAGCGCTCTGCCGACTTGCTGGCGCATCTTCTCGTGATAGCCAGGCACATCCGAACCGTTGTCGATATAGACGTGAATCGGCATGGTGCGCAGGTCCCACCAGCCGAAGCCCATCTCACCAAAGTCAGGATCAATTGGGAAAAACTTGTTGGACTTGATTGCCGTAGTTGCCTTGTTCAAACGATCGATACGTCCCTGGGCGGACGCCGCCGCCGATGTATCCGGCAAGGCATCGACGATGCGCTGGTAATAGTCCTTGGCGCTGCCGATATCGTCGGAGCCCTCAAGGCAAACGCCCATGCCCATCATCGAGTCATAGTCTTCAGCGTCCTTGCTCAGCAACTCCTGGTAGACCGGAATGGCGGAACGGAACTTGCCCTGCTCCTGGTAAATTCGCGCCAGCGCCCGGCGCCAGCGAGTCGACTGGGGATTAAGCTGAATCAAGCCCTGCAGTTCAAGCTCAGCATCGCTGAATCGGTGGCAGGCAAGATATGCCTCGACCAGTCCCTGACGGGCGCGGTCGTCGCGCATGTCCTGGGATTTGGCATGCTGATAGTTTTCGATTGCCTTTTCGTAGTCTTTAACGTCCATGGCCATTTCGGCTTTTGCCATGGCTTCATCGTGCGATTGTTGGGCGCCGGCCGGAATCCCGGACGACGTGACCAGGCAGGCCAGCATCGAGATCCAGACAAGAGAAGCCGACTTCTTCTTCAACATCACATTTCCCCAGGATTGACGGTGCGGGATTTCAGTTCCTGAGGTATTAATCCACGCCGCCAGGGGCGTGAAACTATCCGTCAATTTCAATGAAGTTCTGGTCTAACCCTGGGTGGTTGCCGGCTTGGCTGCTGCGCTTCGTGGCGTCAGCATGCGGTCGATTTCCATTGCCAGCGTCAGGTAGGGCAAAAGCGAGTAGCTCACCATCGACAAGTCGAGGAGACTGCGGCCGGTCTGCGCTTTCAGTTCACCTAGCAACTCGAATTGGCTGCGATCGGGGATGACGGTTTTGAAGACGAAAAATTCTTCGGAGGCGGCACGCAGGCGCGCTTCCAATTCAACTTCAACGGAGCGGTCACGGCGGAACTTGGTCAGCAATACGCCGAGCAGCTTGAGGTCCTTGTTGAGCGGCGGTTCGCCGTGGACGATTTCGTGAATCTGCTCCAGCATGCGCTCCAAGCCGGTCAAGCTGATTACCGACGCCAGAGTCGGAATCACAATCCAGTCAGCCGCCACCAGCCCATTGAGCGTGAGCATGCCCTGATTAGGCGGGGAGTCGATGATGATGTAGTCGTAGCGCCCGGCAATTGGATCAAGGGCGTTGCGCAAGATGCGCTCCGGCTCGGTCGAGAGCGTCTCGGGGCTGCTGTCCAGAGTCACTTCGGTCATCACCAAATCCGGTGACGCCGCAATCAACGACATGTTGTCGCGCAGCCTTACCAGGCAGGATTCGGCATCTTGACCAGATTCGTAAATAGAAGCCAGATTGTTCTCGACGCAAAACTCCTGCTGCTCTTCCTCAAGCTCCATGCTGTAACTGAGGTTGCACTGCGGGTCCGAGTCGATGACCAGAACGTTCTTGTTCAAACGCGCCATCGCGGCGCCCAAATACGCCGTGGTAGTAGTTTTTGCGACGCCGCCTTTTTGATTGGCGACACATATTATGTTGTTTTTGTTTGTTCTCACAGCAACATTCGTTTCGCTTGGCTTCTCAGCTTCAGCAGGCTCTCTCTAACGCATATTCTGCCTTACTACGCGAGAAATTAACGGCACTTCGGCGTATTTTCCCAGAAATGCAAATATAGCGCCATATGCAAGCAGCAAATAGAAGGCGTTTTGGATGACTATTGACCCCCAATTGATTGCCTGATTTGCATTTACCAGGGCGTCGCCCGGCATCACTGCCGCCAGTCCAGCCAGCAAGAGGGGAATCAGGGTGCTAGCGGCCATGCCGACCAGCATGCAAATAATCCAGAGAATGATTGACTGTATGAAGTGGAAGCGAAAAACCTGGTTTTGCGAGCTATCTTTCTTGAGCAGGATGTAGATCAGTCCGACGATGCCAAACGTTGGGTAGCAAAGACCGGCGAGAATTTTCTCGGTCACAGTCGGTTCACTTTGCAATCGCCAAGGCATGTGCTTCTCGAAAAGAGACGAATTGAACTGCGGACAGGTGTGGGAACGCTGGAAAACGAGTCGCCCTAAGGTTCTTTATACACTCTTTCCGGAATTCTTTCGCAGAAATTCGATTAGCTATTCCACAGAATCGAATTCCGCTATCGCTTGTTTAATCTCCTCAAGAGCCTCACCGTCTGGAAAGCCCTTCTGATATCGCAAGAAGTGGACAAGAAGCTCTTCCGGTATCAGCACCTGTCTACGAGTATTCAAATTCTTCACCGCCACTGAATTCCGCTGACGCTCATCTTCGCCGCAGATCACCGCAAAGTGGCTGCAGTTCTTAGTGGCCCGCTCCATTTGTTTTTGGATTTTTCGTGGTGTCATCCCCTCAGCCGGGAAGTCCAGCTCACATGAAAAACCTGCTCGGCGGATCCTAGTGGCCAGCTCCAAGCCCACTTCTCCTTTATCCGCTACAACAAAAACCTCGGACTGAACCGCTTCGGATTTGCCCAACAACATCCTGACCCGCTCCATTCCAAGAGCCCAACCCACACCAGGCGTCGGATCGCCTCCCAACGTTTCCACCAAATAGTCATAACGACCACCGGCGCAAATCGTGGCTTGGGCGCCCAGCCGGGCATCGTCGGTGATCAGCTCGAAAACCGTCCGGCAGTAATAGTCCAGACCGCGCACCAGTCTCTTGTTGATGACAGGTTCAATGTTGCATGCCTTCAAACAGGTGAGCAGTCCCTTCCAGTGCTCATCACATTCTTGACAGAGGTGCTCAAGGGGCGACGGCAGGTTCTGGTAGTGTTTCTGACAATCGGCATTTTTGCAATCCAGCATCCGCAGCGGGTTGCGCTCGAATCGGTCCTGGCAGTCGGCGCACAAATTGGGCAGCAGCGGTCGGAGAGTTTCCTTGAGAAGCTCTCTGTAAGCCGGACGGCAGACCTTGCATCCGATTGAGTTCAAGTGCACCTTGAAGTTCTGGATGCCGACATCGTACATGCAGTCACAGGCCAACGAAATTACCTCGGCATCAATTGCCGGACCGGCGCTGCCGAAAGCCTCGATGCCTGTCTGGTGAAACTGTCTCTGGCGCCCGGTTTGAGTGCGCTCATAACGGAACATCGGTCCACAGTACCAGAGCTTGACCGGCGGAGACTGGCGCTTGAAGCCGTGTTCGAGATAGGCACGCACAACGCCAGCTGTTCCCTCAGGGCGCAAGGTCAGGGATCGGTCCGAACGGTCATCGAAGGTGTACATTTCCTTGTTGACGATATCAGTCGTTTCGCCGACGCCGCGCTTGAATAGCTCGGTATGCTCGAAAATCGGCAGTCTGATTTCCCGGTAGCCCGCGTTCTGCAGGACCGGTCGGAAACGGGTTTCCAATAGCTGCCATTGTTCGGATTCCCCCGGCAGGATGTCATACGTCCCCCGAGGCGCTTGAATATTGGCAGTTTCGGACGCTGATTTGTCGGCTTTCAAGCAGGCCTCCTCGCCAAAGCGCCACGGGCGCCTGTGCTTGCTATAACTGGATTCTAACAGTCTAAAGTGTCTGATTGATAAACGCCATGCCTGGGCAAGATTATGATGATATGAAATCTGCGGTCGACATCTCCAAAAACCATTTGATGCTGCTTTCGACGATTGACCTCGAAGAAGTGGTCGATGTCGTTTCCTCAATACTTACTCAAATTGCCCAGCCGAAGGCGATTGCCGTCTTGATCTGGGACCAGGACATGGAGAATTTCAACGACACGTTCCTGTTTGGACCGCGCAAGAAAGATTTCGGCAAGTTTATCGAGACATTTGCAGAAGAAGTCGTCGACAAGCTCGACGAGATGAGCAAGAAGCTTGAGGAAGTCGACCTCGATTCAATCAGTGCTCGCCTTTCTTCCGAGCTTTCTCCTGTCTACTGTTATCACGTTCAAAAGGAAGATCAGCGCGCTGCGTTGCTTTTGGTTGCCGGCGACGACGAAATCGACGCCGCGGAGCTGGAAGAGGGCTTGGCGCCATATCCGCTGTTTCAGGCGATACACAACGCCTGGGAAGTGCGCGAACTGCGCCGCGAAAACGAACGCTTGCGCAACAACTACGAAGAACTCGAGCAGCAGACCAGCGTTCTGGAAGAACAGACCCGCAAGCTCATTCACGAAACCATGGCCAAGGACTCTCTGCGCACCCAGCACGTGGACAGGGAAAGGCTCATTTATCAAATCAGCAACGTCGTGCGCAGCTCGCTGGAGATCACGCAAGTGCTGCAAACATCGGTCAGCAAAATTGGCGCTACTTTCGATCTGAGCCGTTGCCTCTTGATGCGTCCAACCGGCGACGACAGCATTGCTGTTTTCGAATGGCACAACCAAGACATTTTGCCGGTCAAGCACCTGTTCGAGGCCGATGCGGGCAGGGCTTTTACGGCGACAGCTTTCAGCAAAACGGCACCGCACGATTTCGCCGACCCGAACACTGACGACCAGCAGCACTTCGACAAACATTTCCTGCAAGAGATGGGCTTGCTGTCCGGGCTTCTGGTGCCGCTTGTCCTGCGCAACCGCAACATCGGAACCATCTTCCTGCAAGACTGCGTAACGCCGCGCGACTGGAGCATCGACAACACAGCGCTGTTTGGCTCGCTTGCCGACCAGCTTTCCGTCGCTATAGAAAACGCTGATCTACATGAAGAGAAGAAGATGCAAGCCGTGACGGACGGTCTGACGGGCATTGCCAACCGTCGCCACTTCAATGACACATTCAGCAAAGAATTCGAGCGTGCCAAGCGCTACGGCGAAACGCTCTCACTGATAGTTGTCGACCTCGACTTCCTCAAGAAAATAAACGACACCTACGGGCACCAGGCAGGCGATGAAGCGATTAAAACCATCGGCTTGCTGCTCGGCAACTCCTGCCGGTCAATCGACCTGCCGGCGCGCTATGGCGGCGAGGAGTTCTGCCTGCTGTTGCCGAACACTGACTTGCAGATGGCGGAAGTAATTGCCGAGCGCCTGCGCAAGTTGATCAATGAAACTCCTGTTGAGGGACCGGGTACGATTTCCGCTTCGATCGGAGTTGCCAATTTTCCGATGCACGCATCGGAACCAGATGAGTTGTTCGAAGCCGCCGACGAGGCGCTCTACAGCGCCAAAGGCAGCGGCCGCAACCGGGTCTGCGTCTCCACGCACCTGGTTGAGTAGTAAAGCTGCGTGACCTTCGTGAACTGGATCGCGAGTTTCATAATTCTCCTTCGTCAAAACCGGACCGCGAGTTTCATAATTGAAAGCAGTGAATTATGAAACTCGCGGTCCAGAATTATGAAACTCACAGTGAATTATGAAACTCGCGATCCAGTTCACGGAGTTAGCGGGAGATCCGAAGAGATCCGAAAGAGATCAGAAAGATCCGTGAAGGTTAACCTCAAGAACACTAAGGTGTGTTCAAATGGGAGTATGAAGGTTAAGGAGAAAAACCGATGGGATTGATCGACGACGTTTTCAAAAACATAAATCAAGGGATCAACGAAATCCAAAATAAATCCCAGGGCGTGATGCAGCAGATTTCGTTGAATAATCGCATCAACAGCCTCGAAGGGCGGAAAACAAGCCTCCTGGTCAACCTGGGACAACTGGTTTTTGACAAGTATGAAAAAGGTGATGAAGTCGGCGAAGACTTGCTGAAATCAAAAGCCAAAGAAATCACGTCGATTGAAGCAGAAATCAAGACACTGCGCGAAGAGCTTGAGGGCATCAAAGCCGCCGAAGGCGAAGCACCGAAGTCGCAGAAAGCCGATCAGATGGCCGGCTATAAAACAACGCCGGGCTTCACCTGCCCGCATTGCCAGGCTCCGGCAGCCTCCAACAAGTACTACTGCGTCGCTTGCGGCGGTTCGCTCAAAGAAGCGACACCCAACACCAATGGCGGTTCCGGCTCAACAGCAGGCGCCACCGGTGGCACCACCGGCAGTACCGAAGACAAAGCCGAGTAATTAACCAGGTAATTAACTAGGTACCTTTTTTGAACCAGGAGCTGATCAGGCGCTCTGTCGTGCTCTTGAGGTTCTTCTTGTCGCCGTCCTTTTCGGGCGGTAGCACTGGCAGCTCGCGGGCAGCCATGCCCTTCTTGATGAATTGATTCAGATCGCTTTGCCGTTTGTAGTCGCGCAAAACAATCGTGGCAATGATTTCTTCGGGCGTGCAGTAGGCTTCCTCGACGAGCACGCGCCCGATCGGTTTGCCTGTCGTGATGTGCATGGCGATTGCTCTTTGAAGAATCTCTTCTGCCAGAAAACCGCGCTTTACCAGGACTTCACCGAGGCGGTCTTCTTCAAGTGAGACTCGATCGCGCCACTGTTTTTGCAAAATAATCGCCAGCGCTATGTCCTCTTCCGGACAGCCACTGACGGCAGTGAGAATCTCTCCCAGTGCGCGCCGCCCTTTGCCTTGTAGATCGATCGCCTTCTCCAGTGCCTCGGGAGCAACTTTGCCTTTGGCGACCAGCAGCGCGCCGAGCTTCTCCAGACCGCGCTCGTGTGCCTGGCGCACGTCTGCCTGCACGGAAACGCTGTGTGAAACCGCATCGTGCGAACACATTCCCATCGCAACCAGAATCTCACCCAAGAAGTGCCGCCCGCGCGCTTGAATGTCCATCGCTTGGCGCAGCTTGTACTCTTCCATGCGCCCGGTTCTGATCAGCCAGTTGCCGAGATCGTGATCGTCAATCTGCGAATGTGGTCCATGCCCGTGCATGCGCCTGTAGTCCTCGATGTCATGGCTGTCGCATGAATTCAGCGAGACAAGCAATCGCTCCAGCGGCTGGCTGGCGATATGCTGGCGGTTCATTGCTTCTTGCAGTTCGGCTTCGGTAATAATGCCCCGTTTCACCAAAAGCTCACCAATCAAAACCACATCGGACGGGCCCGACACGGTGTTGTCTTTGAGCACGCTTTGAATTTCGAGGCAGTCCTGAATGTCTTGCGCCGAACAGGCGCCGATCGCAATCAAAATATCCCCAAGTGAGCGCGAGCCTTCGCGCTTGATTTTAAGGGCGTATTCGAGATTGGTCCGCGAAATCTTGTCCATGGCGATCAGAATTTCGCCGGCCAGTTCCCACTCACGCAGGTAGGCGGATTTGCTCTTGCTCGGCGGGTCCAGTTTGGACGGCAAGCGAGCGTCTACACAGACCCCCATCAGCATTTCCCAGGAAACCATGCCGGTGCGGACCAGTTCCTGTCCGAGCGTCGTTCCTTTGCCGGTAATCGAGCGGATCAACGCCATCATCACGTGCTCCGGCACCAAGCCGGATTCGAGCACGCGCAGGGCAACGTATTTTTCGGGCGGGGTCAAGTTGGCGGTAACGAGGTTCTGCATTTCCTCGAGTTCGTGCCGGAAGGAACTCAGCCTGATTCCCTGCGGCGCGCCGATTTGCTGATCTTCGCGAACTGCATAGACGAAATATGCCGGCGGCGAAAAACCGCTTTGTAGCTCAAGCTCTTCAACCACGATTGAGGGATAGCAGTTTACGACGCGAAAGGCTACACGGGCCGTAATCGGAGCCAGCGTCCGGTCGGGCAACTCGACGAAGTAACCCGAGGGATTGATGAAATAGTAGTCCTGCTTTGTCGTGCGAAAGGATAGCCAGGCGTCCTTCTTGCGACACCAGATTCTCATTAAGGGTAATGGGATAGCTTCAGTCACACTGAGCCTTTCGCAGAACTAGTCCGACTGAAATCCAATTTACTCCTATCTCTGCAAAAAGTTAAGGGAAACAGGCAAAGAAGTACCTAAAATCTCAGAGAATTCGGGACGCCTTAATTTCGACCGGATTTGCAATCCGCCACCAAATACGATGGCATTACATTCTGGCGTTCTTACCGCAGTCCGGACAGAAGAAGAATGTCGGACTGATCTTGGCGCCGCAATGCGGGCAGTCGCGCAGCCCAATCGAATCATCTTTGGTCGGATAGCGTCCAGCCATGATTTCCATGTACTGCTTGGATTCTGCCCAATCCTTGAGCTCCTTCGCTCTGTAGATCGGCAGCGGGTGGCTCAACCAGAGCTCGAAGAAGAACTTGTAGAACTTATTGAGCATGTCGTAGTCGAGGTCTTCGTACTTCGAACCTTGCTTCAAGAACTCGTCGACATTGAGCTGGTCATAGACGCTCTTGACACCGGCAGCCATCTTCATGTGAGTGGAAATGCAAACTTGCGGGTTCTGGATCACGAGCAACTCGGCTCGGTCCGCCGTTAGTTCGGACTTCCTGGCCCAATCGAACAAAGCAGCCATCACGCCGATGCGCGCCAGCGGGTGACCAACACCACCGAACGAACGCAGCAGTTCAAGCAGGAAGAAAACAATCGTTCTGTACAGCACATGCTCGGCTTTGACGTGTCCGAGTTCGTGCCCGATTACGCCCATCAACTGATCGTCGTCAAGCAGGTCAACAAGAGCCGAGTGCAGCACGATGAATGGGCGCTCGGAGCCGAACGTCCAGGCGTTTACAACAAAGTGGTTGATCAAAAACAGGTCGGGCTCATGCATGTCGAGGATGTCGCAGGACTCTTTGAGCATGGCATGCAGCTTTCCGCATTGACGCGGCGTCACATGCACGGCTTGTCCGAGCAATTCAACACGCAGGCGTCGTTCGAAGCCAAGCTCAATCAGCTTCTTGAACAGCTTGTCAATGAAAGGTATCTTGCGGACGACTTCCAGAGCCGCTTTGTCTAGCGGGTGCTCAAACGCGTTGGACGAAATCTTCGGAAATTTGCGTCGCGTCGATGTGCTTAGTGTGCTCATGCCGCCTCCAGCAGAAAGTAATCAACCTCTGACTCCTTTCTACCACCCTTTCAGGTTATAAACGCTACCGATAACCCCAGGTTTATAAATCAGCTCAGAGTTAATATCTCAAGCCCGCGGCCGACTACAAAAGCCAACTGATCCTTGATGGCAACCGCCGAGGCTGCTTCCAAAACCGGGAACGACGCGACCACTTTCGGCGCCACTGAGTTGCTGATATCGATGACGGATGCTACGTCTTTGCCTTCCGTGCCGCGACCTACTACTACGGCCGTTTTCCCCGAAACAGCCAATGCCACGGCATCCTGTGGCACATCGATCGAGCCAAGTGTTGTCAGCTCCGGCTTGTCGGTGGAGATTACAAGCAGGAAGCCTTTCGAATTCTGGTCGACAGCGGTGATGATCGCCTTGTCGGCGGCCAGGTAGAGGTCGCGGATGGCGAAATTCGGGAAGGTGCGACTGCCGGTCGGCTCGCTGCTGCCGTCTGCCTTGTAGAGGGCGACGTTGTTCAAGCCGGCCAGCAGCAAGTTACCATTGGCAGCGGCTGCGCGCCGGAAAGCGCCTTTGTAATCGACCGCTTTTTCAGGTGTGAGCGTGTTGCTCACTGCCACCGGTTGAATGCTCGTTATGTCCTTAGGTTTGCTGGACAGCACATAGGCGCGGCTTTGGCTCTCATCGAAAGTTAGAGCCGTGCCCGACATCTTGATGGACGAGAGAATCTCGGTCGGTTTATCCAGTTTCCGCAAACTCAGCGACTCGCGCGACAGGCACAACACCTTGTTATTGCCTGCCGGGACTAAACCGCGAACAGTGCTGCCGGTCTCCGTGGAGCTGACCATGACTGGATGATCGGGGCGCGCGATGTCGTAGACTTTCAAATCCGCACCGCCGAGAACCGCTCTGTCACCGAAAACTACAACGCCGGCTGCCGGCAAACGCGGAATCGTATGACCGTACGCGTACTGCCAGCTCGTTTTTTGATTTTGCAAAACCTGGACGCCACCACCATCGGAGGCGATATACGCAGCTGTCGGCGTAATTGCGATCCGCGCCTTGGATGCTGCACCGCCCTTGTTCCCCGGCAGAAACACCGGCTCCGCCTGGGTCATGTCGAAGTTTTTGTTGTATGAGATCGGCACCGCCATCTGCTTGTGAAACTGGTTGCCGACCACCATGAACTGCCCTTTCTGCGCAGTTGCATGATGAACGTCGCTCAACGGCAACGGCAGTTGTGTCACCACCCGTGGTGTCGGGCGCATGGCAATCAATTTGGCGTCCATCTTTTTATCGGAGCGCTGGCCAACGAGCAGCAGTGCGTCTTTCACCCGAGCGAGCGTGGAGTAGTTGCCATCTAGTTTGATCGACTTCAATCGTTCGGGCCCGCGCACATTGATCATGTTGAGCACATCGACTTGCGTCTGCGGTCCGGCTTCGACAATCACCAACTGCCTGTCCTGCAGGTCGATATCGGTGACCGGCAAATCAAGCGTTATCGTTGCCAGAGCATTTAGTGGTTCATCAGACTTGCGCTTGGCGGGCAGCTGGTAGATTACGACCAAGTTATCGCCGTTTTGACCAATACCAGATACAACCAGGGCCTCGTTAGAAGCCGTGACGGACGTCGGCTCCGAAAACAAAGGCAGCGAAAAGCGCTGGACAATGCTTGGGTCGGAGCTCGGCGTCGTGTTGATCACAACCAGCGAATACTGGCTCTCGGTGCCGACTTCCGCAAACGCCAACGCATAGGTGCGCGCGCCGTTGGTTGTCATATCAATAATTTTTTTGCCGATTGATGACAGCTCGCCAATGACATGCGGTCCGTCCTCTTGACGCAAATCGACAATCGCCAAGCGCCCGGATTGGTCGCTGAGCATGACGTTGCCCTTATCGACAATTGCAATGTGGTCGGGGCTAAGCGCGGGCGGCCAGGCGTGCTTCGCCAGCGAGTGCGGACCGGCTTGCGGCGGCGGCAACTTCGGCTTTTTCTTTGCTGCAAGAGCAAGTTGAGGCGAGACAAGAAAACTGAGCGAACCCAGGAGAAATAATCTGCGTGAAAACATTACCGATCTGTTTCTACAAGAAATTGCGCAATGCGCTACCCAACGCTTGGAGTAACATGATAGCAATCATTGGCGAAAGGTCGATTCCACTAATCGGCGGAATTATTTGCCGAAACGGCCCAATGACTGGCTGGACGACCTTATCCAGAGTTTTCCACGGCTGGTCATACCATCTGATGTTTGGAAACCAGCTAAGCAGACACCAAACAATGATCAACATGACCTCTAATTGAATGATGCTGGCCAGCACTCCACCGATCGACATATGCGGCATAACCTCTATAGACTGCCTAATGAGGAGATTGTAACATTTAGCCTCCCTCGCCGCACGAGGGGTTAATACTGGTTTCGCAATTGTCGGATGAGTGACTTAACCAAAGAGCATCGGCTGATTGCAGCCATCAAAGAGTGGACCGCCGAAAGCCTGATTGGTGACGACTGTGCGGTTTTGCCTGGGCAGAACCTGGTTACCACCGACACCTTAGTGGATGGGACGCATTTCCTCTTCGAGCTTGTCGATGCCGAGGACCTGGGCTGGAAAGCCGTGGCGGTCAACATCAGCGACATCGCAGCAATGGCGGGGCGCCCGCGCTACATCGTCGTCAGCCTGACGCTGCCGGCGCATTTCGACGAGTCGGAGATCCGCAAGCTCTACACAGGCATGATGGACTGCGCCCGCCAGTTTCGGACCAGAATAGTCGGCGGCGACCTGACACGTGGTCCGGCGCTGACGCTGAGCCTGACCGTATTTGGCGATGTTCACGAAAACGGTGCACTGCTGAGATCGGGCGCACAGGCAGGTGATGTCGTCGCTGTGACCGGTGACTTCGGCGCCAGTGCCGCCGGGCTGTGGTTATTGCAAAACGAGGTTGCCGGCTTCGAACACTGCAATCGCGCCCACATGCGCCCACAGCCACGTCTGAGCCAGTCGTGGCAGCTGGTCGAAAACATCGGCACGCGCGGAGCATTGATGGACGCCAGCGACGGGCTCGCCGACGCGGTGACGCAAATCGCCAACCTGAGCGGCGTGTCTATTTTGGTCGACCCCAGTGCCATTCCTATTCATGAGGAAACGCAACAAGTTGCCGCGCTGGCTGGTGCAAATCCCATTGAGTGGGCACTATATGGTGGGGAGGATTACGAGCTGGTCGCCTGTTTGTCCGAGGCATCCTGGGTTAAACTGCAGGAGGCAGCGCAGAAATCTTTTTTCCGCAAAATCGGAACCGTCGCAACCGGCACGGGCGCGTATTTGCAAGACGGCGCCGGCAAACGTGAAGCCATCAATTTGACTCGAAGCTACCAACATTGGCAGTGACAAACCGAAATGGAATCCTCATCAGTCTGCATCGACATTCGAGAACTGCGCAAGAACTACTCGTTCGGCAAAATCAAGGCGCTGGACGGTATCAACCTGACGGTAAATCAGGGCGACATCTTCGCGCTGATTGGTCCCAACGGTGCAGGCAAGACGACTTTGATGGGATGCCTGCTGGCGCTTCTGCGACCGTCGTCGGGTCGCATTTCTATTTTTGGGAAACCACCGGATGACATCGGCGTGCGCGCCGCCTGCGGCTTTCTGCCGGAGCGCCCATATTTCGATGCCTGGATGACGGCGAAGCAATTCCTGCACTACCACCACATGTTGGCTGGGCGCCCCGGCTCGGCGGTGCATTCCGAAATCGTGGAAGCACTGGAAACAGTCGAACTCGGAGCCGACATCGCCAACAAACAAGTTCGCAAATTCTCTCGCGGCATGTTGCAACGCCTCGGGCTGGCGCAAGTGTTGATCGGCAAACCGAAATTGTGCCTGCTCGACGAACCAGCTTCCGGCATGGACCCGCTCGGCATCGAACTTGTGCGCAAACTGCTGCTGAAGTGGAAAGAAGAAAACGTAACCGTCGTGCTTAACTCGCACCATCTGGACGAAGTCGAGCGCGTCTGCAATCGCTACGCCTTCATCCGTTCCGGGCGCATCGAGCAAATCGAAGAGCTCGTTCCCAACGAAAAACCCGTGCTCTTGATCAAATGGTTTGTGGAAAACGAATCAAGCCCTTCAGGGACGATATCAAATTTGATTACATCAGCGAATGCGATGCCGACCTCTGATTTGGTGGCGCGAATCATCAAGGAAAACGACTGCATAATTCACGAACTGAATTCGCATTACGCAAAAATCGAGCTGACAAACCGCGCTCAGGCGCACGCCTTGCTCAAGCTTTTGATTTCCGCCGACGTTCCGATTGAAGAAGCAATCCTCGAGAAAAAGGCACTTGCGGATCTCTTCCACAAGAAAGAAGCCGCCAAAAACGAAACCGCAAAGCAGGAAACGGAAACGACCACCACAGGAAACCATTCGTGAACCCAGCGATTCTGATCTACACATTCGCTCGTCACTTTCGCCCAACCGCGTTGCTGGGCTTGTTTGGCTACACCGTGCTCCTTCCTCTGTTTCTCTCCAGCGTATCGACCGGCGACGAGGCATCAACCCTGCTGACGCCGCTGATTACCGGACCGACTTTGCCGATGATCATTGCTTACTCCTTTGTTCAATCGACAGTGGCAAACAGCCGAAGCATCAACGACGGCGAGTATCTGGCGCTGCTTTTCTCGCGTCCACTCTCGCGCGCCAGTTATGTTCTCACCAAATGGATCGCAGGCTCTATCGCCGTTTCCACCATAGTAATATTGCAGCTCTTCATCTTCTACTTCGCGCAAAGCTTCCAGGGTCACGACCAGAGCCGCCTGATCAGCGAGCAATCGATCGCGAATCTTGTCCTCAATTCAATCAGCTACACGGCGCTTGTGGTGTGCATCAGCAGCGTGCCGATGAAGCTGGGGTTGCCGTTGTTCTTCTGCATCGTCTACGTATCGCTGTTCGGCTCGATGCTGCCCTCGATGGTGGAGCGCTCGACCGACCCGTCGACAGCCAACTCCTTCAGTTATATTCTGGTTGCCTGGATCGGTAACATCTTCCAGACGTTGCAGGGCTTCGTGCTGCCGTCAATCGATCTCTTCGCGGCGACCAGCAATACGACCTTCTCGTGGCTGCCGTTTGCGAATTACGTTTCCAACGTGCTGGTGTATTTGACGATCGCGACGTTGATCATGTCTAGACGGGAGTTTTTCTATGCTGCCGAATAGATCGGGATCGACCACTGCTTTGCCGATACCACTGCTGGTGGCAACCGTTTTGGCGTTGGTCTTCCGTTTTGGCGTCGGCGCCTATGAGAAAGTCCACCCGCCGATTGCAAGCGATCCGGTGGCCTGGTACCCTGCGCGGGCGTTGCCCGAGGATGCGCCGTTGTCGGGAAGGCTGTACCTCTACAACTTCACCTCCGAACACGCCGGTCCATCGAAACAAATGAACCAGGCACTCGCCACCAACCGCGACCTGATCGGGATGCTGCGCGCCAGCTTCGTCCCGGTGCGGGTGACCGACCGCGTGCACGAAGATGGCAAGAACTCCACAGTCGTAACCGCGCTGCTCAAGAAGTATCAAGTGCACGGCTATCCTACTCTCGTCGTGGCGTTGCCTGACGGAACACCCGTAAAGCACGACTCAGGGTTCCGCTCGGCGCTTGCCACCATGCGCTTTTTAGAAGATGCGATCTCGCGCGCCGACTTCAGCCGCGGCACAACCAGCATGGCAACAGGCAAATTCGAGCCGGCGTCTTTCTACCTCAACAAATGGATGGACAGCACGCGCCAGCGCGACCGCGATATGTCCTACGCCGCCGCCTACGCCTACGTCGCCGCCCGGCACCAGAAGAAAGACGACGCAGCCAAAGAAGTACTCGACCGTGGGCTGCGCGATGTGGGCTTCAAAGTCTGGCCCTACGAATGCATGCAATACCTGCGCGGCGATTTCTCTGCGGAGAAACTCATCCAAATCGCCGCCGGCGACACGGACAAATTAACCGAAGCCGAATATTTCATCGGCGCCAAACTCATCCTTGATGGCAAATCGAACGAAGCCCGCAAGTACCTCAACTGGGTGAAAGACAACGGCAACAAGGATTTTCTTGAGTTCAAATTTGCCAACTGGGAACTCGACAATTTGCCCGACCACTAACCTCGTCGTTACCGAACGGCTCAGCTAGTGCGGCACTCGGCGTGATGAATCGTCGTCGTTCTCCTGGTGATAGGAGGACATACGATGAATAAAGATCAAGCAGAAGGCAATTTCAAACAATTGAAAGGCAAAGCCAAAGAAGCCTGGGGCAAAATGACGGACAACGAAGTCAAAGAAGCTGAAGGCAAAATGGACAACATCGAAGGCAACGTTCAAGAAACATTCGGCGATGTGAAAGAAGGCATCAAGAAGCATGTCGACCGCGCCGAACGCCGCGTAGACGACGACGCCGTCTAGGTTCCAGCAAACTTCTCAAGACTGGCCGATGCCTCATCGGCCGGTCTGCTTTTTCTACATTGAGCCGTTGCGTCCTGCGAGATGCAAGCAGGCAGCGGTTTTCATGACTTTCTGAATGTGAGTGCGATCTTGGTCGCCATGACGATACATGCTGATCAGCATCGGGTGTAACAGCATCGCATGCAGTGGGAAGGTCGATGTCTTCGCGAATTTGCCGTTTGCAAGCTTCGAACCAATTGAACCGCGCCGGTTCATCGTGTCCTTGCTGAGTTCGGCAGCGACCGCGGCTTCATCGTCTCCGATGCAAAGTTCCGTGCCGACGGCAACTGAAATTATTTCCGTTCCGATGGCAATTTTTACGTCGTTCATGTGGTCGTCGTGCAGAGTGCGCACAGTGACACAGTTTGGTGAAACAGAAAGATGCACCATCGCGTTGCCATCAAGTTTGATACGCAAGTCATTGCAGACGATTTCGATCGGCTTGTGTGCGACGACTAAGATAGATCCGTTTTCGAGAACGAATGAATTTGGACTGGCAGACGTGATCTTCGCTTTGCCGTCATGGCGCAGGGAATACGCATCGCTGTTATTGGCAATCAGCGGAATGGAAGGCAAAGTCGATTGACCTGCCGCAACAAACGGGTGATGTTTCTTGCGTTTGAGTTTGCGGTCGACTTTGTCTGTTGGAAAGTCGCTATTAATGAATGTCGGTGCCAGGAACGACCGCGCTGTCTGCGTAACCAACGAAGGATTGTTGAACCCAATGTTGGATAGCAACGAAGCTGTTTGCAAATTCGCCAGTGCACCAGTGCCCGCGTTGGCAAACAAAAAATTCCCGAGGGCTGTCTGATGAACGCTAAAGCCAGCCGGCGTGATCAAATTAGTCCCAGGCGATGCGAGCGGATTGCTATATAGGATTGTCAGATTGGTCGCCGGGTTCGGCCCACTATTGAGGACAGGACCGTTCACACCGAACGGGTTCGTATTCTGAAATCCCGTCGATCCAGGCACCACCTGCGCGAAGGAAGGCGCCGCTGCGCCGACGGCGATAACGCACGAAGTGATTTGCAATAGGATTCGACGTAATTTCACATGCCAAGCGTAACACGGGTGCCGCAATCTCCAAAGCGACTGAGCGTATTTGTACGCAGCCACAAACATAAGATTCGGCTCATGTTTGCCCGAATACCTCTACCCATGGGCGACTAAGGTTGGCCAAAATTTGTTAGTGCGCAAACTAGTGAGAGTTGCGCCCGACAAGATGCAGACAGGCAGCCATTCTCATGAGCTTCTCGATGTGCGGGCGGTCTTCAATGCGATTGCGGTACATGTTGACCAGCATTGGATGCGCGAGCATCGAATGAAGTGGGAAGGTCGACGTCAAACCAAATTTGCCGCTGGAAACCTTGGTGCCAAGCGAGTTTCTGCGCACCATCGTGTCTTTGTTGATTTCTTCGAGCACTGCGTTTTCGTCGGTGCCGATGCACAGTTCAGTGCCGACCGGAACATCAAGCGATTCCTTCGCGAACGAAACTTTCACATCCTTCATGTGTTTGTCGTGCAACGTGCGAACAACAAGACAATTCGACGATGCCGACACATACGCGATTGCACCGGCACCAAGCGTGATGCGTATGTCGTTGTGGGAAACGATAATCGGCTTATGCGCAACAATAAAAATAGAACCAGATTTGATACCAAGCTCGTTGGAATCATTCGAAGTCAATTCGGCTGTCCCATCATGTCGCACCGAATACGGTTCGCGATCAATCGCATTCAACTGCATAAACGGCATCGCCCGCGGAACACCAGCCGCCACCGGCTGATACGGATTGCGCGTATAGTTCAGCGTCTTCAATAAAGGTGGATTCTTCTGACCCTTCTTTCCAAACAATGGCTTCGGAGACTGCAAATTGAAATTCCAATTGACTTTGTCCGTCGGAACCCCGAGATTCACAAAACTGCGCGCAGTAAATGCAGGCACCACATTCGGTGAATTGTTGTTTTGCGCGGGAATGTTGAACGAAGGGGTTTTTGGGCTAATGGAAATCGGGGCTGTAATACCCTGGTTACCTGCAGCGCCAGGCGAAAATCCCGAGAGCACTCCAGCATTACTAGTAGTTTGGTAGAGGACACCTTTGGTTGTCACGTTGCTGGCAAGGTCCAAGGTTCCGATGTTGGCCCCGAGGATAGTGACGTTAGCGTTAAAGCCGCTGGTGGCTACACCTGCCGAATTGATGGCATTCGTGATGTTCACGTCGTTTATGTTCGGCATAGTGAAGTTTGACAGTGTCGTGATACTGCCTGTGGTGCTCGGATTGAAGGTACTCAGAGAACTAGCGATATTAATGTTTCCTGCCACATTCAGCGGTACGGAATTATTTAAATGCGAAAAATTGACAGATCCAAGGCTTGCAGCACTACCAGTAGCAGTAATGGTGAGCGAAGTACCAGGCGTGAGCCCGTTAACTATGTTCTGAATACCCGCAATGTCATTTTCGGGAAGCGTGTGGACGCTGGAACCTGTGTCGATTATTACGACACCTGGGTCGGCAAGCGCAGGAGAGGACAAATTGACGCCAAAGGCGACAACACACGTGGCTACTGGAAGTAGGCGACGACGAAATTTCACATGACAAGTGTAGCATTTTGGGGGTGCCTAGACAACCGGAGATGAACGACAGGTTTTCAATTGCGGGTAAGGTCTGCAGGGCCAAGTTCGGTTGGCACGCCACGAAGTCCTATGCGACGCATCAAATTTGAGTACATCCCATAGCTTGCGTTGGTGGGGTAGACTTGGCAGATTCAAATTTTCGGCAGGATTGGCGAATGACGGAAGCACAGAAAGATCCGCTGGCGGAAGCGCGGGAAATGTATGACCTCGGGTACTACGAGGATGCACTTGATGCCTTGAGTCGACTGGAGGACGCCAATGGCGGCTCCGCGGAGGCAACGCTCATAAGCGCCAAGAGCAAGATCAAGTTGGACCAGGCTGAGGATGCGATCCTGGACCTCCATGAGTTCATTAAGCAGCGCCCTGGGGACGCGGATGGGTTCCTCTGGCGGGCATACGCGCACCGCTGGCTGGGACAACACGTCGAGGGCATAACCGACGCCACAAAGGCGATTGAGCTACGCCCCGACCAGGCAGCCTATCTCATGCGCGGAACCATATATATGGAAAGCCAAGCGCACGGCAACGCAATTGAGGACCTCACCAAGGCGATTGCCCTGGACGACAGCCAGTGGGAGCCGTACCTTCGCCGGGGGCAGGCGTACACGAACCAGGGCAACCGCGAACTGGCGCTGGCTGACATCAACAAGGCAATCGAGCTGGATGACGGGAACGCCTACACGCACGAGACGAAGGCACGCTTCCATGAGGCTTTCGAGGAGTGGGAAGAGGCAAATGCGGAGGCGAAACAGGCGATTCGCCTCGATCCTGAGTACATTAATCCGTACCTGACTCTGGCAAGAACGTACAACGAACTCGACGATCCAGAGACTGCGGAAATGGTCTGCCGCGATGGTTTGGATCGGGCGCCTTTCTATGACGAGTTGCTTGAGTTTTGGGAAGCGATTCGCGTCAGTCCTGAGCTGTTCAAAGACGAAGAGTTCGTCAACGCCGTTTACTACGAGCGCGAGCAGTTCTATGAAACCACATTCGGTGCCTTGCCGAAGGAAATAATGACTTTGCGCAATCTCACAGGCGTTTGGCCAGGTGGCTGTTTGATGGAGATTGAAGCCACCGAGCTTGATGAAAGCAACTTGTGGGTGACCATATCATCAGGACTCACAAATCCGGATATGCCAACTTCGGTTACTGCTGGTGAAGCGAAGTTTGAACAGGAGCAGGAGCCGGATGGAACAATCGTTGAAACCACGACTTTGAATTTGGCGGCTCGGGAACCGGCGCATGTTCCACCGTGGTTGGCGGGCTACGGTTATGAAGTTTGCGTTCTCACGCGCGGGCAGCAGAAGTGGGCGCTAAGTTTTCTCAACTGGTGCGTGCCGGCTGAAATTCTGCATGACATAGAAATTTTGGATGCAGTCAAACGTTATGGTGGCGCATCAACCAATGTCGATCTGGATGGCGTGGAGCGCTTCTTCCTCTTCACCCACGCTCTTGAACCGATTTCTCCAAAAATACATTTGCCTAACGGCATGGCTCATATTCTTGTGGCAATCGCAATCACCGAAAAAGAGCTCGAGTTCGCACGCGAAAAAGGTTACAGAGCACTTCGGGAAAAACTGATTGAAGCTGAAGTTGGAATGATTTCGGACTTCAACCGCAACTCGGTTGTTTGATTACTTGATGCGGCGACAGAGGTAAAGGTCGTCGTCGATGAGGAGTCGGTTTTCGAAAACCGGCATCGGGACCTGGCTGACGACGCGGTAGAAGACTATGCAGACCGGGTTGTAGTCGGCGAAGCTTTCTTTCTGGTTCTTCACCTGCATCTGGAAAACCATGCCGTTTTGGAGCGCGATGATGCGGCTGCCGTCCGGCTGCGCCTGCTCCTGCTCGATGGTGGATGCCGCCACAATCGTGAAGCCGACCAGTCGAGCAAGCGTCTCAGAGCACTGCGCCAGCGCCGCTTTTGGCGAAGTGAGCGCAAAGGCGGTGCAGAGAACCAAACTGGCAACAAACAGGCGCAAATAATTCATGACAATCACTCTGAGTTGGTTGGTGTTGATCATAATACATTCCGAGAGAAGGGATCGAACCTCCATCTACGCGTTCAAAGCACGTCGTCCTACCGTTAGACGATCTCGGATCGGTGACCGACGGGGCTCGAACCCGCAATAACCAGGATCACAACCTGGGGCCGCACCATTTGGCTTCGGTCACGGTATTTGCCGGGGGAGAGACTCGAACTCTCAAAAACTTGTTTCTAAGACAAGCGTGTATGCCAATTCCACCACCCCGGCACTCTCGGGATGAGAGGAATCGAACCTCTGACTTCCTGCTTCCAAGGCAGGCACTCTACCACTGAGACACATCCCGACAAAAAACTACTGCTGCTGTTGCGGCAGATGCTGGAGGTGCTGGAGTGGGAGTCGGAAAATCATAATATTCTGACGATAACAGAAAACATCGATGCAGGCAATGGGAAAGTTGCATTGTATTGCGCAGGATTTGCACTAGGCATGCGGTGTTTGGCGTTGTGGTGTTGCGCTCCACGTGCAGCGCTGTCGCGTGTAGGGCGCACGGTGTGGGCGTGTACGCAGGGCGCCAGTGGTTGAGGACAACCCGCTTCGGTTGCCCTCGTCCTGCGCAAATCAATTGTGGTGCCGTTTACCTGGCGGCGATTAGTCCGCGGACTTTCTCGGCGACCCAGCAGATAATGGTGGCACCAAGAATCACCTGGCTGAGCACCGGCAAGAAGTACGCCACTGCGAGCCAGCCAGCGCCCAATAGTGCCAGCTTACGCGCTCCCGGTCTGCTTTCGGCGGCGCGCATAACAGCCATCAACAGCACCACGCCTGCACCGGCGTAGATGGAGAGGAACAGCGCGAACAGAACCGGAACAAACATCACCTCGGCGCCACTGTCAAACAAGTTGGCATCACGGCTGGTATCAACCAATTGCTTGAACAAGAAGTCGCTGGCTGGTCCCAGCCGGCTAATAATCGTCGGATCCAAGACTTTGTTTACGTGCACAGTGCCGGCGGTGTTGACACCGATGATGGTGGTTGCGTCTGCACCCTGCGGACCAACTGTTCCGTTGGTGGCAGCTTGCAACATCGGCGCATCAGCCGCTGGTGCAGGAGCGCTTTGCTCCTCGCTTGGTGCCACTGGCTGAGGGCTGAACGAATTCAGCCTGTTGAGTTGTTGAACCATCGGCATCGACGCCGCGGTTTGGCTGCCCGTGGATTCGCCGGAAGAGAAGGCATCACCGGCACCGCCGCCGCCGCTGGGTCCGGCCGCGGCACGACTTTGCTCAGGCATGTATGCAAGCGACTGGTATCGATTGCGGTGCAAGCCGGCGTTTGCATAGTCAAATTCGTTTTCCAAAACCACTGCGCCAGTAACATCAGATACGACCCGATAGGCAATTGCGATCTGCACGGCTTGCTGATAAGAACCGGCTTTCAGCAAGCGGGCGACTTCCTGACTCGACCACAAATTGGACAGCCGGAAGGCGGCATCTTCAGACGACAGAATTGGACAATCTGGTTTCGATATAGATTTACGCAGCACCGTATGTAGTGCCCCATCGCTGCCAGGCTCGATGTCGGCAACTATGTAAGCGGCTGGATATGAGTGCGTTGCTCTGGTCGCAAACTTGTTGAACTTGTCGGTCCGTTCGGCGAAGATTTCCAGGCCATGCAATTTTTCTACGTCGAATTGCCCGGTCATTAGTGATCCGTCACTACGCAGCGAAACGCTGATATCCGTTGTTTGCGAGCTAAGCAGCTGCGTGGGCGAAGTCAGATGCAGCCGCTGCGATCCGATTCCGAAATTGGAATCGTCGATCGAGGGCAGTTTGAATGAGGCAGTCGTTTCCTGCGCACCAAGTGTAAGTGGCGCAGTAATGCCGACCCGAAATTCCATCTTGCCATTGACCGGAACCGGTGAGGCTTTGATCAGCACATGATCAGGACCATCCTTGGTAATCAAAATCGGATCGCGACGCTGCGCAAACACGTGATTGAACGCGTCCTGCACCCTGTGGTTCTCATTAAAGGCAGCCTCTTGTGCGACTCCGTTCACCCAGAGAGTAGCGCGCGAAACAACGGCGCCTTCCGGCAGCCGCATGCGCATCTGGGCTTGCTGCGTGGATTTAGAGGTGTTATCAACGACGAAAGTCCAGTAGTAAGACGCGGTCAACGTGCGGGCATCAACGACGCCGGTCATCTCAGACTGCGACGTGTTCAGCCCAGCGATTTTAGCCATGCGCGGCGTCGGGTTGAGAACGGGCGCCGCCACAGGAATGATTTTGCTCAAGTCGATCGGCAGCGGCTTTAGTGGCTGCGCTTGCAAGCCAATGAAGTAGGCACCAAGGGCGATACCAGCAATCGCCGCCAGCGCACCGGCAGGCAAGGGAGCCTTCTTAGTAGGCTGCGGTCGCTCCGCGGCAGCAGTCGGTATGTTCTCAAAGACGACCAGCTTCTCAAAACGCTCACGGGCACGATCTATCTCGGAATCAACATTAGGCATGGCTCGTCCTCTACTGCGGTGCTGTTCCGATTCTATGACTGGCGCCCGCCGCAAAGCATCAGACCTAAGTCATGCTTGCGTCATGACGTAAGTCACGTCGTTGATTTGCGGCAGTTCCTTTAGCTTATGGTTACAAAGAAGCTACGGGTGGGGTGCCGTGCGCTATGCTGGCAGGGTCTTCGGGGGATGCGGAACCATGGCTGAACAAAACAAATTGCAAGCTCAAATACTGGACGGAACGGCGACGGCCGCGGCGATTCGGCAAGACCTCGCCGAGGAGATCAGCAAGTACACCGCCAAAGGCGCACGCAAGCCGGGACTGGCGGTGGTTCTCATTGGCGACGACCCGGCAAGCCATATCTATGTCAAAAACAAAGTGACTGCATGCAAAAAGGCCGGCATCGAGAGCTGGTTGCATCAGTTTCCCGCAGACGCGAAAGCTTCCGACGTTTTCACCAAACTGGAAGAACTCAACAAGGATGAACTTGTTGATGGCATCCTGGTCCAATTACCGCTGCCCAAGCATCTTCCGACGGAGGAGATCTTGGCTGCGATTTCCCCAGAGAAAGACGCGGACGGGCTGCACTCGTATAACCTGGGGCTGTTGTTCAGCGGCAAAAAAGGTCCGCGCCCCTGCACGCCGCTGGGCGTGATGACGCTGCTCGAGCGCTACAACGTCGAATTGTCCGGCAAGCGCGCGGTTGTGATCGGGCGGTCCAATCTCGTCGGCAAGCCGGTGGCAATCATGTTGATGGAGAAAAACGCAACTGTAACCATGTGCCACAGCCGTTCGCAAGATCTGGAAGGCATCGTGAAAAGTGCCGACGTGCTGGTGGTGGCTGCTGGAAAACCGCACATGGTCGCCGGTTCATGGATCAAACCCGGTGCCGTCGTCATCGACGTTGGAATTCACCGTGCCACCAACGACGCCGGCGAAAACAAAATCATCGGCGACGTCAACTTCGAGGAAGCGGCCGCAGTGGCATCCAAAATCACGCCGGTGCCTGGTGGCATTGGTCCGATGACCATTGCGATGCTGCTCTCAAATACGGTGCAGAACTACAAGAGAAAACTGCCCCAAAATTGATCCACCGTATTACAATGGCTGCATACTTGCGTACAGATTCGGAGATGCACTATGACAAGTGAAGCAGTAAAAAAAGGGCTTCCCACCTGGGCGAAAATCTTGATTGGTCTGGTGATTGCCGGAACTGTGCTGCTTGTAGCAGTTGTCATCGGTGGCTTCGTGTTGCTTGGTAATGTACAAAAGGAAGCCACGAACCCGACGTATATCGAAAAGGTAACCAAATCAATGGTCGATATACAAGCGCTGCCGCCTGGATATAGCTATCAGATGGCGCTGGATATCGGCGGTTTGAAGACTGTGGTGTTCCAGCACAAGCCGGACGGAACACAGATTACGCTCGTTCATTTTCCGCAGTCGTCCAACAAAACCAGCGAAGAGATGACCAACGAGCTTGTCGATAAGGGCTTCCCGGCGCAGGGCGCATCGGGCAAATTCGAAGTGACCAGCAAAGGCACCGAAACCGTCGCCGGCCAGCCGATGTCGTATGTGTTGGGCACTGCCACCAATCGCACCGGCAACAAAGAGCCGGGCATGATTGGCACCGTGGTCAGCCCCGACAAGACGAAAACGCTGATGATTTACGGAAGCACTCCGAGCGACAAATACAACATGGATGCCACCAAAGAATTCCTGTCCTCGATCAAGGGCTTCTAAGAAGATGGCGACAACCGGAACTGAGCAGGACACGCGCGGCGTGCCCCTACGCGAGGCTCTGCGTCGCACCACCATCATCGAATCGTTGCGCCTGCGCACGAGCCTTGGTATCAACGTCACCATCGCTAGTGAGACGTTTCAACATACAGGCAGCTTCAAATTTCGCGCCGCATACAACCTGGCGCGCTCGGTGCCGAACGACCTGCTGATCACGGCATCGTCGGGCAACTTCGGGCAGGCGCTGGCGTACGCTGCCACCATGCTCGGCAAGCGCAGCATCATTGTGATGCCCGACAACTCCGCGCAAGTCAAGGTCGCCGCTGTGCGCGAATTTGGTGGCACCGTCGAGATGGTGACCACGACGGTGAAGTCGCGTGCCGCGCGCGTGCAGGAATTGGCGGACGAGCACCCCGACGCCTATGTCGCCAGCGCCTACGACGACCCGCTTGTTATTGAGGGAAACGCAACATTAGGCGTCGAGCTAGCCGAATACGATTTCGATGTCATCACTGTCCCCGTAGGTGGGGGCGGCTTGAGCGCCGGGTTGATAAAGGGCTTGCGCAGTGTCGGCTGCAAGACCCGCGTGATTGGCGTCGAACCCGCCATCGCGAATGACGCCGCGCGCTCGCTGAAAAGTGGTGCCATCGAAGTGAACAACGCCGAGCCCCAAACCATCGCCGACGGCGTGCGAACGCTGAGTATCGGCAAACACAACTGGGCGATATTGAAGGATGAGCTGCACTCGATCATCGAGGTGCCCGAGGACAACATCAAGGACGCGACGCGCAAGCTGATGTGGCTTGCCAACTTGAAAGCCGAGCCCACCGGCGGCGTCGCGCTGGCGGCGTTGCTGACAAGTCCGGATATCTTTAAGGGGCAAAACGTATGTTGCATAGTCAGTGGCGGCAACGTCGATCCGGAAGTGTTGAGGTCGATACTCGGCTAGGTGCGCCCTTGCCAACTCCTGTGTAATTTTCTTAAGACCAAACAGACGGTTTGCGACACAGTTAAGGCGTGCGCTGCCTTATCATTAACGTGATCGCTCGGGTATCTCTAACAGGAATAAGTAGGAATATATACATGTCAGCCGAACAATCTCACGCCTCTGATGCGTGGCTCTGGTTCTTCTTTGTCTGCTTCGTGATCACGTTGGTTGGCATCGGGTTGATTGCCGTATTCACTTACAACGTCGACGCGCCTGAACCCAAACCAGGCGGCGGCGGACACGGGATGATCTTGCCAATGGATGGCGAATACGCGCCGTACGCGAACATCTGGCACAACGCGTAAACGCGCAGAAAAATATCAAAAGCGGGGCTGTTGACTAGCCTCGCTTTTTTGTTGCCGATGAGCTTTCCACGCCGTTTCCAAGCACTCGTCGTGTTCACGATGTGTTCACGCATGAGTTCATGACGTGTTCAATAAAAAGCCCCGGAACGCGTCCGGGGCCGAGCTCTTGATATGTTTTCTACAGACTAGTTGTTTTCGTCTTCGTCGTAGTCGTACTCTTCATCGTCGTCGCCCTCTTCGCCGCAAGAGACGAGGAAGAAGTTGCTGGCGACTTCAGCAGCTTTATCGGCGGAAACGCCGGCAGCTTTGAGTGTGTTGATCCAGTGGACGAGTTCATCCAACAATGGGCGAACCGAGGTCTCAAGTTGCGTGGTCATGGGCATCTCCTTTAGACGCGTTTTCAGCCCAGAATGCTACCGCTCATGGGCGATTTTAAGAAGCGATCCTATCTCAGAAATCTGAAGATGCCCATTCCTTGGGCGACTTCGTAAACAAATTCCTGTCACATTTGCGTGGCTGAGCTCTGTCAACGCCATCCGACGCAGTCCTGCGTTTGCCACTTGACGTCTACCGGCTCGAATAATGCCCGTGTCGTGACGTCACCATATTTAGTACCGCCGCCATTTTCAGCAATCGGTTTTTGAGCGCTTTGTCCTTCGAATCTTTGGAGTGCACCAGCGGAAAAATCAGCGGTTCCCGCTCGATTGCCTGCACCAGGGAAAACTCAGTCAGCGCAATGCCCTTGTCGTGGGCAAGTTTGTGCAGGCGGACGCGGCGGCGCCCGATGTCGTCGTCGACGAGGATGTCGGCGTAGCTCGGTTCCTTCTTTGCAAGGATGGCTTCTTCGCCCGGTCGCAGCGCGAAGGTGTGTTTGTCGTAATGGACGGTTACGTTTTCGAGGAAATCGAAGCAGCGCTCTGTGTCCGCCTTGACCCTGAAGAACGCGAGCGCGCGCTTTTTCATGTGGTAGCTGGCCAGGGGCGTTTTGACGATGGTTGGTTCGTCCACCTCTATGAATATCGACCCGGCGTCCAGATGCACGGTTCCGCCTTTGTGGGTGAACTTGGCATCTTCGCTGGAAGCAAAACGAACTTCCTGGGCGTCCCCTGCGGTTCGCCAGGTGGGCGACTCTGCGGCGTCGGTCGCACACGGCGCCAATGTGGCTGCAGTCGCAACCAAACACAGCGTAGCCAGTATCCGCCCGTATTTCATCGTATTCAGAATACCAGCTTTGAGTCCGAGCTGCCCATTTGTCAGTAGCCCATAATTAGCCGTGGGAGGGCGCTATGGCTGTTGCAGAAATCATCTCGATTGGGACGGAACTGCTGCTTGGGCAGATTCTGAACACGAACAGCAAGTACCTTTCGGAAGAGCTGGCAGCGCTGGGCATCAATTGTTTCTATCAGGTGACGGTCGGCGACAACAAAGACCGCATGAAGGAAACGCTGCGCCAGGCGCTCGACCGATCCGACGTCGTGATTACCACTGGCGGATTGGGACCGACAGCCGATGACCTGACCATCGAATGCATCGCCGAGTTTTTTGGCGCGCAGATGGAGTTTGATGCGGCGTCGCTCGAGAAGATTGAGGGGTTCTTCAAACGGCGCGGTGTGCCGATGCCGGAGACTAATCGCAAGCAAGCATACCGCCCCGTGAGCTCGACGATTTTGCCGAATCCGCGAGGCACCGCCCCTGGTATCATATGGAAATTAGGCGCAGACTTGCTGGCTGCCGCGACGATTCTTGATCCGTTTCGCCCCAGATACATACTCACATTTCCGGGCGTGCCCTCGGAGATGGAGGCGATGTGGAAGGAGACGGCGGTGCCCTACTTGCAGGCGGAGTTCGGCGAGGGGACGTTGTGGTCGTGCGAGTTGAAGCACTACGGCATCGGCGAGTCGGCGCTGGCGGAGAAGTACGCGCACTTGCTGGGGCTCGTGAACCCGACCGTGGCGCCCTACGCCGGGACGGGCGAATGCCGCCTGCGCGTGACTGCCAAGGCGACGAACGCGGACGAAGCGCGCGCCATCGCGCAGCCGGTGCTGGACGAAATCGTGCGGGGCAGCGGGGTGCTGTGCTACGGGCGGGACGGGGACACGCTTGAGGGCGTCGTCGGCGCGCTGCTGGCGCAGCAGGGGCTGACCATCTCGGCGGCGGAATCGTGCACGGGCGGGCTGTTTTCGAAGCGCTTGACTGACGTGGCGGGCAGCTCGCGCTACGTGAACTTGAACGTCGTGACCTACGCCAACGAAGCCAAACACCGCCTGCTGGGCGTGCCGGAGGAAGTCCTGAACGGAGTCGGCGCCGTAAGCGCCGAGTGCGCCGAAGCGATGGCGGCGGGCGTGCTGCGCCTGGGCGGCGCCGACGTCGGCATCGGCATCACCGGCATCGCCGGACCCGAGGGCGGCACCGACGACAAGCCGGTCGGACTCGTGTACATCGGCATGGCGACCAAGGGCGCGGACAAGGTCGAGGTGGCGCGCATGCTCTACCCGCCGCACTCCACGCGCAGCGAAATCCGCTTCCGGACCGCCAGCGACGCGCTGAACATGGTGCGCCTGTATCTGGCAGCACGCGAACCGGCGAAATGCTAAGTTGAATTATCCCCAGCCAAAGTAAGATCATGAACAAAACAATCCTGCTAACCACACTCCTCGCTGGAAGCCTGATGACCACACAGCCCGCGCAAAGCGACGACGCACCCAAAGAACTCAATGCCCTCTACGACCGGGTGCAGAAGGTGATTTCCGCGAGTTATCCCAAGGCGACCTTTGAGAGAAACGGGACGATCTTTAGCGCGAAATACAAAACGCGCAAATTCATGATTCACCTGCCGCTGAAAACGGGCGAATGGCAGGAAGCGCGCGAGAGCGAAGGACCTGATCGCGGTGGCATCATGTGCAGCATCCAGTACTCCAAAGGGCGGTACGCAGGCGCCGCAATGGTGCCGCAAACCTTCAATCGTTTTTACTATGAGAGCCTGTTGATGGCGCCGTACAACAAGAAGCTCGACGCGCATCTGATTGCGCACCTGAACTACCCCGCGAACACACCGCCCGAGGTCCTTACCCAGTGGGGGAAAACAGTATCAAGCTTCGCCGGGGAATAAGGCGCGCTATCGTTGCAGATCACGATGCCATTTTTCCGCTGTGGCGATCCGGCACGCTCAAAACTCGATCGAGTACGAAAATAAGTGGGATCCAAAAGTATCATCCAACCGAATTTTCAGGTTGAATGACACCATGACAACCCGCTTATTTTCGTAACCGATCGACATTTTCGGATGCGCTTTCATCACGGTGGCCAATCTACCTCGCTAGGGGAATAAAGCAGTATCGGGGGAATCAATGCGGATTCAACTAAAATCGCGAGCAGGGGCTCTTATTTCTGTCGCAATGACAATGCTGTCGCCAGTTGCTGCGATGGCGTATGAGTTCTCCGAAGACATCGACATGTCCATTCGCTCGGTTTGGGTTAGGATAAAGCCTCCGGTGGATCCATCGATGGAGCGGCAGAAAGTTCACGAAATCTTTCTTGAAAGCAAAACCGAGACTTCGCCAGAAGTGGCGGCTCAGAAGCACAAAATCGAGACAAGCCTAGCGTTGAACACGGCGCTCATAGATGCGCTTGCCCCAGAATTAAAAACCGTGCCCGCTCCTGAGACGGGTGATCTGGAGATTGTTTTCGCCAACAATACCAAGAAAGAATGTATCCTTCCTCTGTCTCGTTCGTTCGGCAAAGGGCTTTCGGGTTCGTGGCTGAAGTTATTCAGTTCGTCTACTGGGTTTGATGGACCTAGCCAACACGCCCACATTTCCTACTCTTGGTCTGAGGATGGCGTTGAAGCACTAACGGGATCGTACGATTTGGCAAGAGAGCAGATTCATCTCTACCCAAAAAGCAAGGGATACATAAGTGTGCCAATTAAGGTGCCGATGGTAAAAGGTTCTTACCAACTTGTAGTTAGATTCGACAATGAGGACGTGCAAGAAGCCGTTCATTCGGTTAACGTACTGGGTCCTGATTACGACAAATATGTGTTCCTTAATAAGCAAGCTACCGAAGCCATTTCAATCAACTCAACAAAGGATGAATGAGGGAGCCAACCGAGCACTCCCACGTCATACAAGGGAAAAATCGCATCGATCAAATGCACCCGGGAACTTAGTGGTAGCTGACTAGGGACAGTCCAAAAATGATGACGAAGTATTCGGTGACGGTGACGGCGAAGTAGGCTGGCAGTATGCTCCCGACAAGACGATTTAGTTCTGCGTTGGACAATGCAAAATAACCAAGTGGCACTAAAACGATATTAGCCAACCACGCGTACCAGAGTGGCATGCCGGCAACGAAGCTTGAGAAGATATCGGCTGGCGGCATGTGTGCGTACGGGTTTGCCGCGATGATCGCTGGCGTAGCGAAAAATGCGCCAATCACGGTCAGGACAAACGAAGCCAGCGCCGGAATCGACGAGAGGTACCAGCCTAGTTTGCGTTTGGGAGGTTCTAGTTCCTTGTCAGACTTGCAGCACGCGACGTGAAAAACCAATGTCTTCACGCAAACCACTATCAAAGCAATTAACCAACAACCCATGTGGTCCGATTTCCGACGGCAGTGAAAAGATCATACACCGAAGCGTTTGGACTTTATGGATTTCGTAATGTAGTTTCTTGAACGCGTTCAAAAAATTCCTTGACAATGGCATATGAGCGTCGTATCATAATTTTGAACATGTTCAAGATTTCCAAACGACAAGGCGGGTGACGCCGGGGTTCATTCAGTTGAACCGCGCGACGTCGGATGCTCGCCAGTCCACCGGAGGGCAGAACAATGACGCAAATAGTAATTACCTACCTCATATACCTTGCGATTTCGGTCGCGCTCACGATATGGGTCGCTCAGACCCTTCATAAGAATGGCAGGCTGTTTCTTGTGGATGTTTTCCACGGCAATGAGCCGCTCGCTAACTCGGTCAACCACTTGCTCGTGGTTGGGTTCTACCTCATTAACTTCGGCTACGTCAGCCTGGCGCTCAAGCTGGGCACTCCCGTACTCAACTGGCAAGAGTCGATTGAGAGCCTGTCCATGAAAGTGGGCTGGGTGCTCATCGTGCTCGGAGTCATGCACTTCACCAACCTCGGCATCTTCACATGCATCCGCGGCAGCCGCCACGACTTGCTGGACGCCGACGAGCCGGTGACGCCGGACAGCTGCACACTCGTCATGGAGCAGTAAGATGCGTTTCCTCACAGTGCTCTACGACCCACGTTGCGACCTGTGCGTTCGCTGTCAGCAGTGGCTCAAGCAACAACCCAAGTATGTTGAGCTCTGGTTTGTGCCGGCGGGGTCTCCGCAAGCCAAACGCCGTTTCCCCCAGCTCAATCACGATCGGACACTAAGCCAACTGACGGTGATTAGCAACAACGGCTCGGTCTATCTCGATGCCAAAGCATGGTTGATGTGCTTATGGGCGCTCAAGCGATACCGAGCCTGGTCGCTGACTCTCAGCACCCCACAGCTGATGCCGGCTGCCCGGCGGTTCATCTCCTGGGTCTCGAACAACCGATACCGATATCAGGTCAGGTAGCACGAAACCACCAGGTACAGGCGATGCCAACGACAGATCAGCCAGGAAAAAACGGAGGAAAAAGCTTGGTAGAAGCAGCCGCAAAAACGATAAAAGGTGGACAAACCAGGGCGCTCATTCTTGAGACCGCCCTGGATTTGTTTGACCAGCACGGCTACGACGAGACGACGATGCGCATGATTGCCGAGGAAGCCGGGGTGGCGCTCGGCAACACTTACTATTACTTCCGGTCGAAGGAGTCGCTCATTCAGGCGTTTTACGAACGCATTTGTGTCGAGCAGTTTGCGGCGGCGACGCAGGTGCTTCAGACGGAGCGCACGCTCAAGGGGCGCCTGCAGGGCGTTATGATGGCGGAACTAACCGTATTCGCCAAATATCATCGATTTTTCGGCGCCATTTTCAAAATTGCCGCGGACCCGGCGAGCCCTCTTAATCCGTTTTCCCCCGAATACCAGCACCTGCGGCAGCGGAGCATTTCCATCTTCCGCGAAGCGCTGGACGGCGCCAAAACGCAAATTCCCAACGACCTCAAGTCGGAGCTGCCGCTGCTTTTCTGGCTTTATCACATGGGCGTAATTCTGTTCTGGATTCACGACCGGTCGGACAAGTTCGAGCGCACGCAGCGGCTCGTCGAGCACACGATTGATTTGATCACAAAAATGATTGCGCTCTTCAGCACGCCCGTGACGCAGCCGTTGCGTAAGATGCTCATCCGGACGATACGTAGCATCCAGGAAGTCACCGGCATCGAAGCCACAAAAGACTAACGCCGGCGCTGCTGCGGCCGGCGTTAGTACGTCATTTGCGAGTTTCTATTGCATTCGCTGTAACTCGCTGTGTTTTTCCACACCTTCTCTGTTTCTGTTGGATTTGACGGGGGCATCTCTCCGATGTTCCCAAGTTTTTTCAGCTTGGCAGCCTGTAGAAAATTTGTAGATAAGCGCTCGGGAAATCCCTTAGTGCCGTTAACGAATCGATCCCAAAGTCACCAGATATGGGGATAGTAGCGATTCATATATGCCGAAAATCCCTTGTAGAAAACGTTGGCTACTTAGCACATGTTCTCAACAGGATCGCAGTTTATGTCTTCGATGCAGCTCTTATATGCATTTATGAAACTCGCGATCCAGTTGGCGGAGCCCCGCAAATCGGATCGCGAGTTTCATAATTCAGATGCGCTACAAAATCAGCATCGCGTCGCCGTAGCTGAAGAAGCGATAACGCTGGGCGACCGCCTGGCGGTACGCTTCCATGATCAGGTCGTAGCCGCCGAACGCCGCGACCAGCACCAGCAGGCTCGATTGGCTGAGGTGGAAGTTCGTGACCAATCCGTCGATGACCTTGAATGGGTAGCCCGGACGGATATACAGCGATGTCGAGCCATGTTCTACCGGCTCCACGCGCCCCGAAACCCCAGCAGACTCAAGCGCGCGGCAGCTCGTCGTGCCGACGGCGATGATGCGGCGCCCTTCGACTTTAGCTGCATTGAGGGCGGCTGCGGTTTCCGGCGAGATGGAGAACAATTCGCTCTCGATGGTGTGGCTCTCAACGCTGCTGGTTATCGGTTTAAACGTACCGGGACCCACGTGCAAAGTTAGGGTGTGTCTCTCAATCCCGCGCTTCGATAGCTGTTCGAAGATCTCTTCGGAGAAGTGCAATCCCGCGGTGGGTGCTGCCACCGCCCCTGGTGCCTTAGCAAAAATCGTCTGGTATCGCGATATGTCTTCCTTGCGAACATCGTCAGTGGCATCGGGATCGCGATGAATGTACATCGGCAACGGCGCGAAACCCTGCCTGGATAAGATGTCGTACACATTTTCCTGCGAACCGAAGTCAACAAGCGCGCGGCGCTGACCATCTTCAGCTTCGTAAAAGTCTGCAATTCGCAGGGTTCCGACGTCCTCGCCGCCGCACTCAACGATGACTTCCTCGCCGATTTTCAGTTTGCGCAGAGGTGTAGCCATCGCCTGCCATAGCCCAGCCTGGCGGGTTTCAGGGCGCAGCAGCAGAACTTCACCCCGCGCGCCACTTTGTCGACGAATCTGCAAACGTGCTGGGATGACCTTCGTGTCGTTTAACACTAAAACATCACCTGGCTGCAAAAGCGTGGCGATGTCCGGAAACTGCAGGTGGCTGATGGTCTTCGCCAATCTGTTTACATGCAACAACCGGCTTCCATGCCGCACGGGCAAGGGCTTCTGCGCAATGAGCTCATCCGGCAAATCATACGTGAAGGCGTCAAGTGACAGTTCGGCGGCACTTGCAGGCATAATATCTTCTGTTGTCGCAGGCGATGTCTGTTTTTCCATGAATCGGTCAATTCAAAAGCAACTAATTCTCGAAATCGCCAACCAGCTGGGCTTTCAGCGAACGGTGATCGCCAGCCTGGCGCCTTTGGATTTGGAAAGACAATTCTACGTCGAATGGCTGTCCAAAGGCTACGCTGCGGGCATGGACTACTTAAAACGCAACCCTAATTCTAGAACATCTCCGGCAACCCTTCAGCCCGACGCACTTTCGGCGATTGTCGTGTCGGCGAGCTACTACACCGAAAAGCCACAAAGCCCCGGCCCGCAATGGGGTCGGGTCGCCAGGTACGCAGTCGGGCGCGACTACCACGTCGTGCTGCGAGCCAAGCTGCGGGAGCTAAAGGCTCAACTGGAGAGCGCTTTGGGGCGCCCGCTGGTCGGGAAGGCGTTCACCGACGACGTTGCTCTCTACGAACAGGCGTTCGCGGCGCGGCACGGCTTGGGCTTTACGGGGAGAAACAGTCTAATAATCGGCCCCAAAATGATGGGTTCATATCACTTCATCGCAGAACTGATGACCGATTTAGACATCGAACCAGACGAGCCGTACCACGGAACCTGCGGCAAATGTTTCCGCTGCGGGACCCAGTGCCCCACGGACGCGATAGTCGATTCAGCGACCGTCGATTCCAACTTGTGCATTTCCTACCTGACCATCGAAAACAAAGACGGCATCCCGGAAGCACTGCGACCGCAAATGGGCGACTGGCTCTTTGGCTGCGACGTGTGCCAGGAAGTCTGCCCGTACAATCAGCGCCCTCCCGAAACCGCGTGGCAAGAGTTCCAACCGAACTCCGGAGTCGGGCATTACATGGACTTGTTCGAGCTGCTAAAAATTCCAGATCAGGAAACATTCCACAAACAATTCATCCACTCACCAGTCCGGCGCCCGAAGCGACGCGGGTTACTTCGCAACGCCCTCATTGTCTTAGGCAACACACGTCCAGAAGATGGGGTGAAACACATCAAGAATTTCGCCGCGCACGAAACAGATCCAATGCTCCGCGAGCACGCCGACTGGGCACTTGCGCAGTACTAAGTGTCCCGGCCAGCAGGGACACTTCCGGCGGATGCAATATGTCTCGGCCAGCAGGGACAGATTTTCAAAAAACGCCCGGCCAGCAGGGACACTTCAGGATGGGTCGAAGCGCTCGAAGTAGTCACAACCCGGCGGTGAGGCCGCCGTCGATGGGGATGATGGCGCCGGTGATGTAGGCGGCTTCGGCGGAACAGAGGAACGTTACGACGGAGGCGACTTCTTCGGGAGTGCCGACGCGTTCCATGGGGATGTTTTCTTTCACGAATTCTTGCAGGACGTCTTCCCCGGTTCGTCCTTTGCGGGCGCCGACTTCGGCGTTGAAGCGCTCGCATAGAGGGGTGCGGATGCAGCCGGGGCACACGCAATTGCAGCGAATGTTTTGTATCGCATAGTCCAGAGCAATCGAACGGGTCAAGTGAATCACGGCGGCTTTGGACGAGCTGTAGGCGGCGTTCACCTTGATGCCACGGACGCCGGCGTCAGATGCGTTATTCACGATGGCACCACCACCGGTGCGCAGCATTTCAGTCACGCAGGCTCGCGACACTAAAAAGGTCCCGCGCAAATTCGTGTCCATCACGTGGTCCCAGTGTTCATCGGTCGTTTCAAGCAGTGGCGCAATCAACTCCACCCCCGCGTTATTGAACAAAAAATCCAGGCGACCGAACTTTTGCACAGTTTCCCGCACAGCATTAGTGACTTGCTCGCCATCAGCAATCGACCCGCAGGTAGCCAGGCACCGACCTCCGGCTCTTTCGATCAGCTCAGCAGTTTCGCGCGCGCCCGCCTGATTCACATCCAGAACAGTGACGGCGGCGCCATCCTTTGCGAACGCGAGCGCCGTAGCTCTGCCAATGCCGGAGCCCCCGCCGGTCACAAACGCTACTTTACCTGCGAATCTCACGTGACTAAATCAGGAATCTTTGGCTTTGTTCTGCAACTCGATGATTGATTCGAGGCTGACTTTATCATTGCGGTGCTGCATTTCGAGGGCGCGCAGAATTTCGTCGAAGGTCAGAAGTCCCTTCGCCACAATCAATTGACCTATGTGCATGCCGGAAGCGCGCTGTTCAGCCAGCAGTTCTTCGAGCTGGTCCAGGGTCAAGCGCGTGTACTTCACGAGCACTTCGCCCAACTTTTCGTGGCGTGTCAAAAACTGCCACTTCTCTTCGTCGGACCAGTTATCCTTTGGCTCTTGTGGGTCTTGAGGGTTGCTCATTTCCTGCGCTTTACATTGCGGTATCTGATCCCATTATAAGACCTTGAAAAGCACGTCGAACCTCAGCCCGATTTTGCAGAGCAATCGAGCATGATTATCCAAAATGGATGAGTTGGCTACGCCGGTTTGGCGGCGGTTTTGCGTACGCCTTTGCGCTCTCTCCACCAGACCAGCAAGCAGCTGGCGTTGAAGATCGATGAGTATGTACCGGATATGATTCCGATAAGCATCGCCAATGTGAAGTCCTTAGTGGTACTGCCGCCGAGGAAGTAGAGGGCGCTCAACGTGATGATAACGGTCAACGATGTATATATGGATCGTGCCAGTGTCTGGTTCACGCTGTCGTTGGCGATGTCCCCGAACGATTTCCGATACTCATTACCACTGGCATCCGTCGCCTTGCTGCCGACGTACTTCGAGTTTTCTCGCAATCGGTCGAACACAACAATTGTGTCGTGCACAGAGAAACCGATAACCGTCAGCACAGCCGATATGAACAAGCTATCGACCTCGGTTCCCATTACCAGCCCGAGAATGGCGAAGGCACCACACAACACCAGCACGTCGTGCGCCAGGGCGGCAATTGTGCACAGCGCATAGTCATACTGGAAGCGCGTACCAATATATAGAATCATGGCGCCGAATGTCAGGAATAGCGCCAGCAATCCGTTTTGCAGCAACTCAGGTCCAACGACGCCGCTCACTTTATCGACTGATAAAACATGGAATTCACCAAGCTTGGTGCGCAGGTCTTCGTTGAGTTTTACCTTTAAGGCTTCGTCTTGTTTGTCGTCCTGCAGCGCCTTCGTGCGCATGACAATTACTTCTTTGCCGCCGATGTTGGCTTCTTGCACTTGCGAGCCGTGCATGCCGACTTCGTCGAGCACGCCACGCACTTGTTCGAGTTCAACTGGCTTTTCGAATTGATATTGCATGATCGAACCGCCGGTGAAGTCGATGCCCGGCTTCAGTGGCGCTCCGAATTGCATCCAGCAAAGGATGACGGCAATCAAACCTGGAATGGTGAGAGCAAGTGAAATGCCAATCCAGATGTTTCTGTACTTAACGATGTCTACATGCGGAAGTTTCACGGTGTCCTCACAAGGTTGTAGTTGGGCTTTTTACTTCACTGCCCAAGAGGGTTTTTTTTTCGCTATCTTTTTTGCCGCCGAGTTTGGCGCCGAAGATGGTTACGTTCTTCGGAATCAAGTGCAGCAGCACGCGTGTTGCGGTGATTGCTGTGAACATCGACACGGCAACCCCGATTCCCAGGGTGACGGCGAAGCCCTTCACAATTGAGGTGCCGAAGACCATCAGCACTCCGCAGGCAATCAAGCTGTTCATGTTGCTGTCGAAAATTGAAGTGAAAGCTCTGCCGAATCCAGCTTCAATAGCGCTGTACAGATTCTTGCCGGACTTCACTTCTTCTTTCGTTCTCTCGAAAATCAGGATGTTGGCGTCGACCGCCATACCGACTGACAGAATGAAACCGGCAATACCAGCCAATGTCAGTGTTACGGGGGTGACCTTGAAGATTGCAAGTGTAGTCAGCGTGTAGAGCACCAACGCAATGTTTGCCACCATGCCCGGCAGTCCGTAGATTGCCACCATGAAAAACATAACGCAGGCGATGCCGACGACACCGGCGACCATACTTTTCTCGATCGAGTCCTGACCGAGAGTGGCGCCGACAGTGCGTTCTTCGAGGATTTCAATTTTGGTGGGCAGTGAGCCGGCGTTCAGTTTCATTGACAGATCAATTGCCTGTTCTTTGGTGAAACGGCCGGTGATCTCGCCATCACCACCCATGATCGGTTCACGGACGTTGATGCCGTTGTACTCAGCCATGGACATCGGCTGCCCATCGGGACCGCGTTCGGTTGGCTGTCCGTCCAGGAAGATGCCGATTTGTTTGCCGACCATTCGCTGCGTCAATTGACCGAATTTGGTGGCGCCGGTTGGTTTGAAGGTGAAGGTGATGCGCCAGTTCTCACCGCCCATCATCTGCACGCCCTGCGCTCTCTGGAAGTCAGCACCTGTCAAGCCGACATCTTTCCAAACGTAGTAGCCGTCTTTGTCGCGCAATGGAATCCCGTTTGCATCGTAGAGCAACTCTTTGAATTCGAGCAAAGCTGTTGTTCCGATGCGGTCTTTGGCGGCTTGCGGATCTTTGATACCGGGCAACTCGACGATCAGGCGGTCGGCGCCGGCTTTCTGGACAATCGTTTCGGAAACACCGAGACTGTTGACGCGGTTGTTGATAACGGTTTCAACAGCGGTCATCACCTCAGGCGTGATCTTAGGCACAAGCGGTGTCGGCAGTGCGCGCAACACCAGCTGACTGCCGCCGCGCAAGTCCAGACCGAGTTTCAAATTGGTGAGGATGTGATAGTCGCCGACTTTGCCGACTTCCTGAATGTTGTTTGCGACTTGCGACTCTTCCAGCAAGCTCTTGCGCAGCTCTTCACGCTGGAACGGCTTCATTTGATCGTAGCCGGGAGTCTTGTTGAGGCGATCAATTATTGAAAGCTGAACTTCCTGCGGTGTCATCGAAGCAAGTTTTTTGTATTCGTCGTATTGCTTCGTCGGCACGACTTGAAACAGATTCACCAGAGACCAGATCAGAACTCCGATGACTGCCAGGGTTTTCCAATGTTTAGCGAACATTACCTTACTCTTGCGTGGTGTTTATGCGGCAAACCTACAATTCTAACGCGCCGATGATGCAGGTCGGTGTTTACGCCTTACTGACAAGAATAAAACTCAAACTTCCGCTGACAGCCAGGCAAAGACCGGCAAGCGCGGGCGTCTATCGCGCTTTCCGAGGATGCTCGAGCGCATGTAGCCTTAAGTAAGAGTTAGCAATGTGCTGCTCTAGAGCACAGCTTTAGATGAATCTGTTATCAGACAAGGCAAGCCGGATCCCGAGTTTCATAATTGCTCGCAATTATGAAACTCGGGATCCACTATTCAGTTCTGGTCAATCTACTTAGACTGTGCAGACCCGGTCGCCGCCGCGCTGGACTGCCAATTCAAGGGCTTGAATGGCGCGGGCAACGAGTTCATCGTGCTCGCGGGCGTGGGCGGGGAACGACGCCAGACCGATGCTGGCCGTGACTTTCAGGTTGTTCCAGTTGTGCGTGATCGCTTGCGTGCCGACGCGCTGGCGGATGCGCTCAGCCACAACGGCTGCTCCGGCGGCGTTGGTTTCGGGCAAGACGATGGCAAATTCGTCGCCGCTGTAGCGGGACGGGATGTCCACGTCGCGTACGCATTCGCGCAGGACGTTGGCAATTACCTTAAGGACCGCATCAGATGTCAGTGCGCCGTACTGGCGGGAAACTTCTTTATAGCCGTCGATGGCGATCATGACCAGCGAAACCGGGCGCTTGTAGCGCTTAGCCCGCTTCAGTTCGTCTTTGAGCTCTTTCAAGAATGTGCGCGAGTTGTAGAGTTCGGTCAAAGAATCAAGGAGAGCAAGCCTTTCCAGTTCTTCGCCCTTCGCGGCGGTCAATGTATTTTGCGTGCTGGCAAGCAGGGTCCGGCTTTCAAGCTCTTTGACTCGATCGAGCACCTGTCCGTCCAACTGCGATCTGCCGCCTACCGCGGGCTGTTTGGTCCGCTGCGGATTGTCCAGCACCCGGCAAAACATGCACGTTCTGCCGCTACAAATGTGATCGGTCCTACCTACCATAGATGTCTCTCAATTCGCCTTGTATGAGTGATTTGGGTCTATTACGCCGTATGTATTGTGCCCGGCCCTGTTTGATGTCAAACATGGCTGGATGGACACCATGATTATACGCCGATATTTACAACTTTTTTCCATCAACATAAAGTTCTCGCAAGGTAGTACCCCCATGTAGCAGCAGTTCGTAAGGCTTGTTCTGCCAAGTGGGCGATTGCGACGTCACATCAAAAATCGCAACATCTGCCGCTTTGCCACGTTCGAGGCTGCCAATTTCATCCTGCCAACCGAGCGCAATCGCCGCCTCAATGGTCAGTTTGCGGATCGCGTCTTCTGCAGTTGGCATAAACTCTGGATCCTGTGAACGGTGCAACAGCCAGGCTGCACGGACTTCGGCAAGGATGTCGAGATCGAAATTCGAGGCGGCGCTGTCGGTTCCAAAGCAGACATGCACGCCTCCACGCAGCATTTCGGGCAACGCCGCCCGCCCGTTGCCAAGCAAGGAGTTGCTACGCGGACAATGGACTACTTTGACGGCACGCCTGGCCAGAAGCTGGATATCGTCGTCAGTCAGGTGAGCCGCGTGCGCCGCAATCAATCTATCCTTTAGGATGCCGAAGTGCTCGAAATGCTGGACGGGCGTGCGTCCCTTGCCGCGCCATTGGCGGGTTTCAGCCAGCGCCTCCGGATTGCCATGTATTCTGGTGAGAAAACTGTCAATGGCTTGATCGCCGTCGGCCAGCCAGTTGCACTCCTGTTGAGATTCTGATAGATGGGTCAAAACAGGCATGCCCTGTTCGTCTGCCCAGGCAAGTGCTTTTTGCAGTAAGGTCGGCGCCACTGTATATGGTGCGTGCGGCGCGATCGTCATTTTCAGGCGACCACTGGCACGAGCGCCTGCAATCGCCTGTGAATCATCACTTTCACCGTCGCACAAATCAGCGAATTTTTGGCGCCAGTTATTCCAGTTTTTCTCAAATTGATTTTCAAGTAAGCCGAACAACTCCAGTCCGACGATGCCGCGCAAGCCGCTGCGAGCCACAGCTGCAGCAGCCTGACCACTATATGCGGAGTCCACTACGCAGGTCGTCCCCGAGCGCAAAACAGCGTTTGCACCCAGAAGAGCAGAATCTCTGAACTGCGCTGGGCTCCAGGATTTGCAGCAAGCCATTAACTGCGGAATCCACTCGAACAACGAAGCCTTCATCTCCAGCCCCTGCAACGCCGAGTACTCCAGATGAGTGTGCGCGTTGATGAAACCCGGCACTATGATTGCGTTTCCGAAGTCAACGAGATTTTGACTATCTTGGTCACCGGCATGAACGTTGTCGAAATTCTTGCGCTCCCAGACTTGCGCAATTTTGTTGCCGTTCAGTTCAAGCACCGCGTTTTCCACGGGCGGGCAAGACATCGGCAGGACCCAGCGCGCAGCCCAGAAGCGCCGTTGAGCTTCACTGGCATTGGACGCGGGAGCGCCGACAGTAGTATGATCTGATTTCTGCAAGACCGCTTTCTTTGGTTTTGCACTATTATCTCGCCCAACCCGCCGAGCATCGTGCTCAGGCGTAAAATTTCTCCGCTAATTCACAAATGAAAATAAGTCTCGACGAGCTACGGGCTTTACCGCAACAGCGTTTTTCCGTCAGTTTCAAGGAGAATCTGGATGGACTCGACGCTGTAAAACCGGTGATTGGCGACATCTTCGTGTCGGCAGGCAGCACCGGCATGCGCTTGTACGGCAAGGTCCAGACTTTGTTGAAGCTGGAGTGCGACCGCTGTTTGCGTCCCTATTTCCAGGCGCTTTCCGTCGACATTGATGAGCTATTTGTCATCCAGGATTTGGAGGAGTTGAGTCTGCGCGCCTCGCAACATGAGCGCGAACTGAACCGTGGCGACTTCTTTGAAGCTCTGCCGCCCGACGGTGTCCTTGACATCAGTGATGTTGTGTATCAAGCTGTTACGTTGGCCACACCAACTTCATGCTCGTGCGGCAGTGAGTGTCCAGGTCCTCCGAAGCCTGATGTACGCGAGGAAGACGCTGCATTAACGCGCAGTAAGAAAGGCGGGGAAGCCCCAAAACAGATCGATCCCAGATGGAAAAACCTGAAGAGTCTATTTCCAAACGAGGACTCAGATTCAAAATCGTAGATAATTACTCTCTTGCAATTGCACTGCCTGAAGGCATTCGGGCCCCGGAGGAATCAACAGGCTAATGGCTCAACCTAAAAAGAAAACATCTCACCAAAAACAAGCCCAGCGTCGAGCAAACTGGAAGGCTAAAGTCGCCACGCTGACAACCTGCACAAACTGCAGTCAGCCCGCCCGTCCGCACCAGGTCTGCATCCAATGCGGATATTATCGCGGTCGTCCGGCGCGTCGTCGCGACAGTCTGGTCGCTCAGGCATAGTTCTCGATCAATCGAGCGCGCCCCGGCGCGCATTGGCTTCGGCAAATTTTGGACGTCTCACTTGGTCGCTTGAAAGCAGGGGTCTTTGATGGTTCGCATCGCAGTTGACGCCATGGGTGGTGACCATGCCCCCAGAGAGGTGGTCCACGGCGCTGTGCTTGCTGCCAGAGAAGGTATCTCAGTTCAGCTCGTTGGACCTCCCGACATCGTACAAGCAGAATTAAACAGGCACCCGCATCAGGGTCTTGATATCGTCATCGTGCCGGCAACAGAAGTAATCGGCATGGACGAAAAACCCAGCCGTGCAATTGCCAGAAAGAAAGATTCGTCGATCGTGGTTGCCACTCGGCAGATGGCGGAAGGGCGCGCCGACGCGGTGATTGCCGCCGGTTCGACCGGTGCCGCAGCCGTGGCCGCGCAATTGAATTTAGGGCGCATCGCCGGCGTCGACCGTTCGGCAATCGCTGCCATGATGCCGACCTCAGGCGCCCGTCCCTGCGTGGTTCTTGATGTGGGGGCAAACGTAGATTGCACGTCGCACCAACTTATGCAGTTCGGACTGATGGGCTCGATTCTCTTTGAAAGCCTGTTCAACGAGAAAAGCCCGCGCGTCGGTGTGCTCAACATCGGCACCGAGGAAACCAAGGGCAACGAGCTGGTGCAGGAGGCATACCGCAAGCTGAAAGACTATGGCAAGCTCAACTTCATCGGCTTTATCGAGGGGCGCGACTTCCCGATGGCAAAGGTTGATGTCGTTGTCACCGACGGCTTCACCGGCAACGTCGCTCTCAAGACTGCCGAAGGTATCGCCAAAATGATCAGCATGATGTTGAAACAGGAATTGCTGGCTTCACCACGTACGAAAATAGGCGGCAAGATTGCCGAACCAGCTTTCAATGCGCTCAAACGAAGGATTGATTACAATGAATTCGGAGGCGCGTTACTTATTGGTGTCAAAGGTGTCTTTCTGATCGCACATGGCGGCTCGACGCACACAGCAATAAAAAACGCAATCCGCACCGGCCGAGATATGGTCAAAGCGGACCTCGTGAAGAAAATCGAGCAGACCCTTCAGATGACCGCAGCAGGAAGCGCACAGTGAAATTACCTGTCGGTGCAAAACTCATCGGCGTTGGAGCCGCAGTCCCAGCCAGCGTTGTAACCAACGCGGATTTGGAATCGCTGGTGGAAACCTCCGATGAATGGATCGCAACGCGCACCGGAATTCGCCAGCGCCGCATTGCCACCGAAAGTGATACCACGTCCGGATTGGCTATTGGTGCGGCTAAGGACGCAATTGGATTTGCAGGAATTGATCCCGGCATCATTGACTTGATCGTGGTGGCAACATCGACACCCGACAACTTGTATCCTTCAACTGCGTGCACGGTGCAGGCAGCAATCGGAGCCAGCAAGGCAGCCGCTTTCGACTTGGAAGCGGCGTGCACGGGCATCGTTTATGCACTGGCGGTGGCACAGCAATTCATCGGCTCCGGCACGTTCAAAACAGTTCTGGTGATTGGTGTCGACATTCACTCACGCTTCTTGAACTGGGAAGACCGCAACACCTGCATCTTGTTCGGCGACGGCGCCGGCGCTTTTGTCTTGCAGGCATCCGACACTGAAAACGAAATGTTGTCCACGTACTTGCGTGCCGATGGAAATGGCGCCCACTTATTGTGGATTCCCAACACAGGCACCGCTTATCCGCACGCCGGGACCGAACCGCCAGTGCCGACTCAGCGTTTTCTCCAAATGAATGGCAGAGCCATTTACGAGTTTGCCGTCAATGCGGTACCAGAGGCGGTGCATGCCGCTTGTGCCAAAGCCGGAATTCGCGTTGAGGACATCGACTTCCTTGTCCCACACCAGGCAAACCAGCGCATCATCAAAGCCGCTGCCGAACGGCTTGGGCTCAAGAAAGAACAGTTGGTCAGCAATCTCGACCAATACGGAAACACATCAGCTGCCTCGATTCCGCTTGCATTTGCCGATGCGCTTTTGCGCGGTCAAATTGTCCCGCCGGCAACATGCTGTCTGGTCGGCTTCGGCGGCGGCTTGACGTGGGGCTCGGCAATCGTTCGTTGGACAGCCGTGGATTCGCGGCCGCCAGATTCTCAAACTGAAAGCAAGGACCAACCAGCACAGCTTGAAGGCAAAGGAACAAAAAATGAGTAAGATCGCTTGCGTCTTTCCGGGGCAGGGTGCCCAGAGCGTCGGCATGGGCAAAGACCTCTACGACAAATTCCCGCATGCCAAGGAAACCTTCGAGCGAATCGACCAGCTTGCCGGGCGCTCGTTGAGCAGTCTGTGCTTCAACGGACCGGAAGAAGAGCTGAAGAAAACCATCAACACGCAACCGACCATTCTGGCGATGTCGCTGGTGGCATGGGAGTGCTATCTGAAAGCTGGCGGTCCGCAGCCGGCATTTACAGCCGGACACAGCCTCGGCGAATTCACTGCCCTGGTGGCAGCCGGCGCACTGCCGCTCGAAGGCGCCGTGCGTTTGGTGGACAAACGTTCGCGCTTGATGGAAGAGTGCCCGCGCGGAGCGATGTCCGCCGTGATCGGCATGTCCGCCGCTGATCTCGAAACCATCTGCGAACAGGCAACCGAGCAAACCCGCGCCAAAGGCGAGTCCTGCGCCGTCGTCATCGTTGCCAACTTCAACACTCGCGAGCAGCTGGTGATTTCGGGCAGCCCCGATGCCGTTGCGCTGGCAGGAACGCTTGCCAAAGAAAAGGGCGTGAAAGTGATACCACTTCCGGTAGGTGGTGCTTTCCACTCGCCATTGATGGCGCCCGCCGCAGCCGAGTTCGAGCAAGAGCTTTCCAACTGGAAGCTCTCCGATGCCGCCTTCCCGGTCGTCCAGAACTTCGACGCGCGCGGCAGTGTCAGCGCCGCCGAACTGCAGATGAAGCTCTCGAAGCAGATGCCCAGCGCCGTTAAGTGGTGCGATAGCATCGAGTTCATGCTTTCCCAAGGGGTGAAAACATTCATCGAAATCGGTCCCGGCAAGGCACTGGCTGGCATGGTCAAGAAGATCGACCGTTCGGCGCAGATATTCAATATATATGATTCGGAAACCCTCGCTCAAACGATCAAAGATCTGAACTCCACCGCCGCGCCCGTATAAAGCCGACTAAACAACCTAGGACCGCGACGCCCGCGCGCGGCGTACCGGCTATAATCATGCCGACTGGTCGAGGTGCACATGGCGAAAATCCTCGTGGTGGAAGATGACGAAGACGTGGCGCTGTCCATATCAGACGCGCTTGCGGTCGAGCATCACACCGTCGAGTGCGTACATGACGGCAAAGAAGGGCTTGACCGGCTGAAGTTCTACAAGTATGACCTGGCAATTTTGGACTGGAATTTGCCCAATTTGAGCGGAGTTGACATCTGCTCTCAATTTCGCGAGCGTGGGGGAAACATACCCATACTGATGCTGACGGGAAAAAATCAAACCGTCGATAAAATCTCCGGGCTGAATTCAGGTGCCGATGACTATTTGACGAAACCCTTCGACGTGCACGAACTAGGCGCGCGCGTGCGCGCATTACTGCGGCGCCCCGCGGCTGTAACTGGCAACACCCTTGCAGCAGGCGACTTTCAGCTGGACACGCAAACCTTTCGTGTGACGCGCAAAGGCGAAGAGATCAAACTTCTACCAAAAGAATTCGCCGTGCTCGAATTTTTGATTCGTCACAAGAATCAAGTCTTTGGTGTCGACTCGCTGCTAGATCGGGTCTGGCACTCCGAGTCGGATGCATCGCCTGACGCCGTGCGCCAGTGTATCGCCCGTTTACGCAAGAAAATTGATGTTGACGGCGAACCATCGCTCATAACGACGGTCGTCGGCGTCGGTTACAAGGTCGACGCCCCCGAGTCCTAGCCCAACTCCGCCATCGGGATCGCGAGTTTCATAATTGGGATCGCCAGTTTCATAATCTAACGGATCGCGAGTTTCATAATTGGGATCGCGAGTTTCATAATTGGGATCGCGAGTTTCATAATTCTCCGGGAATTATGAAACTCGCGATCCGTTAGTCCATAAGTTTGCGTAATTCCGCACAGTTTTTCGCGGCTGACGCTATGTCATGCCGCTGTTATGTCGCAATGCGAAAGTGTTTGCATACCCGCTGAAGGCAATTGTGAGCACATTCGCTGAGGGAAGTTTCTATTATGACTACACAATTAGACCAAGCTCAAGAATTCGTCGATACCATCAAATCCGGTGCCGAGAACAACAACATGGGCGAGGTGTCGCGCCAAGCAAATGACATGCTGAGCGTGATGACACCCAATCAGGTTGCCTGGGCGACGACCGAGATGGAACGGCTCGGTGTTTTGCCTGAGCTGGTCGTCAGTGAGTTCAGTGACCCCGAGGATTTCTATGAAATGGCCGGCAACGACGGTCAGATGCATGTACAGGATCTCGAACGGGCAATTGAAGATGAAGACACCAAGCCGCTTACAAGAATAGCAGCGCAATACACGCTGGATATGATGCACGGCAGAATGGACTTCAACGCCAGCGTCCAGCCGCAGATCACCGAAGAGTTGAGTGAAGTCATGGAGGATCGCTCGCAATACTTGCAAGCCGCCATGCTGTTTCACGGAATTTCGTCGAACCTCGGTCAGCCCGGAACGTTGGACAAGGGCACCGCCGAAGCCGCATTGGCTGATGCAAACAGCACATTGACCGCCGAGCAGAAACAGTCGCTTCAATTCATTATGGATGACTGGGACCGCTTCAATGGGCGTGAACTGTGGGGCGACGGAAACCCGGTTACGCAAGAGACGTTCAACGCCGAAGCCGGCAACTACGCACTAGACGAAAAGTCCATGGAAGAGCGCGCTACGGATCGAGCCGCGCACAACCTGCTGGCGTCCGATCTGGACATGCTCCCAAGCACCGCCGAAGCTGCTGCCCAACCGCCTACCGAAGGCGCAGTGGTAGTGCCTCCTTCCGGTGATGCACCAGTGCTTCCGTCAGATGAGCTGCCCGCTGAGACACAATCCGGAGCAGAGCCGGCCCCCACGAATGAACCGGCGTCATGGGAAGTAGAAATCACACCGTTTGTGCCACCAAGTGAGTTCGGACAATTAGACACAAGCAACATGACACCACAACAAGTTTTGGAAAGTGCAGATACCACCATCGAACAAAAACTCGGTGCGGTCGAAGCGCTGTACGTATCGGGCGTGCGCAATTTCACGCTCAACGACAACGGTGAAACGCTCGAAGTGAGCGTCAACATGGAAACGGTCAGAGGTAATCGCGACATTCTGACTTTGATGGCAAAGGACGAAAACGGGCGTGCCCGACCAGTCCTGCGCGGTATCGATGAAAACGATGGGACATACAGTCAACAAGGTGAGGCTGGTTATATCGGTGACTGGTGGACCAATCATAAGCCTAATTCAGTGTTCCACGCGGGATCTAACTGAATCAGGCGACTCCGGGGACGGTGGAGGTCGGCATGGGGACTCGTTCCCCATGCGCCCGGAGTTCTTCTACTTCCAATTAGTAACAGGAGCTGCACACTATGGGACAAAATTTCGAACAACAAGACAACGTCGGAACTGAAGCGCAAAGCACTGCAGAATCAGCTGCCAAAGGCGCGGCCGACAAAATGCAACAAGAAGCCAACGGATCGATTCGGCGCTCTGACGGACAGACCAATGGTGGATTCACGCAGAACTCAGAAGGACAATCCAACGGCGGCTACATTCAGCACTCTGAAGGACAAAACAGCAGCGGCACTCAAGGATCCGACGGCAGCAGCACCCGTGGTCAGGGAAGCGGCGGTTTCATTCAGCGGTCGGAGAGTGACTCGCACGGCAACATCGGACCCGACGGTGGTGGTGGTGCTGGTGGCTTAACTCCCGAGCAAATCGAAAAACTGATGGAAATGCTTCGCAAGAAGCGCGAAGAGAAAGGTTGTCACAACGACCCGCCGGAAGGCAAGCCCAATGGTCCGAAGCCGCCCAGTTCAGGCGATGGAGAGTACCAGCCAGGCAAACCGAAGCCGCCCAAGCCAGGTGAAGATTACCCGCACCCGACGCCGCCCAATTCCGGCGATGGACAATACCACCCGGGCAAGCCAAAGCCGCCAAACATCATCAAGCCAAATGAAGGGCAGGACGGGCTTCCGAATATCATCAAGCCAAATGAAGGGCAGGACGGGCTTCCGAACATCATCAAGCCAGGCGGCGAAGGAAAGCCCTGGATATTCAAGCCCAAAAATGAATACCAACCCAAAGGTCAACTCGGCGGAGGGGTTGAGTTGCCCGAGGTCATCATCACTGATGGGCTTCAAGGACGATAACCAATTTCCCGAGTAGTGCCCCCGCTCGATTCGGAAAACAAATGGACAGCGTGCAAAGCGCTGTCCATTTTGTTCTTGTAGAATAGGGACACCGGCGTTAGGCGTTTAGCTTCGTGATTCAGCTCGTAGGGACCTACTTACTCTTTTTCCTGTCCGGGTTTAGCGCGCTCATTTACGAAGTGGCATGGATGCGCGTGTTGGGCTTGATTTTGGGCAACACTAATCAAGCGGCGAGTTGCGTTCTGGCGGCGTTTCTTGGCGGGCTGGCGCTCGGTGCGATGCTTGGTGGCAAGCTCTCGGACCGGCTGCAAAAGAATCACCTGGCGATATATGGATTTGCCGAACTTGGCATCGCATTGGTAGCACCGGTGGTGACAGTCTTGCTCTACGCAGTCGGCGAGTATCTCAGCATCAATCACGAGATCATGCCTGACCAGGGGCTGATGCTGACGCTGGCGCGCCTGACTGTAAGCGGCATCCTGCTCCTAATTCCGACGATCCTGATGGGTGCAACGCTGCCGATCTTGATCCGTTTTCTCACAGATCATTGGCAACGACCGGCGCATTTCTTTTCCTACCTGTATTCAATTAACACGCTTGGTGCGGTCGCAGGCAGCCTGACAGCGTGCTTTCTCGGCTTCCCTTACCTCGGCATCACCGGGACAATTTTGCTCGCTGCCGCATTGAATGCCACGGTCGGCGTCAGCGCTGTCTTGATCAACCGCGGTGTGAAAAACGAATCAAGAGCCTCGCAACCCGCAGAAGAAGCAGCCTCTGCAGAAGCAGCCGTTGATGGCGGTTCTGTGACAATCGGCTTCCTGTCGTTCCTGGCCTTTTGCGTGGGCTTCACATCGCTCAGTTATGAAGTGCTCTGGAATAGATTGATCAAATTCCACATCGCGCCTGACACCTACGCCTTTACACTGATGGTCAGCACCTTCCTCATGGGCATCGCACTCGGAAGCTGGCTCTACGACAAGGTTTTCTACAGACCAAACGCAACGCCGAAACAACAGCTGGAAACACTTTCGTTGATGCAACTTGCGGCAGCGCTGGCATGCGGCAGCAGTCTGCTGGCGATGCCGTTAGCGACGCTGGTGCGGCAGTACTTCGAGCCCGGACTGCATACAGCGTTCGGTCCCGGTGGTGGCACATTGGCATCACACATGGCGGTCACGCTTGTGTTTATGCTCGTCCCGGCGACTTTGCTCGGGGTTTCGTTTCCGATCATCGGCGGGTTGGCGGCAGCCAAAAGCAAGCAAGTCGGCAGCGCCGTCGGCAAGATTTATGGTGCCAACACAATCGGCTGTGTCATGGGCTCCATCGTTGCCGGGCTACTGCTGATCCCGAATGTTGGCTCGTACACCGCGTTTCAAATCACGGTTTTGCTCAGCGTGGCAACCGGCATGTTGGCGCTCTGGAGAAGTTCGGCGCCGCGCAATATCGCCATTGGCATGACAGCGGCGGCCCTGATTCCGACGGCTCTTTTCGCAGCAACCACAAGCCCGTACGCAGCGCGCCTTGCCTCTGATGAGACACCACATTTGGTGCGTTTTGCGGAGGACCCGACCAGCTCGATTATGGTTTTCAAACATCCCGATCACGTGCAGCTGGTGATAAATGGTCAGCCTTACGCCAACACAATCCTGAACGGCAAGCGCTACATGCGCCTTCTCGGGCACTTGCCGGTTCTGCTGCACAACAACCCCGAGCAGGCGCTGAACATTTGCTTCGGCACGGGCACCACATCCGGTAGCATCATTTCCCATCCTGAAGTCAAACATTTGGATATCGTCGATCTGTCAAAAGAAGTTTTGCGCAGCGCCGAATTCTTTGAAGAGAGCAACCATGGCGTGGCGAAGCACAAGAATACGACGATGCACGTGAACGATGGGCGCAATTTCCTGCTGACGACGAGCAAGAAGTACGACGTTGTCACCTTCGAGCCGCCGCCGCCGCTCGAAGCCGGCGTGGTCAATCTCTATTCGAAGGAGTTTTACCAGCTCGTCAAACAGCACCTGAACCCGGGCGGCATCGTCTGCCAGTGGGTGCCGATGGACCAGGAAAGCGGCGTGCTCTGGAAGCAAATGATTCAGACCGCTTCGCAGGTTTTCCCCAACATCAGTGTCTGGGAAACCAACGATGGACAGGCGCTGCTGATAGCCTCTGAACAGCCAATCAAGCTATCGTACAAAGATCTGGACGCCCGCATCAAGTCCGACCCAGAGGTGCGTGCCAGTCTCGACGAAGTTGGACTCGGCAATGCGACCGACTTGCTGAGCACTTACCTGTTCTCGCAGGACAAGTTCCCGCAGCTTCTCTCTGGGGTGGAAACGATTACAGATGATCGCCCGCACCTGGAGTTCTATCTGCCGTACGATTCAACGATGATATTCCCAAGCGAGCTGGAGCAATACGCCTCGAAGCCGCAGGAAATCCTCACGGACAAGATTCAGGATCTCGAAAACTTCGAAAAAGCGCGCCAAGCGATGGCATTGATTCGCAAAGCCGATCGCATCAAACGCAGCAACGGCGAAGCCAGCGAAGCGCATCAATATGCGGATCAGGCGCTGCAGCTGGCGCCCGACAATCCCTATTTCAAATTCGCCGCCAAACGCACCTACCAATAACTAGCGTCGGAACCAGTTTCTGCCGCTGACCAGCGGCGAGATGCCCATGAATGGCGAGATCACTCCAAAGCCAAAGATCGCAAGCGACATCAACGAGGAGAACAGCCAACTGGTTCTTCGTGCCGCTCTGAATTCTTCCGGCTCCGCGCCCTCGGCATATTCCTCGGCGTATTCCTCGTAGTTTGCATACTGATTGGCCTGGCTGCCGGCATTACGTTCGCTCAACTTAGTTGTGAATCCGCCGTGCGAGCCTTCCTTGTCCTTATAGAGCCAGTCCTCTAATTCCGAAACATCACGAGTCACTTTATCGCCGGCTTTCACTGACTTGAGTTTCATCGGATCGTTTTCGAGGGTGCCAGTGATCTTCGTGCCTTTGATTTCATCGATAGAAACCCACAAGTGCTCGGTGGCACCATCGGCGGTGAACGGAAATTTCACCGCGTGCGCTTCGCCCGTTTTTTTCCGATAAGCAAGCTCGAAATCGGGATAGGTCTCACGCGCTTCGGTAGCCGCCATGACAAGTTTGACTTCATGCTCGGATTTGGGCGATTTGGCAGCAGCTGCCGGTTTTGGATTGCCGGTCGCACTGAAAACCGACAAACCGCGCTCACCGACCGGGCTAAGCAGTGCACCGACTACAAGTCCGGCAAGCACCGTCATCGAAATCTTCGGACCCATCTTGTGTCCAGAGACTTTGTGAACCAGGTTGCCAACGAACACCCCGCCCAGGTAGAGGAAGAACATCATGTAAAAACCGCCGAGCGGCAAAAACGTGTCCACCCAACCGAAGGCAAAGCCGGCAACGGCTGCTGCACCAAGCGTTTTCAGCATCGCGACCGGAGTCACCGCCAGCACGTGGCTGGTGAACTTGCCCGCGCACTTCGGGCAGCGATTGCCAACTGGACACTGCACCATGCAGCTCGGGCAAATCTGCGCAGAGCAATCTACGCAAGAAAGCTTGCAATCACCACAACTATGCTGACCCAGACCCATCAATAACGCCCTGCATGAACCCCGTAGTTCATACAAAAGGATAGCATTTTAATGACGCCGGTAGTCCATCTCAGCATCAAGCCACTCATCCAGGTCTTCTTCCAGGTGGATAAGCTCCTCAACTGTGATGAAACCGCGCTTGAGCGCCTCCATCATAATGCGCGTTCGCGGATTGTAGATTTCCATGCCTGACGTTTTTTGTAGCGCCCAGTGTTCTTTTTTGATGAGCTTGCCGAGCAGCGACGCCAGTCGATTCTGAACGCCGCGAACGCTAATGGACCGACGCTGGGCAATTGCCCGATCGGTAAGCCCAAGCATTACATCGATGAGCGTTTCGTACTCGACGTCGGTGAGGTAGTTGTCCTTGCCGACGAGCTTACCGCGCACACCGCGGATGACCGGGTCAATGTAAGGGTTGTTATGCGCAAACACCGAAAGCAGCGCATGGCGCAACTTGTCGTCACTCTCGCTTTTGAGCGCGTAGCCATGAATTGCGTCATCCGGCACGATGCGCCCAAGTTCACGTACGTACGCCTCACGATGGAACTGCGACCAGAACAGAATTTTCGCTGAAGGATTCTTCGACCAGATTTGCTGCGCCGCTTTGATGCCGTTGAGTTCAGGCATGACGATGTCCATCACGACCATGTTCGGCTCTTCCTGTTGAAAGACTTCAACTCCCTCAACCCCGTTTGCCGCCTCGAAAATCTGTGGAGTTTCGCCAAGAGTTTCGCAAAGCAATTTAGAAACGTACTGCCGCAACGCAGATACATCTTCGACAATGAGAACTTTCGCCGTATTCGCCATAAATAATCCGCCAATTTGAGTTGGGACTGCTGTTACCCCGACACTTTCACGATACGACTTGTGACGACAATCCGGTATGGACAATTGCTCCGAACCCACTGTGCAATTACACAGTGCTGTGGAACGCTATCAAATTTGATTACATCCTCAATGTGTAATCTATGGGGAGAGATTAAATGCCCCAAAGCGGGAATAGCAGAGGTGTAGGAGCCGCTGATGACCCAATCGCCATTCGAACAAGTCGCGAATGAAGCAGCCAAGGATGAGCAACCCCGAGGCGACAATCAGCCTTTGATTTGGGATATCCAAAATGAGAAACCGCCGGATCCAACAGAGGTCTGGCTAATTCAGAATGGTATCACATTTGATACCACCACCGAGAACGGCAAATCAACCACCAAGTATTACATCGAAGATGAATCCAACCGCAGATATGAGCTTCTGAGCAGTGACCGGCCCACAACCGAGGCCCAAACAGTCATTCAAGAGTGGCGAGACGCGAAAGTTGAAGAGCTGGAGAAGACATATCATATTCAAATCAGCCGTGATGGCATGCAGGCAACACCGGCGTGGAAGAAGGAACCTGTTGACACAAGAACGCCCAACCCGCTGGAGATTGTTGCTTTGGAAAGAGCACTTAGCCGCGGGGCACCAAGTACGAACTTTAGTCATGACGGCAAGCCGGTAAACATAGCTTTCCCAAAATTTCGCACGACCTTCGTCTCGGGCTATTACGAGCATGATGCGCCCTCAGGACCGCAGATAATTGTCGAGCCGGCTCAGCGAGACGTAGAGACTTTGCAAATCGTGGGCATTCACGAGTTCGCCCATCACGGCTATTACAACATGCAAGAATGGTCTGACGAAAAACAAAAGAAGACCATGCAGGAGCTAGGCTGGCAAGAAGGCGAAAAAGGCTGGCTGCTTCAGGGGCGCGACGGACATTCATATCTAGGCGATCGAGATAGGAACAAATACTTTCGAGTCAACGAAAAAGGTGAATATCTGGATGCGGCTAATAACGTAACCAGCGATGTCGATAAGGCAGTCGGGTTCGACCCGCCTGAAATGCGCGAACTTGCGCTCAAGCACCCGCCCACCGCTTATTTTCTCAACGAGAGAGAAGCCATCGCCGAATCTCTTACGTTGCTTCGGACAAGTGAGATCTGGCGTGCCCGGCTTCACCAAAACGACCCCAGCCAATACGATGCTGTGAAGAAGTTCGATCAGGCGGAAATAGACGCTGCCTATGGATTGAACGAGGATGGGACCTCTAAGCTGATCAGAAATCCAGATGGGCTGCTGCGCGAAAACAATATGCTAAACCGACTGGTGATCCGAGAATTCGAATCTAAGCTGAAAGCCGGCAAGTACGAGATGTTTATTCCCCCGGAATACAAAGACCGGGAACCGCTCAACTGCACCCTTTGCTGACTAGCGCGAGCGCGAGAGGGCGGCGCGGGGAGATGGGCGTACGGAGCTTCTGCCGCCGTTTTCAGCCATAGTTTCGTCGGTGACCCGGCGCATGATGATGCCGCGTTTGGATAATTCGAGGAAAAACAGTTCAGGCGGCACGCAGGATTCGGGCGCCATAACGCCGCGACTCTGGATGACGCCAAGCCCGATCATTTGCGCCACTATGGACGGTGGCACGCCGGTATCGAGGGCGCCGCAGGAAACTTTCCAATTGTCGTCGGAACGAATTGTGCTTTCCATGCGGATTACGGTCCGACGTCCGCCGAGCAAGCCGGCGACATCGACACGCACGACTTCGCAGTCATCCGGGTCTGCATCGGGCACTGCGTGCTGGTCGATCATCGCTTGCAACATGCGTCGCGGATGAACGCTCTGGTCATCTACTTTGATTGTTTTCGTATCGCCAAAACCAAGTTCCACCAAGAACTTCATACGGTCATGGAACTCTTCGGGCAAGCCGAGACGGTACGTCACCCGTTTCACACCCTTGTGTTGATAGGCAAGCGGCAAAGTGGCAATTTCGGAGTGGAGCGTCAAGAACGCCTTGACGTTGCCGACCGGCTCGGGCATGTCCACGTCCATTTCGCCGGACATCGGCGGTTTAGCGACAAAGCGCCCATCCTCGAAGACCATCGGTTCCATGGCGTATTCGTCCAGGATGGTTTCCAGGGCGTACGGTGGCAGCAGCGGGTGGTCGGTCTTGACGAAGTCGACGCCGGCGACGGTCATGTCGATGGCTTCGACCTGGTCCAGATGGGTGGCTGCGTGGGCAGCCATCACGTTGGTCATGCCGGGGGCGGCACCCATGCCGAGCACCGCCAGCAATTTGTGATCTTTGAAGCGCTCGTGCAACTCCAGCTGCTTGCGCGTTACGTGAAAGAGCCCGCCAAGGTCCAGGTAGTGGCAGCCGGAAGCCAGCGCCGCTTCCATGACTTGGACATTGAACTTGTACGGCGTGCAGTTGATCAGGACATCAGCGCCACTGAGAGCCGCCTTCATGCTGTCAGCATCCGCCAGGTCGGCGCGTACGCATTTGATTTTGGGAGAGCTGATGCGCTGTTTAAGGCGCTCGGCCCGCTCTTTGCTCAAGTCGGCGATGATGATTTCCTGGACAGGCTCCGATGCTGCCAGGTCGCGGACAGTCACCTGTCCCATTGCGCCGGCGCCGCCTAACACGACAATCCGCAAGATACTTTCCCCCAAGCCAATAGGAGGCTTAGTGTATCACGCAAAGTGCCAAGCTCTGGGCTTCAGACGGCTTAGAACTGTCTTGCTTTGGCGTTGTTGTTTTGGGTCGAGCCGTAGCTGGCAGCGCCATTCTGGAAGGTGACCGGAGCGGTCGGGGCGTTGGCATAACTTGCCGCGGCGCCATTGGAGCCTGGAATATATGTATAGCCCTGCTGCTGTTGTTGGTAGTTCTGGCGCATGCGAGCACGCTGCATCATCATCTGCTGCTGCTGACGACGGTACTGCTCGGCGCGAATGGCTTCCCGGCGAGCAAGTTGGTCGCTATAGACCAGCGAGCCGTTGGATTCGCGTTCTGTGCCCTGGTTGTTGTACAGGTTATCGCCGGCTGTCCGCACGTGCGAGCCCATGTTAACCGCCGGCAGCGCACCGCCCACCCCGGCAGCCTTGCCCTGAGCCGAACGGCTCATGGTTCCGGCACCGATGTAGGTCGAAGACGGTGTATACAGACCGATTTGGTTCTGGTTGGTGACTCGAGAGTCGCCGTAATGGTAATGGTATTGTTGTGCCGATCTTTCCAGCACAGTGGGATCCGAAGCTTGGAATTCACGTGACTTGAAGTCGCGGC
>JADMIO010803614.1_pt1 | contig 98940 bp, 94 predicted proteins | sample 8958161 | NCBI WGS metagenome assembly JADMIO01 (sample SAMN16585339, study PRJNA669376) | soil metagenome | isolation source: Crop rotation soil | place: USA: Cullars Rotation, Alabama | collected 2011
CCGCGACAACTTGTCCACGTGGAATTCTAAGCTTAGGATCCCAATGTGCTGGAAAGGAGCTGACGGGTCGATGCGCCGGGCGAAACGATGATCGAGGCCGACCCGGAAAAAATTCAGGGGATGCTCTTCAATCTCGTCTCCAACGCGTACAAATTCACCCCCGAGAATGGCAAGGTGCGGCTGGTGGTCGGCGAGGAAGACGACTCGATCCTGGTGCGGGTGGAAGACACCGGGCCGGGGATCTCGCCGGAGAAGCGCCAGTGGATCTTCGAGCGGTTCACGCAGGCGGATACGCCCACGGAGCGCGGCGGCTCCGGCACCGGGCTCGGGCTTTCCATCGTGCGGGATTTCGTGGAGTTGCACCACGGGCACATCTGGATCGCGGAGGCGCCCGGCGGCGGCGCGAGCTTCCAGATCCGCCTGCCGCGGCGTGCGCCGGCCGGGGTAAAGGTGCTGGCGGAGTCGGCGCAGGGGCCGCGCGCGGAAGCGGAAAGTTTCTCCGCCGGGAAGGAGATCGCGCGCGCCACGCTTTCCCGCGGGGTGGCGCTGCGCACGGCCGTGAAAGGCGAGGCCGTCCAGGCAAATACGCCGCTCGTGCTGGGGGTGGAGGATCACCCCGAGATGCGCGATCACATCGTGGGCGCGCTCTCCTCTGAATGGCGCGTCGCCACCGCCGCGAACGGCCGGATCGCCTTCGAGATGGTGCCCAACGTCCGCCCGGATCTGATCATCACCGATCTAATGATGCCGGAGATGTGCGGGGACGAACTGCTGGCGAAGCTGCGCGCGCATCCCGAGCTGCAAAACATTCCGCTCATCCTCCTGACCGCGCGCGCCGATGAGGAGATGAAGCTGCGGATGCTCCGCAACGGGGCGCAGGATTTCATCATCAAGCCCTTTGCCGCGGAGGAATTGCAGGCTCGCGTGCGCAATCTCGTCTCGACCAAAGTCGTGCGCGACCTGCTGCAGGGCGAGCTCTCGACGCGCGAAGAAAACGTGGAGCACCTCGCCAAGGAGGTGACGCTGCGGGCGCGCGAGCTGGAACGGGCGAAGGAAAGCGCGGAGGCGGCCAATCGCGCGAAGGACCAATTCCTCGCGGTGCTCTCGCACGAGCTGCGCACGCCGCTCACGCCCGCGCTCGCGACGGCGATGAATCTCGAGCTGCAGGAGAATCTCGATCCGGCCGAGCTGCGCCGCTCGCTCCACGTCATCCGGCGCAATATCGAGCTGGAAGCGCGGCTGATCGACGATCTGCTCGACCTGACGCGGATCGCCCGCGGCAAGCTGCGGCTCGAGATGGAAGAGGTGGACGCGCACGACGCGATCCGCCACGCGGTGGACATGGTCCACTCCGAGATCCTGGGCAAAGGCTCGAACCTCGTGCTCGATCTGCAAGCGGAGCGGCATTGCCTCAAGGCCGATGCCGCGCGCCTGCTCCAGGTCGTCTGGAATCTCCTGCTCAACGCGATCAAATTCACCCCGAAGGATGGGCGCATCGATTTGCGGACGTTCAACGAGGGCAACAAATTCGTGATGGAACTGGCCGACACCGGCATCGGCATTTCACCCGATCTCCTGCGGAAAATCTTCGAGCCGTTCGAGCAGGCCGAGCAACTGACGGCGCGCCGTTTTGGCGGGCTGGGGCTCGGGCTCGCGGTGGCCAAAGGATTGGTCGAGGCGCACGGCGGCACCATCGGGGCGGAGAGCGAAGGCGTCGGCTGCGGCGCCACCTTCCGCATTACGTTCGACCTCATGGAAACATGCAGTCCCGAGGGGGCGCTGGTCGCGGGCCACGCGGCGGTGCCGAAGCGACCGGCGGCGCTCCGCGTGCTGCTGGTCGAGGATCACGACGATACGCGCGAAGCCATGGAGCGGCTGCTGCGGCGCTGGGGTCACCAGGTGATCGCCACCCGCACGGTGCAGGAGGCGCTCGCGGCGGTGGAGCGCGCGGACTTCAATCTACTGATCAGTGATCTCGGACTGCCGGACGGCCACGGCACCGAGGTGATGATCGCCCTGCACGCGAAGTCGCCAGGCATCGTCGGGATCGCGATGAGCGGCTTCGGCATGGAGGACGACTTGCGCCGCAGCCGTGAAGCGGGCTTCACCGAGCATCTCACGAAGCCGGTCGCGACGTTGCGTCTCAAGGCGCTGCTGGAACAGTATGGCGCGCCGATTACTGCCTCATGAAAAACTCGATGCACATTGTCACCGGCGCCGCGCTGGCGATCCTGGGTTTGGAAGTCCTGTCGATCCTCTGCCGCCCGAGTGCGCTTTCGTTTCGCTTCTACGGGAACGTGTATGGCGCTGCGGCGGCTCCCGCTGCGAGTGCGGCGCCCGCGGCCGAGGGGGAGAAACTCTTCGTCGAGCGCTGCGCCATCTGCCATCAGCCCACCGGCACCGGCGTGCCGCCCATCTACCCGCCGCTCGCGGGCAGCGACTGGCTGGCGGCGAACCGCGCCCTCGCGATCAAGGCGGTGTGCGAAGGGCTCTCGGAAGCCATCGAAGTTAAAGGCCAGAAGTACCTCAACACGATGCCGGCGCAGATGCTCGACGATGCGGAAGCCGCGGCGGTGCTCACGTACGTGGGGACCGCGTGGGGCAATACGCTCAAGCCCTTCGATGCCGCGGAGGTGGCGAAGGTGCGCAAGACGACGAAGTTCCCGACCTTTGCCGCGCTAACCAAAGCTTCCGCCTACCAGCCGCTGCCCAAAGCGCCGGACGGCTGGACCGTGAAGGAGGTGGCGCAATTGCCGGAGTTCTGCACGCGCTTCGCGAGCAACGGGAAGGGCGAGATCTACCTCCTCAGCGGGCACGGCAACGTCTACCGCATCGACGCGGCGGCGGGCGCGCTGGAGCCGCGGATCAAGGCGCTCGATTACCTCGAGCCGGAGCGCGGCGATCCCGGCACGCTTGGGATGACGCAGGATGCCGACGGCCGCCTCTGGATCGTCTGCAATCGGCAGCTCAAGGACGAGACGCCGATCATCAACGAGATCACGATCTATCGCACGGACAAGCCGGCGACCGAGGCCGACGCGAAGCCACAGCCCTGGTTTCGCACGCGCTACCCGTACGGCATCGGGCCGTACAATCATGGCGTGAGCCACCTGGCGTTCGGACCGGATGGGATGCTCTACGTCTCGAGCGGATCGCGCACCGACGGCGGCGAGCCTGGGAAAAACGCGAGCTTCTACCAGGGCGGCGAAGTGGAGATCACCGCGTGTCTCTGGCGGCTCGACCCGAAAGCGAAGGAGCCGAAGATCGAGGTCTACGCGCGCGGCCTGCGCAACGTGTACGGCTTCGCATGGGACGGCGACGGCCGCCTGTTCACCGTCGCCAACGGGCCCGACGCGAACATGCCCGAGGAAATGGACGCCATCCTCCCCGGGCATCATTACGGCTTTCCCTACCAGTTCTCGAACGAGCCCGTGCGGGCGGGCTTCCCCTACGCGCACACGCCGCCCGCGCCCACCGGAGTGGAGTTCACCATGCCGGTGATCAACCTCGGCCCGGCCGGCGGCGGCTCGCCAAAAGGCCTCTCGACGCTCGACGCCCACTCCTCGCCCGGCGGCATCGTCTGGTGCGGCAACGACTTCCCCGCGCCCTTCCGCGGCGGCTTTTTCGTGCCGCGCTTCGGCAATCTCATCGGCGCGCCGAGCGTGCCGGACGACACCGGTTTCGATCTCCTCTGGATGACGCTCAAGCAGCGTCCCGACCAGCTCTGGGAAGCCAAAACCGAGCAGGTCTTCACCCGCCTGGGCCGCCCGCTGGACACCATCCGCAGCGGCCCCGGCGCGATCTGGATCCTGGAGTACACGCGGTCGACGTCGTTCAAGGAGAAGCTCGGGTGGCTGCCCGGACGCGTGCTGGAGCTAAGGGCCAAATGAAGCCGCCGCTGCCAACCTGGCAATCACACCAAGCGAATCCGCGCCAGATCCTGCGAATCGATGATGCCGATGGGCCGGTTTTCCGCATCGACCACCACGAGGTCATCGACGCGGTGCGTCTCCAGCACGTGCAGCGCCTCCGCGGCGAGCCGGTCGCCGCGCACGGTGACGGGCGAGCGGGTCAGCACCGCGCCCACCGCCACCTCGCCGATGGCGGGATTCGTCTGGTAGTGCCGGACGAAATCGCCGTGGGTGAAGATGCCCAGCAGGCGGCCGTCGTCGTCCACGGCCACGGCGGCGCCGGCGCGGCGGCGCGTCATTTCCGGGAGCACCTCGCGGACCAGCGCGTCGGGCCGGACGATCGGCAGCGCCTCGCGGTCGCGCATGATGGCGTGGACCTTCAATAAGAGCGCGCGGCCGAGCTGGCCGCCGGGGTGGAAACGCGCGAAGTCTTCCCTGGTGAAATGGCGCGCTTCCAGCAACACCATGGCCAGCGCATCGCCGAGCACGAGCATGGCGGTCGTGCTGGAGGTCGGCGCGAGATTGAGCGGACACGCCTCCTGCTCGACGCTGGTGTCGAGGACGACCTGGGCGTTTTGCGCGAGGAAAGAGCGCGGGTTCCCGGTGAGCGCGATGATCTTCACCTCCAGCCGGATGAGCGCGGGGAGGATGTTGGCCAGCTCATCGGTCTCGCCGCTGTACGAAAGGGCGAGCACCACGTCGCCGGCCGAGACGAGGCCGAGGTCGCCGTGGAGGGCGTTGAGCGAATTGAGCACTACCGCCGGGCAGCCGGTGCTGGTGAGCGTGGCGGCGATCTTGTCGCCGATGTGCCCGCTCTTCCCCACGCCGCAGACGACGACCTTGCCGCGCGCCTCCAGGCAGGCGAGCAGCAGCTCGACCGCGGCGACGAAGCGCTCATCCAGCCGCGTCGGCAGGCGCGCCACTTCGGCGAGCTCCAGCTCGATGACCCGGCGGGCACTTTGAAGATAGGCGGGACCGGTCACTTTTTGCGCTCGGCGTTTTCCTGGTCGCGGAAATCGTGGAGGAGCCGCTGGAGCTTGGCGAGCGCGTCCTCCGCGTCGGGCCCCACGGCCTCAAGCGCGATGCGCGCGCCGCAGTCGAGATTCGCACTCAGCACCTCCAGAATGCTGGCGCCCGAGTACGTCGCCCCTTTGCTATGGATGGTGACCGTGCACTTGAACTTGTGCACGGCGCGCACGAACTCCGCCGCCGGCCGGGCGTGGAGTCCAAGTTCATTGAGGATTTCGGCTTCTATCCGCATCTTTGAAAAACGATAAGGGACGCATACGCTTGCCGCCAACCTCTCATCGCAGTTTTCCTTTGCCCGCTCCACCCTTGGTCCAGGCGCCCGTGGCGGCGCAATATGTAGCCACGTTCTTGAAACCGGAGATGCTCCACATTTACCGGCAGATTCGTGCGCTGGAGCGTTTCCGGCCCGTAGTCATTTGTCAAAAACGTGAGAACGGCGCCGATTTCCCTTTGGAGGACGTGATGGTCGTCCCGAAGCCGGCGACGCACCAGCTCCGGCGCCTCTGGCAAAAGCAGATCCTCGGCCGGCCCATCACCATTTACAAGAGCGAGGCGCGGCGCCTGGCGGAGACGCTGGAGGAAATCGCGGCCTCGGTGCTCCACGTCTACTTCGGCCACATCGGGGTCCACCTGCTGCCGCTGCTGGAGATTTCGCCCGTGCCCATCATCGTCTCCTTCCACGGGGCCGATGCGCAGCTCAACACGCAAGGCGCCTACTACGCCGCCTGCGCCCGCCGCGTGCTGGAGCGCGCCAAGCTCGTCTTCGCGCGCTCCGAATCGCTGCTCGAGCGGCTGGCGGAATTCGGCTGCAACCCGCGCAAGCTCCGGCTGCATCGCACCGGGCTGCCGCTGGAGGAGATCGATTTCCACGCGCGCAATCCCGCGCAACGCGGCGCGTGGCACTTCGTGCAAGCCTGCCGGCTCATCGAGAAGAAGGGGCTGGCCACCACCATGCGCGCCTTCGCCGCCTTCCGGCAGCAGTTCCCCGACAGCACGCTGACCGTCGCCGGCGAAGGTCCGCTGCGCGCGGCGCTCGGCGGCATGGCCCGCGAGCTGCGCATCGCGGAGCACGTGAGGTTTACAGGCTTCCTCTCGCAGCCCGACCTGCGCGCGCTGTTCGCCGCGTCGCACATCTTCCTCCACCCGAGCGAAACGGCGGGCGAAGGCGACCAGGAGGGGGTGCCCAACGCCATGCTCGAAGCCATGGCCTCGGGCTTGCCGGTGATCGCCACGCGCCACGGCGGCATCCCAGAAGCGGTGGAAGACCAGGTGAGCGGCCTGCTGGTGAAAGAGCGTGAGCACGCTGCCGTCACGGCGGCCATGCTCCGACTGACGCGCGAGCCCGCGCTCTACACGAGCATGGGCGCCGTCGCCTCGCAGCGCGTGCGCGAGAAGTTCGACCTGCACAAGCAGACCCGACTGCTCGAAGAGCTCTACGCGGAGGTCGCGACCCCAGACCGCCACTGGGGCAAGCCGCCACCGTCCACACAGGCGCGGATCGTCTGAATCGGCCGCTGCGATTGACAATCCTGAAAATCCGTGCCGGGCCGCGGCACGCATCCCGCTATAGTTCGCCGCATCATGACGCCAGACTCCGCTACGCCGTTCGATGCCGTGCTCCATGCCATGCTGGAGGCAGGGGGGCGCGGGACCTCCGATCTCGTCTTCGTCGTCGGGCAGCCGGCGCAGGTCGAGATCAACGGCGTGCTCACCCCGGTCGGCATTCCGGATCTGCTGCCCGCCCTCAAGCCCGAGCATACGGAGCGCTTCGCCCTGCAGCTGATCGGCGCCAACGAGCGGCTCGCGCTGGACCTGAAGGACAACGGCTCGTGCGACACTTCCTACTCGCTCGCGGAGACGGCGCGCTTTCGCGTGAATGTCTTCCGCCAGAGCGGCAAGCACGCGATCATCATGCGGAAGCTCTCGACGGAGATCCCGTCGCTCGCGGCGCTGAATCTGCCGCCCGTCTTTAAGGAAATCATCAAGGAGAAGACCGGCCTCGTCTTCTGCACGGGCGCCACCGGCTCCGGCAAGACGACGACCCTGGCGGCCATGCTGAACGAGATCAACCTCACCTCGCGCGTGCACGTGGTGACGCTGGAAGACCCGATCGAGTTCATGCATCCGCAGAAGAGCGCCACCTTTTCCCAGCGGGAGCTCGGGCGCGACTACTCCTCCTTCGCCATGGGACTGCGCGCCGCGCTCCGCCAGGCGCCGAAGGTCATCCTCGTCGGTGAAATCCGCGATCGTGAGACCATGGAGATCGCGCTCACGGCCGCCGAGACCGGGCACGTCGTTTACTCGACCCTGCACACGATCAGCGCCTGCCAATCCATCAACCGCATGGTTGGCATGTTCGAGCAGGGGGAGCAGGGGCAGGTCCGCGAACGGCTCGCGTCCACCCTGCGGTACATCGTGAGCCAGCGGCTCGCGCCCAAGGTAGGCGGCGGCCGACAGCTCCTCACGGAGATTATGGGGAGCAATCTGCGCACGCGGGAGATCGTCCAGCTCGGCGAAAGCGAATCGCGCAGCATGCACGCCTCCATCGAGGCCGGCGTCACGGCGGGCTGGCATAGCTTCGAGCAGAACATCATCCAGCACTTCTCGGCCGGCACCATCACCGAGGAAACGGCGATGCTCTACTCGGTCAACAAATCGACCATGCGGCAATCGCTCGACCAGGCCAAGAAGAAGCTCGGGCAGGACGACCAGACGCCGCATAACTTCCGCCTCACCGAGACCCACGTCGCGGCCCCGAAGCCGCCGCCGTTGCCGGGCGAGCTGAAGCTAGGCGCGAACCCACCGGCGCCCGCCCCGCGTCCGCGGATGGTGGGAGCGTAGGGCGCGGCGGAGCCGCGAAACTCCAAAACACAAGGGCCAAGGACCAGATAAGCTCCAAGGATCACAGGCAAACGCGGGGGCGGGCGTTGTTTGGACTTTGAAGCTCATTCGGTCCTTGGGTTTTGTCTTCTCGAGCTTTTTCCCCACTCCTCATTTGACAAACGGCGGAATGCTGCTATCGTTCGCTCCTTTTCCCCACACGGGGTCATTTTCCGCCATGTCCAGCCAACTCCTTGAAGAAGCCCTGAAGAAGATCCCGAGCCACCAGCAGTTGGTCAACGTGGTCTCCAAGCGCGTGAAACAGCTTTCCGCCGGGCATCGTCCCATGGTCGAATTTGGCGTGCGGATGGGCTTCGCCGACATCGCGCTGACCGAAATCATCGAGAGCAAGCTGACCTTCGACGCGCCCACGTCCCTGCCCGCGGACCGGTACTAGTGGCCCGCGCTGGCGGCGCCTGGGAGTCGGGCGTACTGTTTCTGCTCCGATGAGCGCCGACATCTGCGTCAACCGCAAAGCCACCCACGATTACCACATCCTCGAGCGGTATGAGGCGGGGCTGGAGTTGCGCGGCACTGAGGTGAAATCGATTCGCGCCGGCTTTGCGAACATCACCAACGCCTTTGCGCGCATCGAGAAGAACGAGGCCTTCCTGTACGATGGCGACATCCAGCCGTACACCAAGGCGAGCCACGTGCAGCACGAATCGCGGCGCCGCCGCCGGCTTCTCCTGCACCGCAACGAAATCGACAAGCTGCAGGCGCTCACCCAGATCAAGGGCCACACGCTCGTAGCGCTGCGGATGTACTGGAAAGACGCGCGCGTGAAGGTCGAAATCGGCGTGGGCAAAGGCAAGGAGAAGAGCGACCAGCGCCAGGACCTCAAGGCGCGCGTGGTGAAGCGCGAGTCGGACCGGGAGATGGCGCAGTTCAATAAGAAGCGGGGGTAGCGGCGACCATCAGACACGCTCTTTTGGCGTGTGCGGCCCTTAGGATTATCCGATTGTCTGATGATCTCTCCTCCTCCCCCTATGATCCCTCGAACCTTCGCCCTCCTGCTCCTTCTGTGCGGCCACCTCCTCTCGCAAGCGCCCGCGCCGCCGAACGTTATCATCATCTTCACCGACGACCAGGGCTACGCTGATGTCGGCGTGTTTGGCGCGAAGGGGTTCAAGACGCCGAATCTCGATCGGCTCGCGGCGGAGGGGCGCAGCTTCACGAATTTCCACGTGCCGCAGCCCGTCTGCTCGGCGTCGCGCTGCGGGCTGCTCACCGGGTGTTATCCCAATCGGCTCGGCATTCACGGCGCGCTCGGGCCGGGGGCGAAACACGGACTGGCGGCGACTGAGGTGACGCTGGCGGCGCTGCTCAAGCAGCAGCAATACGCCACCGGCATGGCGGGAAAATGGCACCTTGGCTCGCTGCCGCAGTTTCTGCCGATCCATCGCGGCTTTGACGAATACCTCGGCCTGCCGTACTCGAACGACATGTGGCCGCTCCACCCGGAGGCGAAGCCGGGGACCTATCCGCCACTGCCGCTCATCGAGGGCGACAAGGTGATCAAGGTCGGGCTCGAGCATGCCGACCAGGAGCAACTCACTACGCAATATACGAAACGGGCCGTCGATTTCATCGAGCGCAACAAAGACCGCCCGTTCTTCTTCTACCTCGCGCACAGCATGCCGCACGTGCCGCTGCATGTGAGCGATAAGTTCCGCGGTAAATCGGAGCGCGGGCTGTATGGTGATGTCATCATGGAGATCGACTGGAGCGTCGGCGAAGTGATGCGCACCGTCGAGCGGCTTGGTCTTTCCGAGAAGACGCTGATCATTTTCACCTCCGACAACGGGCCGTGGCTGAGCTATGGCGACCACGCCGGCCGCGCCGAGCCGTTGCGCGAAGGCAAAGGCACCTGCTGGGAGGGCGGCACGCGCGAGCCGTGCATCATGCGCTGGCCCGGCCACATCCCCGCCGGCACGAAATCGGCCGACATGGTTTGCACCATCGACCTGCTGCCCACCATCGCGAAGCTCACGGGCGCAAAGCTGCCGGAGCACAAGATCGACGGACTGGACGTCTGGCCGATTCTCTCAGGTCAGCCGGGCGCCACCAATCCGCATGACGGCTATGCGTTCTATTACAACGTCAACGAGCTCCAGGCGGTGACCTCCGGCGACGGGCGTTGGAAGCTGCAACTCCCCCACACCTACCGCACGCTCAATGGCCGCTCCGGCGGCACGGGCGGCATCCCGGTGAAGTATGAACAGAAGAAGCTCGAGCAGGCGGAGCTGTACGATCTGGCCGCGGACATCGGCGAGGAGCACAACGTAGCGGAGGCGCATCCCGACGTGGTGCAGCGTCTGGAGGCCTTCGTCGAAAAGATGCGGGCCGATCTCGGCGACGCGTTCACGAAACGCCCCGCGACTGGCGCGCGGCCGCCCGATGTGGTGGCGGGAGGCGGTGAATCGCTCAGGAAAGGCTTTGTGTTACAAGACTGAGGCTCCGAACTACGGCTCCGACTGTTTCTTCTTCGCCGGTGCGTTTTTCGTCGGATCGTAATTCGGATTGGGCGTCGGGAACTGTGCGCCGACCTCTTTGCGCCAGGCATCCAGCTTAGCTAATAAAGCCCCAGCCCTCGAAGGCTCCGTCGCCGCTAGGTTATGCGCCTCGAGCGAGTCTGCACTCAGCTGATAGAGCTCCGTGTGCATATCCTCGAAGAACTGGATGAGCTTCCAGTCGCCTTCGCGCACCGCGGAGTAAGGCGTGGCGCCGCCGGGATGATAGTGCGGATAATGCCAGAAGATCGCGCGCTCGGCGAGCTGGCCGCCCTTGAGCACCGGCACGAGGCTTTTCCCTTCCACCGGACCACTCGGCTTAACGCCCGCCCCTTCGAGCAAGGTGGGAAGCATATCATAGCTAATCGCCGGCACAGTCGTTTCCGTCCCCGGCTTGGTCACGCCGGGCCAGCAGACGATGAGCGGCACCCGGACTCCGCCTTCATAGGCCGAGCCTTTGCCCGCGCGCAGGTTCAGGTTCGTCGTGTTCGGAATCAAACCACCGTTGTCCGAGGTATAGATAAATATCGTGTGATCCGACAAATGCAGCTCGTCGAGCTTCGCCCTCAGCCGGCCCACGCTGTCGTCGGTCGATTCCACGAGGGCCGCATAAGTGGGATTACGTTGCGGCGCCGCCGGATCGGCCTTTGCCTTGTATTTCGCGATGACGTCAGGCTTGCCCGCGATGGGGTTATGCACCGCATAGTGGGGCAAATAAACGAAGAACGGCTTCTCCTTGTTCTGCTCGATGAACCTGATCGCCTCGCTGGTTAAGCGATCGCTGAGAAACTCCTCCGCGGGACCGTCCGTCAGGTGTTCGTTCTTGTAAGGTGGAAAGTAACTGGCCGGCTGCCCCTTCCCGTTGTCGCCGACGGACAGATCGAACCCATGCGTCGTCGCCGGCGCGTGGCCCAGGTGCCACTTGCCAAAATGCGCGCTCACATAGCCGGCGCGGTGCAGCTCAGTCGCGAGCGTCGGCTGCTCCGCCGGCAGCTCCATCAGCCAGTCGGGGATCTGCAGCTTCGCAAACGGCCGATTGTGCCCCGCGATCCAATCGGTGATATGCAGGGCCGCGGGCGACCGCCCCGTCAGCAGCGAAGCCCGGGTCGGCGAGCAGACCGTGCAGGCCGAGTACGCTTGCGTGAACCGCATCCCGTCCCGCGCCAGCTTGTCGACATTCGGCGTCTCGTAAAACTTGCTGCCGTAACAACCGAGGTCCGTCTGTCCCATGTCGTCGATGAGGACGAGGACGATGTTGGGCTTTTGCTCGGCGGCGACGGCGGAGACGGTGAAGAATAAGATGAGGAGGAGGGAGAGGAGGCGCATGGGGGGAATCTCATGGTATGCTGAAGCCTCCCTTTCGCGTCAAGGAGTCGGGGCGCCCCCGCCCCGAGCTTCTGGGAACAATTACTCCGGGCGCCGCGGCTCCCTTGCACTTCTTCGGTATACCGGCTAAGCCTCGAAGGCATGTCGGAGGTCTGCTTCTTCAATCCATTCACGGACATCAGGAAGTACCGTAATCTCCTGCCTCATTGGCAGCAGCCCGGCGCAACGTATTTCATCACCTTTCGCATGGGTGACTCCATACCGGCCGACCGGCTCGCGCGATGGCGATCGGAACGCGAAGCTTGGATCTTGCAGCACCCCAAGCCCTGGAGCTTCGAGGTGGAGCGCCAATATCATGATCGCTTTAGCCGGAAGATCGATACCTGGCTCGACCGTGGGCACGGTGCCTGTTCCCTCCGGGTGCGGCAGGTGCGGGTGAATGTCGAGACCACGCTCCTTCATTCGGACGACATAAAGTATCTACTCCACTCCTATGTCATTATGCCGAATCACGTTCATCTGCTCGTCTCACTTCACGAAGAAGCCGAGTTGGAGAAAGAAGTCGGAGCTTGGAAGAGCATTTCTGCGCGCACGATCAATCGGTCCTTGGGGCGGCGTGGAGCGTTCTGGCAGGAGGATTACTTTGACCGCCTGATCCGTGATCAGCGACATTTCGAGAACTGTGTTCGGTATATCCGGCGCAATCCGGAGAAAGCGCTCCTACGCGCGGGTGAGCACGACCTTTACGAAAACAAGCTGGCGCGCATCGTTGTGTAACCGGGCGAACTGCGCCGGGCCGCGCCGCGCTCAAGGAGTCGGGGCGCCCCCGCCCCGAGGATCGTCGCCCGCCGGCCGAGTCGGAGAAACTCGGGGCGAGGGCGCCCCGACTCCTTGAGCGCACTCCGCGCAGGACATCTGTTACTCACGAGCGACTTGCGACGCGCCCTACAAATACCCCGCCGCGTGCATCCGTCTTGTCAGGTCGCTCTGCCTGGTCAGCAGTTGCGCGTACACCTCTTTGTGATCCTCGTTCGGCTCCGCGCGGGTGGCGGGGTCGAGCTTGACGATGCGGGTGCAGAGTCCGCGGAAGGTGGTCGGGTGGCCGCTGGCGCTTTCATACGCAAACGCGGCCTGGATAGCGGCGCCGAGCGCGGCGCCCTCCGCGCTTTGCAGGCAGACCGTCGGAACGCCGAAGATGTCGGCGCAGATCTGCCGCCAGAGCGCGCTCTTGCTACCGCCGCCGGTGAGGCGGATCTCGGTCGGCGTGATGCCCAGCTCGCGGAACCGGTTCAAGCCGTAGGCGAGGCCAAGGGTCGCGCCTTCCATGGTGGCGCGGGCGAAGTGCGCGGGCGTCATGTTGTCAAGCGTGACGCCGTGGTAGCTGCCGGTGCCGTTGGGGAGATTCGGCGTCCGCTCGCCGGTGAGGTACGGGAGGAAGAGCAGGTCGCCGGCGCCGGCGGGCACGGTGCCGATGTTCGACTCGAGCTGCGCGTGATTCCACCCGAACATCTTGCGCGCCTGCTCGGTGGCGACGGTCACGTTCATCGTGCAGACGAGCGGCAGCCAGCGGTCGGTGCTGTCGCAAAAGGCGGCCACCTCGCCCTCGCGATCGATCACCGGCTCGGCGCTGAAGGCGTAGACGGTGCCGGAGGTGCCGAGCGAGACGGTGACCACGCCGGGCTGCACGTTGCCCGTACCGATGGCGCCCATCATGTTGTCGCCGCCGCCCGCGGAGACGACGACGTTTTTGCCGAGGCCCCACTCCTTGCAGAGCGCGTCGCGGAGCAACCCGGCGGCGCGCCGCGAGGAGGCGAGCGGCGGCAGACAGGCGCGCAGCTCGGGGTCGATGAAGTCGATCAGCGGCTCGCACCATTCGCGCTTGCGCACATCCATGAGGCCGGTGCCCGAGGCGTCGCCAAACTCCATGCTGCGGTCGCCCGTGAGGTAGAGATTGATGTAATCGTGCGGCAGCAGGATGCCTTCCAGCGCCTTGTAATGGGCGGGCTCCTCCTGCTTCAGCCAGAGGATTTTCGGCGCCGTGTAGCCGGGGAGGAGCGCGTTGCCGGCGATCTCGATCAGCCCCTCCGCGCCGCCGAATTCCGCCTCGAACTCCTTGCACTGCGCCACGGTCGAAGTGTCGCACCAGAGCTTCGCCGGCCGGATGACCTTGTTCTTCTTGTCGAGCGGAACGAAGCCGTGCTGCTGCCCGCTGACCCCGATCGCGAGCACATCCTTCTTGCGCTCCCCCAGCTTGCCGAGCACCTCCGCCACCGTGGCGCTGACCGCATCCAGCCAGGCCTGCGGATGCTGCTCCATATGCCCCGGCGGCAGCCCCTCGATGAGGCCGTAAGGTTGCGAAGCGCTCGCGAGGGTCTGCCCCGTCTCGATCTCGAGCGCGAGGGTTTTGGTGCTTTGGGTGCCGCTGTCGATGCCGAGGGCGATCATGGAAATGACGAGATTACGGCGAGAATGGCCGCCAACGCAACGGCGCACGCGAACGGAACTCCCAAGCGCCTATTTACCCGCGTTCCTGCAAATCTTCGAAGCGCATCGGTGCGCCGAGTGGGGCAAGAAGGTCGGCGCCCCTATCGAGCGCAGCAGCTAGCCCGTAGGTCCGACCTGCACGAGCCCGACGAAAAAACCCTCGTGTCCGTCTACGGGCCCAAGCTGCAAGCGATTGTCGACCTCTTCCAGATGCTGCCGGAGGAGGAGAAGCGCGAGAACCTCTTCGCCTATGCCGAGCAGGCAAAAAGCCAGGGCCCGCGCGAAGGCTAGACCTTCGATCTCGAGTACATGCGCAAGGACGAGGAATGCACCGACACCGTCGCCGTCTTCCTCCGCGTCGACCCGGAAGATTACGCGCATTTCCGCGTTACCCTCGGACCGCAAGTGCAGATTCTGGCCAAGGCGACGACCAGCATCCTCTGCAAAAGCCTAGAGGGCGTCCCGGCCGAGGAGATCATGGAAATCCACGCCGACTTTGTGCCCAAAGATCGTAGGCGGCCAGTTCGTCCGCATCCGCTCGCAAACGGTCTAATACATCCTCACGCGGATGAAGATCACGTGTAAGAGTGCTTTTGAACGGACGGCCGGCGGCGCAGGGGTGAGGTGAAAGTAGGCACCGGCAGTGTTCAGCCTGTCCCGAGGTTAATCAATCGCGACCTTGATAGAGAGGCTCGGGCCGTCAGCGGCTATCCCCACTACTCGTGAATGTTCTTACCGTGCAGGGGCTGAGCATCCATCCAGACGGTCGTTTAGTTTGCCTGTTGCCAGCCCGTTTGCCAGTCGAAATCTCCTCGAGCCGCCCAGAGGTCCTGCCAGAATTCGGCTGCTTCATTCAATAACAAAGCAGGGGCGCCTCCTGAACTTAAGTATGCGATACGTGTTCTATCGAGCACCCAGCCTACCTGCCCGAGGCGGAGCCAATGTACTGGATCCAGCTTTAGCAGGTCGTCCGGCGTTGCTACTCCACGCACTCGGCTGCCGGGAAAAAAGCCATGCTCCCAAACGGTCGCGAACGTACTTGCGCCCTCTCCGAGCTTCGCTTCAAGGTGCGTAACCGAGCCCGTCGCGCACTGGATCTGGAACGTGGGCCAACCCCCTCGGCTCGCATTCCCAAGCCGGGGAACAGCCAAGACGTCGACGTCAAGATCGTTGTCTCCCGGAAGTAGTCGATCCTCGCGCAGGACCGCCGCCTCACGAAACCTGTCGGCAATCTCGCGAAGCGCGGGTGCCAGTTGCACGCTTAGACCGCGAAATTCGCGCGGCTCGCTTAAGACCTCAGCAGTGAATCCTGACTTTCGCATCGACCAGCTGACCACGTCCTCGAAGTAACGGCGGAACTTTCTCAACAATGACTCCGCCTCTGTGGGTCCACCAAATTGGAGCGCACGCCCAAACAATAGAAACAAATACACGCGAAATCCGTCCGGTGAGAGATAAGCAATGCTTCGGTCGGATACCGCAAAAGGGTAAGTGCCACCACACGCGGCCTCGCGGGATTTCGCCAAGGCTAAAGCATCCTTCACCTCGGCTTCCACGTCCGCGAAGGGTTGGTTCGGAAAGAACTGCCTCGCTATGTCTCGTTCAAAAAGAGGCTTATTCAGAGTCACGGCCGCGATTTCGAGCGCGTCGCAAAATACTACGCTTCCCGGGAGAACCATGTTCCTCAGAATCCGAGCTTTGACTTCACCTCAGTGAGTGCTTTTTCAACCCGTTTGAACTCCCCCTCGGCCTCTCGAAACCTTTTCTCGCCCGCGCTCGCGACAAACTGATCCTCACCGGCCAGATTCGCGGCCAAATCTTGAAGCAACGATCGGATCGCACCTAAGGTCTCAACGACATATTCGCCGCGTTCCTTCGACTCCACTAATGCGCGCTCCAGGTTACCAGTTTTTTGCAGTTCCTGGACCGCTCTGGGGGATGCGATTACCTTGTTTAGCTTATGTATTTGCCGGGATTCTGGAACCACCGGAGAGGACTCCCTAGCTTTACTGCCGTATAACCAGAGCCAAAGCTCCTCAAAACGCTCTGCGTTTAAGTCGAGCACCAGTCCAGTGCGGGGATCTAACTTCATTTCGAGCCACCGTTTTGTGCCAGGCGCGTCGGTGCTTGTAAGCAAGTACGAGAAATAGAATGCTTTCGCCGCGTCCGCTTCGCTCAATCCGAGTTGGTGCGCGTGCTCAATCAGAGACTGCGTGCGGATCCATCGAGCGATATCTCGGGTTTTGTCGCCGATTGTTTGCGCTATCTGGTCCAGTGAAAGCCCTCGCGTTACCAAATCATGCGCGTACTGAGCCTTGGCTGCTGACTCCCACGGCACAATTCCGGTTATATGCCGAAAGCCGACAAACGCCAGTGTCTCGCTACGGTTGCCGCGGACGATTACCGGGACTTTCTCCAGACGTCGGCGAGCGGTCGTATCAGCGTAAATCGCAGGATTGTGAAGGATGGTTTTAAGAGCTGCCAACCGACGATTTCCTTCGATAATTAGCAGTGCTCCCTTGCCCTTTAGTTCAGGGAGAGGCTCTTTAACTGCAACCAAAGGTTCTTCCCAGAAGAATCCGTTCTGGTACATCGAGTCGATGAGCGGTTGCAAGTCGAAACCCTCGGTAAGGACGCGCAAAATCGAGGCTTGTGTTCCTGTGTGTGCTGTGTCGGCCAGACGGGGATTCTTCGGGTCAAGATAGAGCGTCTCCACGTCGATTTCCTGCGGGCGCTTTTCCTTCTCGCTTCGATGATAAGCGGCAATTTCCTCCAGTGGGTCGCTCTTTTCGCGACTGGTGGAATGTGGTTTGGGGCTTTGTTTCGTCATCACTCGGTTGAGATTCGTTTCTTAGCTCTTTAAAATCGAGCGCGATGGGACTCGCGCGCTGAGTGGTGGTCTAACGGTCACCCGAAGGCGACATATGGGTGAACTGTCGAGGCATTGCCGCTGCTCGTAGTCAGGGAAGCTGGAGCAGTGAGGAAGAGGATCAACCTTTTGAGCTAGAATCTCAAGAAAATTCGAGCCTTGCCCCCTCATCGCTCGTTCTTCTGGGTTCCTCAGTCCGATTCGATCCGCCGGGGCTCGCGGTTAGCGCCTCCCAAAAAGTTCGAGTGAAGCCGCGATTTTTCTTCTTGCGTCCCGTCCTCGGCGATTATTGAGTCCATGCGCTACTTCGAACGTTCAACGCCTTGCGGGCAAGATGGGCCGACCTGCATCGACCTGTTCTCAGGTGGCGGCGGACTTGCGGAAGGTTTTCGTCAGGCCGGGTTTCGCGTGCTTTCCGCCTCCGACCAAAATGAAGACGCCAGCGGGACCTTCCGGGCAAATTTCCCGGAGGCTTCATTCTTTCTGGGAGACGTTGGCAAACTGCGTCCCGGAACGATCCTCAAGGATGCCCGGATCCAGCCAGAGGAACTCGATTGTCTCATCGGAGGACCTCCGTGTCAGGCGTTCAGCTACAACAATCATCAGCGCTCGCTCAAGAACGTACGCGCAGGGCTATTTCGCCAGTATTTGCGCTTGGTTCGGGCTCTGAGGCCCGCAACCCTCGTAATGGAAAACGTCCCAGGCATTCTGACCATCGGGGACGGGACGGTGGTGGAGGAAATCTATGAGTCACTCCAGAGGTTGGGTTACCAGTGTGAAGCGCGCATTCTCTACGCCGAGGACTTTGGCGCGCCGCAAACGAGAAGGCGTGTGTTTTTCATCGCGACGAGGCGTGGTTGGAATGAGGAACTCTGGCCGGACGGGGTGTGCACTCCGTGCGAGAAGCCGGCGGCGAATGCGTATGTGCATAACTGGCAACCCTCCGAAAACGCGATCCTGTTTCCTGCGCCCACAGTGTGGAGCGCCATCGGGGACCTCCCGCGCATTCGGAATGGAGGGTCCGGCTCAGGAAAGCCATATAGGCATGACTCCAAGAGTTGGCTCCAAGGGGTTCTCCGCGGAGAAGGGGAACGCGTCTCGCACCATGAAGCACCGAGAGTCGGGGAAGCCATGCTCAAGCGGATGACCTTTATTCCTGAAGGAGGCTCGTGGAGAGACATTCCCCATGCGCTTCTTCCAAAAGGTATGCAAAGGGCGCGCCGATCTGATCACACACAACGATACGGGAGGCTTCGGCGGCGGGGACTTTGCTCGACGGTCCTAACGAAATGCGATCCACATTGGGGCAGTTTTATCCATCCCACCACTGATCGGGTGCTGACTGTGCGAGAAGCCGCCAGAATTCAGACCTTTCCAGACAGGTTCACTTTTTGCGGGAACCGGGGCGCGCAATACCTGCAGGTTGGCAACGCCGTTCCTCCACTGCTGGCCGTCGCCGTTGCTCGTGCACTCCTCGCGCACCTCGCGCACTGCTGATCGGTCGTGTCGCGCTCGCGCGCACTTGGCGGACGATTGACGCACATCGAGACTCGATTTGGCACTCCCAAAAAATGAGAACGCTCCAGCCTAGTTTCTGTAGCGCTTTTACCGCTACGCTATCTCGCCTTGCGATTCTTGTGAACTTCGGTTCCCAATAACTTAGATTCGATGTCGGCGCACGACCGTCTCTACAAGCAGAGTGCTGGTGCCAAAAACAACCGTGTACAAAGATCGCGAGGCGGCAGCTTGGAAACACAATGTCCGGCTTACCAGGGAGCGTTCCGACGTGGATGCGAAAGCGCAGACCCGCGCGATGGAGGGAGGAGCGTAAGAGAAGTTCAGGAGTCGTATCCTTGCCGCGGATGCGCGACATGACTCTGCTACGTTGTTCAGGCGTGAAGAAGTCCACTCACAAACAGAATCCGCTGTCGTCTCCTCGTCAAGCCGAGGGGCGGCTCTTCGCCGGGTTGCTGCTCGTGTTTGGCCAGCCAACGGAGGTAGAGTTCCATTTGGCCTTTGAACTCGGGCTTGAAGTCGCCGATCTTGAGGTCAATCGCGATGAGGCGACGCAGGCGGCGGTGGTAGAAGAGGAGGTCGAGGTAGAAGTCGTCTTTGCCGATCTGAAGGCGATATTGGCGGGCCTGGAAGGTGAAGCCGTCGCCGAGTTCGAGGAGGAAGCGCTCCAGTTCGCGCAGGATGGCGTCCTCCAGGTCCTTCTCCAGGTAGCGATCCTTCAGCCCGAGGAAGTCGAGGATGTAGGGATCGCGGAAGACGAGGGCGGGAGTGAGCTGATCCTCCGCGCGGAGAGTGGCAAGCTCGGCCCTGGCGACTTCCTCCGGTTTGCGCGAGATGGCGGTGCGCTCGAAGAGCATCGAATCGATCTTCTGCCGGAGGGTGCGGACGCTCCAACGCTCGACCCGGCACATTTCGGCGTAGAAGTCTCGCTGGAGGTCGTCTTTCAGGGGGATGATCTCCTTGAAGTGCGACCAGCCCAATTGTCGCGACAGTGTAGCAACAATTTCCCCTTCCGAGAAGACCTGCGCAAATTGGATCATCCTGCGCAGGCTCTTGGAGGAAAACCCATTGCCCAAGTCCCTCACCAATTGTCGCGACAGTGTAGCGACAATCTCTTCTCCGTACTCAGCCCGTTCATTCCCAAGCACTTCCGTCTGGATGCGCTTTCCGATCCGCCAGTAGAGCAGCGTCATCCCGGCATTGACGGTGCGGGCGACGCCCTCCCGGGTCTGCTCGATCATGCTCCGCACGTCGGCGGCGAGGCCGGCAGGGCTCTGGATGCCGGTGATATCTGCGTCGTTCATGGCTCGAGAGGGGAGTAAAGGCGGAGGCCCTCGAAGGCTTCATCGTACGCCTCGACGAGGGTATTCGCCTCTTGCGCTGGCGTTCAATCATTTCGCGCCGGGGATGCGCGTGGACTGATGGGGTTTGGTGACGCGAAACATGACCGCACGGGTCGGATCCGGGCAGCGGAAACGAGCGGAAATGCGCTGCGAGCGGTGAATTGATGATGGTGAAAAGTCACAACACTCGTGGTGCGAGCTACTTACGATGCAACTTCGCCGGTTTGTGAAAACCGTATGCTATGATGCGGGCATGAATCCCACTTCAACGTTTTCGGCTGCTCGGCGAGCTAGGCTTCGCCGTGCCCTCGCGGGTGGCTGTGGCGCGGGGGTCGGCGCCCACCAAGGAGCGGCGTGCGTCCCGCCGCCGATCGCCGATGCCGTGGAGCGGGCATGCTTTCGGGAAGGCGCTCGCTGGGGACGTTCGGGCGTCGAGGAGAGTGCCGCTTCGCGGGAGCCAGGTCGGCGGCGGGACGCTCGCCGCTCGTCGACCAGCTCGGGACCCTTGGCGCTCCCTGGAGCGGTCGTGCGCGCCGATCGCAGCAGCGGTCGGTTTCCGGATTCGCGGAAAAGCGCCGCGCAAAAAGCGTTACATTTCGTCCCGAAATTCCCAACCCGGGCAAGCGGGGCGCTTGCGATACGGCAGGCCAGGAGGCCTGCGCTACGGCGCGAGCGGCTCGGCAAAAAACGTTACATTTCGTCCCGAAATTGCTCGCCTCAGGCCAGCAAGCGCCGGTGCTGGGAGGCGCAAGCAGGGCGTCTCGGTTTCGCGGAAACCGTGCAATCCTTCCCGAAAGTGTCGCGATTTGACCATCTCCCATCGAAAAACCATGCTTATTCGTTTCATAAGTCGCATAAGTCGGAGTCGGCGCGCTCACGGTCGGGCGGGCCGACCGGCGAAAAGCGTTACAATTCGTCCCGAAATTGTTCCTTCTCGTTTCGACCGGCGTCGGGCCGGGAGGTGCAACGACATCGTTTGGTTTCGCGAAACACCCTCCGCCTCACCCGCCCCGCGCCTCGGCTGGAGGCGCCGCGGGATCGTCCCGGCTTCGCGAAAACCGTGCAATCCTTCCCGAATGTGTCTCGATTTGACCATCTCACCGCTGAAAACCGTGTTTCTGCGTTTCATAAGTTGCATAAGTCCGAGCCGGGCGTGCGCTCGGGGTTTCGGCGCTCGTGCGGTGCGGGGGCACGGGTGGCGTCGGCGAGAACAGTGCCTTTACTTGCGCCGGCGCGGCCCCTTCCACGATTGCGCAGCGCACTCGCGGCGTGGTAAGACACAGCGGGGGCTGGCGTGCGCGCCGGCTCCTCTTTACTCTCCGCTCATGGCCACCCAAGCTCTCGTCACCAAACTCCTCCACACGCGCTATCGCGTGGAGGACCTCGAAAAGACGGTCTCCTTCTACACGGAGGTGCTCGGGCTCGAGGAGGTGAAACGGAGCACGTCGGCCCGCGGCTCCAAGCTCGTGTTTCTCAAGACGCCGGGGAGCGAGGAGCTGATCGAGATCTGCGAGTTCAAGCAGGCCGGCCCGGTCGTCGTCGGCCCGGACCTCACGCACCTCGCCTTTGAGGTGGAGGACATCGAAGCTTTCGGCGCGCATGCGAAGGCGAAGGGGTACCCGTTTTCCGATGGGCCGTCGGCTTCCGGCACCGGGAGCACCATCGCCTTTGTCGACGCGCCCGAAGGGTACGAGATCGAAATCATCCAGCGCGCGAAGGGGTAACGATGGAATTCGATTGGCTCGACTGCCCGTTCGACCTGCGGAAGCTCACTCCCAAGGAGGTGGAGGAATCGTTCGAGGACCCGTTTTCCATCCGCCTGCTGCCGGAGGGGACGGAGGGGAGCGAGCACGCGCGCTATTTCAATCTCGGCAAATCCGTGGGCGACCGCGGGATCTTCACGGTCTTTTGGACCGACGGGAAACGGTACCGCGCCATCGCCGCCCGCGACATGGCGCCGGAAGAGGCCGCCTTTTACGACCGCAAGAATTCGGAGGCCGGGTTTTAGCCATGTCCTTGCCGCCTATGAAAGTGATCGCGCGCTGGTCAGAACTGCCCGATTTCGAAAGCGAGGAAGCGGAGGCCGCCTTCTGGGCCGGCGCCCGGCTCGATGTGCGCCTGATGAATGGCTCGATCCTGAAGGCCGACACGCGCGAGTCGACGACGATCACGCTGCGCTTCGACCCGCGCATGCTGGCGCGTATCAAACGCATCGCGCGCTCGCGCTACCTCAATTACCAGAGTATGATCAAGCAGTGGCTCAGCGAGCGGCTGGAAAAGGAGATCTGAGTCGCGCCCAAACGGCCCGCAGGGCCGCGGCTACCACACACAACATGTTTGTCGATCATATCAAAATTACCGCGTCGGCGGGTGATGGAGGGAATGGCTGCGTCAGTTTCCGGCGCGAGGCGTTCGTGCCGCGCGGCGGTCCGAATGGCGGCGACGGCGGCCGCGGCGCCTCGATCGTGCTGCGGGCCGAAACGCATACGGATAACCTGACGGCGTTCTTTTACGAGCCGATCATCAAGGGGCGGCACGGCGGACATGGCATGGGCAAGGAGTGCTACGGCAAGGCGGCCGAGGACAAAATCCTGCGCGTGCCGGTCGGGACCATCGTCTACCGGCTGAAGCCGCGGGAAGAGCGCGAGGGGCTGGAGGCCTCGGTCGAGTACGGGACGAACGCGCAATTCATCGACCTGGAAAAATCGCCGGAAGACGAGGTCGCGCCGGCCGAAGGCGAGGAAGGCGGCCCCGAGCCACTCGACGTGACGAAGCTGGAGATGATCGTCGATCTCACCGAGCCGGGGCAGGAATTCGTGCTGTGCAAAGGGGGCAAGGGTGGGAAGGGAAATGTCCACTTCAAGAGCTCGCAAAACCGCGTGCCGACGCAGTTCACCTACGGCGAAGAGGGCGAGAAAGGGACGTTCTATCTCGAGTTGCGGAAGATCGCCGATGTCGGGCTGGTCGGTTACCCGAATGCCGGCAAGTCGACCATCCTCACGAAAATCTCCGCCGCGCGCCCGCGGGTGGCGGCGTACCCCTTCACCACGCTGACGCCGCACATCGGGGTCGTGGAGACGCCGGGGTACCAGCGCTTCACCGTGGCCGATATCCCTGGCCTGATCGAAGGCGCGCACGCCAACGTCGGCCTCGGCCATGAATTCCTGCGGCACATCGTGCGGTGCAAGCTGCTGGCTTTCGTCGTCGACATCGCCGGCACGGATGGCCGCGAGCCGGTGGCTGATCTGGAGAGCCTGCGCCGCGAGATCAACCTCTACGACAAGTCGCTCTCGGAGCGCCGCTGGATCGTCGTGGCCAACAAGATGGATCACCCTGACGCGGAGGAGATGCTGAAGGCCTTCCGCCGGCGTTTCCGCGAAAAGGTGGAGATCATCCCGATCTCCGCTGCCGACGAAACCGGGGTGGAAGAACTGAAGAAGCGCCTCAGCGACTTGATCGCCGAAGGCGAAGCGGCGCGCGGGGAGATTGCGCGGGCCGCGGAGCTAGCGCAGGCGGCGGCGGTCGAGCGCGGGCCATGAAACGCAAGCTCGAGAAACTGAAGAATACCGAAGCCCGGCGGCCGTCCGCCGCAGGCTGGCTACTTCTTCTTCGGCGCAGCCGGCGCGGCACCCTTCTTCTTGGCGCCGGCGCTGGCTTTCTGGTTGGCTTTCTTGTTGGTGGCTTTTGGAGATTTATCGCCCATAAGGGACGTCACCATGGCAACCACTCTGCCGCCTGGCTAGCGGAAACCGCCGACTTTTTTGCCTCGCCTTCTGCGGGTGCAAACGACTCGATGAGCGGGTGCGAGAACGAACCCAAACCGGCAGCCTGCGCGTCCTCATTTTCGTCGACGAGTCGAACGTGGTCAGTTCGGTGCGGGCGCTCGGCCGCAAGCTCGATTGGCTCCAGTTGCGCGATCATCTCACCCGCGCCGGCGAGGGCCGGCGGCTGGTGGAAATGGTCATCTACGCCGGGCTGCCGCCGCCGATGCCGCAGTGGCAGGCCGAGCGCGACAAGAAGAACAAATTCCTCCACTGGCTCCGCTCGAACGGCTTCCTCGTCGTGACGAAAGACGGCTCGCCCGGCGACGACCGCCATTACAAGGCGAACGTCGATGTGCTCCTGGCCATCGACGCGGTGGAACTCTCGGTCGAGATGCGGCCCGACGTGGTGGTGCTCGTCACCGGCGACGCGGATTTCGTCCACCTCGCCCTGCAACTGCGCCGCCGCGGCATCCGCGTCGAAGTCGCCTCCACCGCGACGACCCTGGGCGGCGGGCTCAAAGGCGCGGCGAACGAAGTGATCGACCTCGTCCCGCTGTTCGAGACGTTTGAGCCGATGACGGAGGGATGAGCGGCGCCGCCCTTGAAATGAGTCCTTGCTTTCCGCGGGAAGAGTGCTATGTGTCTCGATGAACACGAGCTACGCATTCACACGCAGGGGTCCCGATCGGGTAACGGAGGAGCTGGCGGCCGTGCTCGTCAAAAGCGCGCCGATCGAGTTCAAAGCCCTGTTCACCATCGTTCACGGCAACCTGAAATCGCGTAACGCGGCGAATGGCGGCGAGGAGATGCTTCGGCTGCGCTCGTATGAGAAGCTGCAGAGCATGGTGCAGTCGGGCCTGGTCCAAAAAGTCGGCAAGGAGTACCGCGGCGTGATGAAAGCGCTCATCCCGTACCTAGACGCTGCTGCGGCGCTCGCTGAGCCCGCTGCGCCGCCGGTGCAGAGCAAGCCGCGCCTCACGACCATCAAGGCCGTGGCGCCGAAAAGCCGCCGTCCCGCCCGGCGCGCCATTGCCATCTCGTAAACCGCAGCGCAGGATTGCTCATGGCGAAACCCAACTATCAGTTCGAGAAACGAAAGCGTGACATGGAGAAGAAGGCGAAAAAGGAAGAGCGGCGTCTGCGCAAACTCGAGAAACCGGCCAGCGAGACGACAGAAGACGGCGCAACTTCCGCCGAGCCGGCGGTGGAGGCGGAAGCGACCTAGGCCTCCGGGCCCGCGTTCTTCAGCGTCCCGCGCGCCTCACTTCATTCCCAGCACCTCGCGCAGCACCGGCTCGAACACCGCCGCCTGGCGCATGAAGCCGAGATCGCTCGGGTGCGAACCATCGGTGGAACCCTCCGCGTCGTCCCCGATCAGGCCGTCGCCGGGGATGTAATAGAGCTTGGTGATGCCCGCTTTCTTCAGCGCCTCGAAGCTCTCGCGCAGGGCCGCGTGATTCTCGCTGTGCATCTGGTTGCGGGCGGGGAGAATCCAGGCGTTCGCGTTGCGGCGATCCTCCACCAGCACGATCGGTGTCTCCGGACGCGCGGCGCGCAGCAGTTGCACCAGCGGCTGACATTTCTGCCGCACGTCGGCCGGCCCCATGTTCGGCAGGCAGTCGATGACGAACACGGCGGCGTCTATCTTCGCCATGAACTCACCGACCGCGATGTCCATCTTGCCATTCCCGGAAAATCCGAGATTCACCACCGGTTTGTCCAGGTGCCGGCCGAGGATGGCCGTATGCACCATGCCGGGGCGCGAGGCCGAGGCGCCGTGGGTGATTGACGTGCCGTAGAAAACGATCGGCTTCTCGGTGCGCGGCGCGAGTTCCTCGAACTTCGCGTCTTTGAGCGCGCCGAGCTCCAGGGCTTCCACGCCGTTGTAGAGCGGCAGGTACGCCTGGTACTCGCGCAACCCGGGCGCCAGCCCGCTGACGATCGCCTGGCGCACCTGCTTCTTGTCCGGCCTCGCACAGCCGACCCAGCGCCACTGCCCCTTCTCGTCGCGCGCATAAAGGTCGATCCCGCTGGCGCCCATCGGGGTCATGTTGGTGAGCCCCACCTTCTCCGAGCGCAGCGTGTAGTTGGCCCAGATCGCGGTCGAGTCCGTCTTAAAGCGCACCATCAACCCCGCACTGTTTCGGCTGAGGCTCCAGACCTTTTCTGTTACCTTGCCGTTGGCCGCCTTGGGCAGGCGATCGAACCAGCCCTCGCGTTCCATATCCGTCCAGGCGCGCCCTTCCGCACCCCACTTCGTCACGTCGTGCCATTGGAGCGGCGGCTCCGGCTCGGCTTGCGGAGCGGCGACCACCGGCGCTTTTGCAGGAGGCGCAGCGGGCGTTTGCGCGCGGAGGCCGGTGAAGGCAAGGAGCAGGAACGGGAGGAGAACGCGGGAGAGTTTCATGGGGGAGGTGGAGGGTGAACGAAACGGCGGCTGGCGGGCAAGCGATCAATACTCGAGCCAGCACACGTACGCTCATCAGGTGGCCACCGCCGACGCGGTCGCGGCGAAGCAGGCCGGCCGCTGTCGCAAAATGTTTGCGCTGAAGCCGCCGGGCTGTCATCGGTTCGTCGCGTTGCGTGGTTAGGAGTTCGTCACGCACTGTCCCGACCGGCCAGCTGGGTGCGCTGCGCACTACCGACCATCCCATGCGTTTTCGCCGCTTCATTCTCACTGTCGCCCTCACTTCGCTCTGCCTTTCCTCCGCCGTCCGCGCCACGCCGGAGCTCATTGCCATTGGTTCCTTCAATCTCACCGCCGATCTCTCGGGTCTCACGGGAACGCTGGAGAACGGCGTGGCCGCCAACACCCTCGGCGGGATCGGTTCCGGCCTCATTTGGGCGGGCGGCAATACTTTCATCGCGGTGCCCGATCGCGGGCCGAATGCGACGAGTTGGAACAGCAACCTCGATGACACGACCTCCTTTCTGACGCTGAACCTGAACCTCACCGCTGTCCCGACCGGCAACCTGACCTACACGCTCACGCCGAGCTTGTCCGGCACTGCGCTCTTCTCCAGTTCGCCTCGTCGTGATCGATGTCCCGACCGGCGACGTGAAGGAGTCCGCTGTACAAGCTGACCACCGGCACGGGCGTGAGCGAAATCGTGGCGCTTAACAACCACGTCGACGAACGCGGCGGCCACGGCCTCGGCGACGGGACGCCGGCGGTAACAAGCGGCCGTACAAGATCGATCCCGATAACGTCGTCGGCGCGCAGGGTTGAATTCCCGCCCCCCTTTCGCGAAGCGGCTTTGATTGCGCGTTTTTCGCGTTATCGTATCACTTCGGCTCACACTCTGCGGGGCTCTCACCATGACTCTTTTCGCTGCTCGTATTTTGGCTCTCGTCGCGCTGCCGATTTTTGCGATGGCGCAGGTGCCGGCCGCGGCGCCCGCGGCCGATCCAGGAAAGAAGGCTGTCCCGGCGGAGATCGTGCCGCCGAAAACGCCCGCGACGCCGGCGCCCGGCAAAGCGGTGATCGAAGCGGTGCCCTCACCGACCGATCTCTCGCCCGGGAGCAAGACCGTAGGCCAAAAGCCGCAGTCGACCGAGCAGGCGGCGGTGGAGGCGCTCACCGAGCCGGAACTGGACCAGGTGATCACGCTCATCAAGCAGCGCTACATTTCACCGGGCGCGCTGACCGACGGCGCGGTGAAACGCGCGACTGTGCAGGGCTTGCTGGAGCGCCTCGGCGCGGGCGCGACGCTCATCGTGCCCGGCGCGGTGGCCGCCCCGCCGGCGGGTCTGTTTCACTCGGAGATCATCGGCGAGCGCACCGGCTATCTCCGCCTCGGCACGTTTGACAAGGCGAACCTCGCGGAGCTGGACCAGGCGCTCGACCACTTCACACAGCAGAAGGTTACCGCGCTGATCATTGACCTGCGCGCGACGCCGCTCGGCGGCGACTTCGAGCGTGCGGCGGAGGTCTGCCGCCGCTTTTGCCCGAAGGGGAAAGTGCTCTTCACGCTCAAGCGACCCGACAGCAAACAGGCCGACATTTTCACGACCAAGGACGCTCCGCGCCTGAAGGTAATGCTCACAGTCCTGACCGATGCGCAGACCGCCGGCAGCCCCGAGGTCGTGGCCGGCACCTTGCGCGCGCTGGCCGACGCGGTGGTCATCGGGCAGAAGACCAAGGGAGCGGCGGCGGAGTTCAACGACTTCCCGCTGCAAGGCGGCCGCGTGTTGCGTCTGGCAGTGGCCGAAGTGTTGCTACCGGGCGATGTGTCGGTGGTCCCCGACGGGGTGAAGCCCGATGTCGCGGTGGATGTCCCGCCCGACACCGAGGCGCAAGTCCTGGCGCAGGAAGCTGGGAGAAGCGTGGCCGCGCTGACCACGGAAACCGAGCGCATCCGCCTGAACGAAGCCGCGTTGGTGGCAGGCACGAACCCCGAGCTCGACATCGCGCAAGCCGCTCAAGGCACGCGCGGCCAGCGCGCCAAGCCCCCGCTGCGGGACGCGATCCTCCAGCGCGCTCTGGATCTGATCACGACCATTGCCGTGTTCGAGAAAGGGGCGGCGCGGCGCTGAATGAAGAATGACCGGCCGAATTCGTCATTCGTCATTCGTCATTCGCCATCTTCCCCAACTCCCGCTCCAGCGTCTCCATCGGCAACCCGACGACGTTGGAAAACGAGCCTTCCACGTGATCGATCAGCTCGCCGTGATCCTCCTGCGCGGAGTAGGCGCCGGCTTTGTCCAGCGGGCCGATGCGGTTGAGGTAGGCGCGCAATTTGGCTTCGCTCAGGCGCTTGAAATAGACGGTGCTCACCTCGATGGCGCCGCGCTCGAGATTGTCGCCGAGACGCGCGAGCCAGAGGCCGGTGTAGACGTGATGGCTGCGCCCGTTCAGCCGCTGGAGCATGGCCAGCGCGGCGTTCATGTTCGCCGGCTTGCCGAGCACTTCCTGGCCGAGGGCAACCTCCGTGTCGACGCCGACTACCAGTTCCTCGAAGTGTTGCAGCGCAATGGCGCGGCACTTGGCGCGGGCGTTGAAGAGCACCGTTTCGCCGGGGCTGAAGTGCGGCGGCGAGATCTCCGGCACATGCGAGGGGGCGACCGTGAACCGGTACTTGGCTTCCTCCAGCAAAGCGCGCCGGCGGGGCGACGCAGAGGCCAGGACGAGTGGTGGTAGACCAGCCATACGTGCCGGTCACTGTGCGCCTCATTTGCCCGGCTGTCCAGCCCCGGTCACGGGCAGGGCGACTTCGCGGTAGCCCTTTGGCACGTCGAAGATTGTCGCGTCCACCGGTTCTTGTTTGATGCTCTGGATCGTGGTCGCGACCTTCGAGCCGCCCATCTCGAACTCGGTGCGCAGGCGCAAGCCCGGCATCTGCCTCGGATCCGGCATGAGGCTGGCGGCGATCGGCGCAAGGCCCACGCTTTGCAGCGCGTTGAGCTGTTGCTGGATGGCGTCGGCGTTCGCGAAATCGGTGCAAACCCAGAACTTCATTTTCATCTGCCCGACAACCCAGTGGTAGGCCTGCGTCTGGTGGCCGGCGACTTCCTTCTTCTCGTTGGTTGGCGTCAGCTTGCCAGGGGCGGAGCCGGCTTGCGCGGTCAGCAGTTGCTCCGCCAGCGCCTTCGTCTGCTCCGCGTCGATGCGGTTGAAAATCTTCGTCTTGTGCTGGAGGACGATGGTCTCGCCTTTTGCCCCGTCGACGATCGTGCTGATGCCGGGAGCGATGTCCGCGCGCACTCTCTTCCCCTGGAGGCGGATCGTCATCTCGCCCTCCATGCCGCCGCCTTCCACCCGCTGCACGATCACGAGATCCGCGCGCGCCGCAGCCGCAGCGAAGCACAGTAGCAGGAGCAGCGCGGCGGCGAATTTCATTGCGTGATGGCGCGCCAGCGGCCGGTCTGTCGGCCCCGGGTAGGACGGGCGTCCCGCCCGCCCTACCCGGGGCCGCGACGCGCTGCGCGCTGCGTTCACTTGTGGGCGGCTCGTCACCATCACACACCTCAGGGTTCGCCCACCAGCGCGCGGTAATCCGCCGCGCTCAGCAGGTCGCTGTCTTCGCACCCTTTCTCGACTTCGACTTTGAAGATCCACCCTTCGCCGTACGGGTCGGAATTGACGAGGCCGGGATTCTTGGTGAGTGCGTCGTTGACCGCCGTCACCCGGCCGGAGATCGGGGCGTAGATGTCGCTCGCGGTCTTGACCGACTCGACCACACAAATCGTTTCGCCGGCCGTGGCCGCCGCGCCGACCGCGGGGAGCTCGACGTAGACGATGTCGGTCAGCTCCTGCTGCGCGTGATCGGAGATGCCGACGGTGGCGGTGGTGCCCACGAGGCGGAGCCATTCATGGGACTTGGCAAAACAGAGATCGTCGGGTGCGTTCACGGGTAGTTGTGGGTTTTAAGCGGGCGACTTGGACGGGTGATGCAGCGGCTTCTTCTCGATGACGGCCGGGAACCGCTTGCCGCGAATGTCGATCTCGATCGGCTCCTGCAAGCGCGCGAATTCGGTGGGGATGTACGCCATGCCGATGCCGGCGCCGAGCGTCGGCGACTGCGTGCCGCTGGTTGTCTCCCCGATCTGCTCGCCGTTTTTGTAGATGGGATAGTGCGCACGCGGCGGCGGGGTTTTCCCCTGCATTTTGAAGGGGACCAGCCGGTGTTTGATCCCCTCGGCGCGCTGCTTCACCAGCACGTCGCGGCCGATGAACGACGGCTTGGTAAGGTCGACGAAAATCGAGAGCCCCGCCTCCAGCGGCGTGCGCGCGGGCGAGAGATCGGAGCCGTTGAGCGGGTAGCACATTTCCAGCCGCAAGGTATCGCGCGCGCCGAGGCCGCACGGTTTGATCCCGAACTCCGCGCCCCGCCGCAGGATGTCGCGCCAGGTCTTCGCCGCGCGGTCCGCTGCGCAGAATACCTCGAAGCCGTCCTCGCCCGTGTAACCGGTGCGGGCGATGTAATAACACTCGCCGTCGATCTCGATCGAAAGAATCTCGTTTCGCGCCGGGCGCGCATACTTTCCACCGAAGAAGGCGTCGAAGAGCTGCGCCGAGCGCGGCCCCTGCACCGCGAGGCCGGCGAAGTCCGCGCTGCGATTCTCGAACTCCACGCCCGCGACGCCGTCGCCGAGCTGCCGCTGCATCCAAGCGGAATCCTCGTCGATTTTCGCTGCATTCACCACGAGGAGAAAGTCCGCGTCCTTGATGCGGTAGACGATCAGGTCGTCGATCACGCCACCTCGCTCGTTCAGCAGAAAGGTGTACTGGCATTCGCCGACCGAGAGCTTGTCGACATTGTTGGTCAGCACCTCGTTGAGCCACGCCGCCGCGCCGGGACCGCGGACGAAGAACTGGCCCATGTGCGAAATGTCGAACACGCCCACCGCGCCGCGCACGGCCTGGTGCTCATCGAGGATGCTCGTGTACTGTACCGGCATCGACCAGCCGCCGAAATCGACCATCCGCGCGCCGAGGGCGACGTGCTCCGCGTGCAGCGGCGTCTGGCGAAGCGGAATGGATGACACGCGCGAGAGGGTAGTGGGTGAGGCGGGGGTGTCAATGCGGGGCAAAACACTAAACACTAAACACTAAAGGCCACCCTGAGCGACCGTGGCGGGTGACTGGCGGGTTTTAGTGTTTAGTGTTTAGTCTTTCGTGTTTCTTCCCGCCCATGACTTCGCTCGAAAATCGCAGGATCGCCATCGTCGGCTCCGGAGCCGTCGGCTGCTACTATGGAGGGGCGCTCGCGCGCGCGGGGTTCGATGTGCGCTTTCTCATGCGATCCGATCTCGAGGCGGTGCGCCGCGCCGGGCTCACGATCCACAGCCGTGGCGAGGCATGGAACATCGCCGCGCAGGTCTACGGGAGCAGCGAGCAAATCGGCGCGTGCGACCTGGTGATCATCGCGCTCAAGGCGACGGGTAACGACGCCCTGGAGAGCATCCTCCCGCCCCTGCTTGGCTCCGAAACGACGCTGCTGACGCTGCAAAACGGCCTTGGCAACGAGCGATTCCTGGCCGAGCGCTGGGGCGCGGAGCGGGTGCTGGGCGGGCTCTGTTTTGTCTGCCTGAATCGGACCGCGCCCGGCGTGATCGAGCACTTTGATCATGGCACGCTTTCCATCGGCGAATTCGTAGGCCGGCCGCGGGCGCGGACGCGGGCGATCGTGGAGGCGTTCCGCAAGGGCGGGATCGACGCGAACGCGGTTGAAAATCTCTGCGAGGAGCGGTGGCGCAAGCTCGTCTGGAACATCCCATTCAACGGCCTCTCCATCGCGGCGCGCGGGGCGACGGTGGCCGACGTGCTGGCCGAGGAAGGGCTGCGCACGCTGGCACGCGGCCTGATGGACGAAGTGCTGGAAGGCGCCAGCCGGCTCGGGCATCCGATCCTCGCGAGCTTCGCCGATTACCAGCTCGAGCGAAGCTGGAGCATGGGCGCGTACAAGCCCTCGAGCCTCATCGATTGGGAGCTCGGCCGGCCCGTCGAGGTCGAGGCGATCTGGGGCGAGCCGTGGCGCCAGGGCACGGCGGCCGGGGCCAGCATGCGGCGCCTGGAAACCATCTATCGCCTGCTGCAGCGCGTCGCCCGCCCGGAGGTCGCGCAGTGAGCTCGTTGCGCGAGTTCGCGCCGGAGGTTGGGATCGTGCTCGGTTCGGGACTCGGCGCGGTGGTGGAGGCTGTCTCGATCGCGGGCGAGCTCCCGTTCGGCGAAGTGCCGGAGATGCCGGTCGCGCGCGTCGCCGGTCATGCGGGCCGTTTCGTTTGGGGCAATCTGGCCGCCAGGCGCGTGGTGATCCAGCAAGGGCGCGTGCATCTGTATGAGGGCCGTACGGCGAGGGAGGTCACGGCCGGTATCCGCCTCATGGCGGGCACGGGACTGCGGCAGGTCGTGCTGACGAATGCGGCGGGCATCTTGAACGAAGCCTATGCGCCGACGGACTGGATGCTCTTGCGCGATCACGTGAACCTCACCGGCGCCTCGCCACTCATCGGCCGGCCGGCCTTCATCGATATGAGCCACGTTTACACGCCGCGCCTGCGTGAGCAGTGGCGCGCGAGCGCGCAAGGGCGGGGCATGGCCGTGCATGAGGGCGTCTACGCCGGGGTGCTCGGCCCACAGTACGAGACGCCCGCGGAGGTCCGCATGCTCAAGGTCCTCGGCGCGGATGCCGTCGGCATGTCGACCGTGCTCGAGGCGATCGAAGCGCGTGCGTTGGGGCTCGAAATTGTTGGCGTATCGTGCCTCACGAACTACGCTGCGGGCCTGCGTTCGCAAACCTTGCGGCATGAGGACGTGCTGCACGCGAGCCAGAGTGCGGCGTCCACGTTGGCGGCTTGGATGGCCGACGCCTTGCGGCCGGCGGAGCGGTCGAGCTAACCGGCGGCACGGGCTACAGCCACCGTGCCAGTTTCTCCTGCACATCCGGCGTCCAGTCGATTCGGAATTCATCGTCCGGCGTCAACCGCACGCGCTCGGCTCCGCGTTGGAAACAGAGCTCGACCTTTCGCCGGCCCGACCGCTGCCGGATAATGTCGCGGATAGCGAGGAGGTCGTCCTCGGTCGTCATGCCCAACGGGAGGTGCAGCACCACGGGCTTTTCCTTCGGCTCCATTTTCTTAAGCGGCGCCAGCTCGTTGGCGGCGACTTTCACGCCGTCGTCGCGCAGGTCGAGCCGGCCGGTCAGCGAAACCACGTTGCCGGTTTCCAGGAGCTTCAGGGACTTCTCATATGTCTCCGACCAGATCATGATCTCCAGCGAGCCGGTGAAGTCTTCGAGGATGACGACGGCAAACGGTTTGCCGCTTTTCTTGGCAAACTTCTTCTCGACCGAGATGAGCGCGCCGGCGATGGCGACGCTGGCCTTGTCCTCCTGCTCGCCGAGGTTGGCGATCGGCACGTATTTGCCGCTCTCCAGCGCCCCGCGGTACTCATCGAGCGGGTGGCCGGTGACGTAGAAACCGAGCAGCTCTTTCTCGAAGGCGAGCTTCTCCGCCTTGGTCCACGGCGTCACTGCGGGCTCGCTCTTTTTCGTCGGGCGCGGTGGCGCGGTTTCAAACGCGTCGAACATGGAGAACTGGCCGGACTGCGCATCCTTGTGCGAGCTGGACGCGGCCGCCATCGCTCCTTCGATCTGCGCGAAGAGGGCGGCCCGCTCGACGCCGGTCCAGTCGAGCGCGCCGCATTTTACCAGCGATTCGAGCGTCTTCTTGTTGGCTTTGCGCGAGTCGACCCGCACGCAGAAGTTCTCGAGCGAGGTGAACGGACCACCGCGTTCGCGCTCCTCGATCACCGCCTGCACTGCGCCTTCACCGACGTTCTTGATCGCGGCCATGCCGTAGCGAATGCCGGCGACGCCGTCCTTCTGCTCAGGCGCGAATTTCAGCGAACTGCGGTTCACGTCCGGCTCCAGGATGGGGATGCCCATCCGCTCGCACTCGGCCACGAAAACGCTGATTTTATCGGTGTTATTGACTTCGTTGCTCATGACGGCCGCCATGAACTCGACCGGGAAATTCGCCTTCAGATACGCCGTCTGATAGCTGACCCAGGCGTACGCCGCGGAGTGCGACCGATTGAAGCCGTAGCCCGCGAACTTCTCCAGCAAGTCGAAGATCTCGTTCGCCTTCTTCTCCTCGATGCCGTGCAGCTTCTCGCAGCCGGCAACGAACTTGATGCGCTCCTTCGCCATCTTCTCTTTGTCCTTCTTCCCCATCGCGCGCCGCAGCAGATCGGCGCCGCCGAGCGTGTAGCCGGCCAGCACCGACGCCGCCGCCATGACCTGCTCCTGGTAGATCATGACGCCGTACGTGTCCTCGGTGACGCTCTTCAGCGCCGGGTGCGCGTATTTGATCTTGGTCAGCCCTTTCTTGCGCTTGATGTAATCCGGGATGAGGTCCATCGGACCCGGCCGATAGAGCGCCAGGATGGCGTTGATGTCCTCGATGTCGTGGATGTCGAATTGCTTGCACAAGCCGACCATGCCGCCGGATTCCAACTGGAAGACAGCGATGGTTTCACCGCGATTGAGCAGGTCGAAGGTCTTCTGATCGGTCAGCGGGATGGTCGCGATGTCGAACTCAGGCGTGTGCCGGTGGATGAGATTCACCGCATCGTCGATCACGGTGAGCGTCTTCAAACCGAGGAAGTCCATCTTCAGCATGCCGAGATCGGTCAGCGCGCCCATCTCGTACTGCGAGACGATGCCGCCGTCGTTCGCGCGCGCGAGCGGGATGTACTCCGACAAATCGCGGTCCGAAATGACGACGCCGGCCGCGTGCACGCCGGTGCCGCGCGTGAGGCCCTCGAGCTGCGTGGCGTGCTCCCAGAGCTGCTTCACCGCGGGCTCCGTCTCGACCGCCTTCTTCAGCTCGGGATTTTTGTCGATCGCGCCCGGGGTATGCTCGACGACGCCGGTCTCCTTGTTCTTCTTGTCGACCCCGTTGAGCTTGATGTCGAGGTTGCCGGGCCCGCTCGGGATCATCTTCGCGATGCGGTCGGCGTCGTTGTAACTCCAGCCGAGCACGCGCGCCACGTCGCGCACCACGGACTTCGCGCTGAGCGTGCCGAAGGTGATGATCTGCGACACCGCGCGCTCGCCATATTTCTGCCGCACGTACTCGATGACCTCGCCGCGGCGGGTCTGGCAGAAATCGACGTCGATATCGGGCGGGCTGACACGCTCGGGGTTCAGGAAGCGCTCGAAGAGCAGCTTGAACTTGATGGGATCGATGTCGGTGATGCCCATCAGATATGCGACCATCGAGCCGGCCGCCGAGCCGCGCCCCGGGCCCACGGGGATGCCACGCTCCTTCGCCCAGTTGATGAAATCCCAGACGATGAGGAAGTAATTCACGAAGCCTTGGGAGATGAGCAGCTTCAGCTCGCGCTCCAGGCGCTCGACGATGACCGGGTCCTCCATGGCGCGCTCGCCGTAGCGCTTGCTCATGTTGCGGTCGCAGATCTGGCGCAGGTATTCGTCCTGCGTCATCCCCGCGGGCGGGTTGAAGTTCGGGTACTTCGGCTTGCCGAATTCGAGCTTCAGGTCGCACATCTCGGCGATTTTGAGCGTATTGGAAAGCGCCTGCGGGTGATCGCCGAAGATGGCCGCCATCTCCGCCGGCGACTTGAAATAGAGCTCCTCCTGGTAGCGCATCCGCCGCTCGTCATCGACATTCGAGCCGGTGCCGATGCAGACCAGCACGTCGTGCGATTTATGGCTGGAGCGGGTGAGGAAATGGACGTCGTTCGACGCGACGAGCCCGACGCCGAGCTCCTTCGCGAAGCGCGGCAGCGTGCGGTTGATCTTCACCTGCTGGGCGATGCCGTGATCCTGCATCTCGAGGAAGTAGTTGTCCTTGCCGAGGATGTCGCGGTACGTCGCCGCCAGCTCCAGCGCCTCTTTTTCCTGGTCGAGGTTGATGGCGTACGGCACCTCGCCCTTGAGACAGCCGCTCAAGCCGACGAGCCCCTGCGCGTATTTGGCGAGCAGCTCCTTGTCGATGCGCGGCTTGTAATACATGCCGTCGAGATGCGCGGTGGAGACGAGCTTCAGCAGGTTGTGGTAGCCGGTAAGATCCCTGGCCAGCAGGGTGAAATGGAATGACGCCTCGCGCTGGCTCGTCGCCTTCTTCTCCAGGTGCGATCCCGGCGCCACATACACCTCGCAGCCGACGAGGGGCTTGATTCCCGCCTTCTCGGCCTCCTGGTAAAACTCGATCGCGCCATACATCACACCGTGATCGGTCATGCCGACCGCCGGCATCTTGTACTCCTTCGCCTTCTTCATGATGTCCGCCACCCGGGTCGCTCCATCGAGCGTGGAGTACTCGGTGTGGAGGTGGAGATGGACGAAGGAGTCGGTGGCCATAGGGAGGGAAAAGATAGACCGAAACGGGCGGGTGTGGAGGGGAAGTTTCAGTGGGGTCGGGAATCTCAGGGGGAATCGGGCTGGAGTCAGCCTCGACATTTTCATCATCATCTTCATTGCCGGCCCACGCCTCTCATTGAAGATGCCACTCTCCCCATGCGCGCCTTCTTTCTCCACGCGACGCTCCTTTTCACCACGCTCGGCTGGCTCCACGCGCAGGATGAGGCAGCGGGCAAGAAGTTCGTCTACAAACAATCCGGCGGCGCGCCGCGCGAGCTGGAGGTCTACTTCCCGAAGGATTGGAAGGCTGGCGGCGCGAAGGTGCCCGGCGTGCTCTTCTTTCACGGCGGCGGCTGGACCGGCGGCAATCGGGATCAATTCGCGCACGCCTGCCAGTACTTCGCAAGCCGCGGCCTGGTCGCGGCGACGGCCAGCTATCGGATGCTAAAGAAGAGCGAGCTGCCACCGGCCGAGGGGGAGTCGTTCAAGCGCCCGTGCGCGATCGACGCGAACAGCGCGATCCGCTGGATGAAACAACACGCGGACGAGCTGGGGATCGACTCCTCCCGGCTCATCGTCGGCGGCGGCTCGGCAGGTGGACATCTCGCGGTGCTCGCGACCGTGAATCCGGGCCTGAACGATCCCGCGGATCCCAAGGGGATCGACACGAGCGTGGCGGCCTACCTGCTCTTCAACCCCGCGTTCACCGTAACGGAAAAGGAAAAGGATCACGAAGTCGACGTCTTCTCTTTCGTGAAGGGCAAGGTTGCCCCGGCCATTCTGTTCTTCGGGTCGACCGATAGCTGGAAGCCCGCCGCCGACGGCTGGGTGGCGAAGGTGAAGCAACAAGGCGCGGCACCCCAAGTCTTCGTCGCCAACCAGCAGACGCACGGCTTTTTCAACCGGCAGCCATGGGCCGATGTGACGCTGGCTGAAGCAGACCGGTTTCTCGTGCGACTCGGCCTGCTGAGCGGTCAGGGAACGCTCGCGCCACCGGCGACCGGGGAGCGGCTGGTCGAGGCGCCGTGAAACTGTACCGTTACCCCAGCACCTCCGTCCGCCCCTGCAGCAGCTGCTCCAGCGTTGTGCGCTTGTCCGCCAGCAGGCCGGTGGTCGCGGCGCGGACGGCTTCCAGGAGGTCGTCGGCTTCGCGCAGCCGGGCAAAGGAAACGTAGTCGGCGCCCGCCTTGAGCAGCGCGGACGCTTGCGCCAGGACGTCGGCGGTGGCGATGATTTTCGCCTTGGGATTCATGGTGCGCAACACCCGCACGAGCTTCTCGTTGGAGGTACCTTTCAAGAGCGAATCCGGGATCGTGCAGAGGAGCACCTCGGCTTTTTCGATCCCGGCGTGCACCAGCGTATCGCGCTGGCTGATGTCGCCGTAGATCACGCGCACGCCGCGCTTGAGCAGGCCGGCGCGCGCGACCGGGCTGAAGTCGATGACGCCGATATCCGGCACGAGATCGGGGGCGTGGAGCTGCATCTGCTCGAGGAGCGAGCTGGCGGTGCGGAAGAAGCCGAGGAACAGGATGCGCGAGGAGCCGTGCCCGCTCGGCGAGGCATGCGCGTCGTCGGCTTCCGTGTCGTGATCGAGATCGCGCAACCCGAGCCGCTTGAGCCGCGGAATGGCGAGGAGCGTCAGGGTATTCGATTGCTTGATGCCGACCGACGAGACCGCGGCCAGGAGCACAAAGGCGAGCGCCACCATGCCCGTCGTGGAGGGATTCGAGAAATGACCCGAGGCGGCGCCGAGCGCCAGCACCACGAGCGAGAATTCGCTGACCTGGCTGAGGTTGATGCAGGGCAACAGGCTCGTGCGCAATCCCTGGCGCATGGCGTAGAGCGGCGTGAAGATGGTGAGGAAACGGCTCACCACCACGAAGCCGGCGAAGAGCAGCGCCCCGCCGATGAGCGTCGGCGTCGGGAACGGAATCTTCATCCCGAGCCCGACGAAGAAGAGCGTAACGAAGAAGTCGCGCAGGCTCGTCACCTTGGCGGTGACATCGAGCGCGTAGGGAAACGTGGAGAGCGCGACGCCCGCGATGAGGGCGCCCATTTCACGCGAGAGATGCAGCCGCTCGCCCAGCTCGCCGAGAAGGAAACACCACGCCAGCGCGCCGACCTGCACCAACTCCGGCGAGCGCGCCACCGTGTGAAAGACCGCTGGGAGCACGTAGCGGCTGATCGCGAGGGCGGCCGCGACGAGCAGCACCACGCGGCCGAGCGAGAGGGCGAGCACGCTGGGCGCGAGATTCTCGAGGTTCGGCTGGATGGCGAGGAAGAGGATCGCCGCGAGGTCCTGCAACACCAGCACCCCGAGTGTGATACGGCCGGTGAGCGTATCGAGCTCCTGCTTTTCATAGAGCAGCTTGACGATGATGACCGTGCTGCTGAGGGCCGCCGCCACCGCGAGGTAGAGCGCATCCCAGCTCCCCATGCGCAGGCCAAAGCCGCACAGGCGGAAGAAGAGCACGCCGAGCAGCAGGCCCCCGAAAATCTGCGCCAGCGCGGTGAGGGTGATCGAGCGGCCGGCGCTCATGATTTTTTTTAGGTCGATCTCCAGCCCAATCATGAAGAGCAGGAAAATGAGGCCCAGCTCCGCGATGGCCCCGATGCTCTCGGGAGACTGGATAAGCTTCGACCCCGCCGGGCCGAGCGCGAATCCGCCCAGGAGATAAGCGAGCAGCGGCGGCTGCCGGAGAAACTGGGCGACGATCCCGAGCAGCCACGCGGCCCCGATGCTGAAGGTGATGTCGCGGATGAGATCGTGCATGCGCGCCAAGAGCGATGCCGGGAGCGGCGGCGGTGCGCTAGCGGAATCGTGCAGCAAATTTGCTAGCGGGCCGTGCGGGCCAACTATAAAACGGGCGGCTATGAGCGTGAAAGCGAAATGTCTGAACTACACCGGCTGCCTGCTGGCCTACCGCGGTGAGGTGGTCGATCTCGCCAACAATGCACCGCTCGTCTGCCCTGAATGCGGCAAGCCCGTCACGGTGATCCAGAACAAAGGCGGCGGCGCGGGCAAGGCAATCGCATGGCTCGTGGTGCTCGCCATCGTCGGCGCGGGCCTCTATTTTCTCGGGCCGAAACTCGGCCATTTGATGGGTCACAAGCCGGCGCCGCCGGACGAACCCACCGAGATAATTACGACGCCCACGCCGCCGAAGACCGGCGGGGCTGAGCCGACGCCGCCCACTCGGAGCGCGACGCCGGAAGTGGTGAGCACGATCCCCGCCGCCACGCCAAGCACCCCCGCCAGGATCGATCTCGATATCAAGAAGCCGCAGAACCAGCAGGTGCGCGACGAAGTGCTCAAGCGCATCGACGTGATGCCTAAGGTCACGCGCGCCCAGAAGGACAAGCTCTATAACAGTGTGCAGGCCGCGAGAAGCATGGGGATCATCATGACCATCCCCTTCGCCTCCGGCGTCGCGCGGCTGCCCGCGAGCGAAATCCCGGCGCTCAAGGCTGAGCTCGACAAGCCGGAGATCGCGAAGTTGCGCAAGGAGTCGACCTACGTCTTCGTGGTGCTGGGCTACGCCGACCCCAAGGGCGACGAAGCAAAGAACCTCCAGATCTCGCAGAGCAGAGCCGACTCCGTCCTCGAGGCGATGCGCGACAAGTGCGGCGTGGAAAACCTCATGCACTCGGTCGCGATGGGCGGCTCCAAAATCCTGGATGCGGAGAATCTCGAAAAGAACCGGGTGGTCGAAGTCTGGGCCGTCCTCCCTTAACCCATGAGCCACCACGCCGTCACCCGCGTCTTCCTGGTCCGCCACGGCGCGACCGTCCTCACCGCGGAGGACCGCTTCGCCGGCGCGACGGACGTGGCGCTCTCCGACGAAGGCCGCAGCCAGGCCCGGCACCTCGCGGCGCGGCTCGCGGGCGAGAAGCTGGCCGCCATCTACGCCTCGCCGCTGGGCCGCACCATGGAGACCGCGCGCATCGCCGCCGAGCCGCACGGCCTCGCCATCGACGCACGCGACGGCCTTCGCGAAATCTCCCACGGCCGCTGGGAGCAGATGACGCGGCACGAGGTCGACGTCGCCTACCCCGACGAGGCCGCGAACTGGGAGGCCGACCCATTCACCTTTGCGCCCGCGGGCGGCGAAAGCGGTCTGCAAGTCACGGCGCGGGCGCTGCCGGTGCTCCTCGACATCGTGCGCCATCATCCCGGCGAGACCGTCCTCGTCGTCTCGCACAAGGCGACCATCCGCCTGCTGCTCAGCAGCCTGCTTGGGTTCGATCCGCGCCGCTACCGCGACAACCTGGACCAGAGCCCGTGCGCGCTGAACATCGTCGATTTCAAGGATCCCGTGCGCGCGCGGCTCACGCTGTTCAACGACACCTCGCACTACGTCCCCGCCATCCCCGCCCCCGCCGCGGCGCGCTTGTCGAAATGGTGGACGAGCGAGAAGACACCGAACGCGCCGACGTAGCGCCGAAGCTCCAAAACGCCATGACCAAAGGCCAAACTGTGGATGCGGGCGCTGTTTGGGCATTGCGTTTTGGAGCTTATTTGGCCGTTGGGTTTTCTGATTTGGAGCTTCGCGCTCCGCGCGCATGAGTGCGCATCTCCATTGGCGGCGCAAGGCGCGGCTCGCGCTCGAAGCGTACTTCGTGCGCCGGAGCCAGCCGCGGGCATTCCTCACCTTGGTGCTCAGCGCGACCGGGCTCGTCAGCCTGCTGGCGTCGATCGGCATGTTCCACCTGGGCGTGGAGCGGATGTGGCTCCGCTATCCGGCGACCGTGTTCGTCGGTTACGGTGCGTTTCTCGGTTTCCTGCGCCTCTGGGTCGCGTGGGAATACGCGAACTTCGCGCCTGAGGAGATCGCCGCTGTGCTCCCGCCTTCGCCCGACCAGCCGCAAAAGGTCACGAGGGTCGCGCGAGCCGCCCGCCACGTCTCCGAACGAACAAGCGACACGGTGGAGAACGAAGACTGGAGTGATGCGCTCAGCTGCCTCGATGGAGGCGGCGACGGCGAGGGCTGCTTTGTCTTCCTCCTCATTGCGGCACTGATCGGCGTGGTGGGCACTCTCGTCGCCGGCATCTTCGCCGCGCCGGCGCTGCTCGCGGAGGTCTTCCTCGATGCCTTTCTCATCACCGTCATCTACCAGCGGTTGCGGGTGAAGGCGGACGAACACTGGTTGCGCACCGCCATCGGGCGCACATGGCTCTCCGCGGCCGGTATCGCCGTGCTGCTCTCCATTGCCGGCGGCACGCTCACTCACCTGGCGCCGTTCTCCACCTCCCTCGGTGAAGCGCTCCATTACTTAGCGGAATCGCGAGAGGCAAAACGGGGGAGATGAGTTCGCGGTTGCGGTGGTAGCCACGGCCCGGTTGACCGTCTGGGGCCGGGCAAAACACGCAACGGGTTGCGGGTGGTTCTGTCCCGCTTTGCCGCAGACGGCCCACCGGGCCGGGGCTACCACCGGACGCGGCACCGCCGCGTCTTTTTGTAGCTCAAATCATTCCGCGATAATAACTTCGGTTCAATGACCGCCGAAACCTGGTCGCCAAACGAAGCCATCCCGTGAAACTGACGTCCATCTTCGTCGCCTGTCTGGGCCTCCTCTTTACCTCCGCCCTCCGGGCCGCCGACGCCGAGCCCAACGCGCTCTCCGCGGCCCAACTCGCCAGCAAGCTCAGCGAAAAAGAGCAGAGCGGCTCCTCCTACGTGCGGCTGCGCATGGAAATCTCGGGACCAAAGAAAAGCGCCATCCAGGTGCAGATCAAATCCCGTGCGTCGCGCGGAGGCGCCGAGGTCGTCTACCAGATCCTGTGGCCGAAGGAGCGGAAGGGCGAGAGCGTCCTCTTGCGCCGCTCCGGTGGCGGAAGCGCGAGCGGGGTCCTGTTCACGCCGCCGGATCAAATGCGCACGCTCGGGGCGGCGCAGTTGCGCGACTCCATTTGGGGCAGCGACCTCTCGTACGAGGACGTGATCGAGAACTTCTTCGCTTGGGACCAACAGGCCATCACCGGCACCGAAACGGTCGACCGCGTCCCCTGCCAGATTCTCGAATCGAAGCCCGGCAGAGGCTCCTCCTCGATTTACGGCAGCGTACGGAGCTGGATCGACGTCAAGCGCCTCGTCCCGTTGCGCGTCGAGAAATACAGCCCCGCCGGCAAGCTCGTCCGCCGCATCGACACCACCCGTGTGATGAACGACGACGAGGGCAAACCGGTCCCCGCCAAGCTCACCGTGCGCGGCCCCGGCGGCGACTCCGTGACCGAGCTGGACGGCGGCAAGATCAGCCACGCCATCAAGTTCACCGACGCCGAATTCACTCCCGAGGGGATCAAGCAAACCGCCATCCCGCGCGGCTCGCCGGAGTAGCGGCATGACCCCCGGCCACGACACCCACCAAATCCGCGCCGTCATCGCGACCTGGATCCGCGCGTCGGCGGCGGATGACCTCGATACGGTCCTTAGCCTGATGGCGGAGGACGTGGTCTTCCTCCTCCCCGGCCGGCCACCCATGCGCGGGAGGGCCGCCTATGCCGAAGCGTCACGCTCGATGATCGGCAAGATCAAGATCGCCGGTACGCCCGAGGTGCAGGAGGTCGAGGTGTTCGGCGATTACGCGTACTGCTGGAACCATCTCTCGATCACCATCACGCCGGTCGAGGGCGGCGCGCCGATGCAACGCGCGGGAAATATTTTGTCCATCTTCCGCCGCGAGCCGGATGGCCGGTGGGTGCTTTGGCGAGACGCGAACCTACTGACGGCGGTGGCGCACTGACGAATCTCCCGACTGGAGAGCAGCGTTTCAGCCGGCGGCGAAGCCTTTGGACTGCGGCAGCCTGCTGCGGGCGGCGAGGTTGTGTCCGTAGGCGGCGGTGTCTCGCCGCGCCGCTTGCCGCAAGCTGCAATTACCGCGAAAGCGGCAGCAGGCTGCCGCAGTCCAAAGGCTTCGCCGCCGGTACTCGGGGCCGTCTTTCGCGTCGCCCTTCCTCTACCGCGACGCGGCCCGCGTGATCTCCTCCAGCTTCGCCTCGAGCTTCGCGAGGTGATGCTCGGCGTCTTCGCGGCCGCGGCGCTCTTCGAGCAGAGCTTCCTCCAACTCGCGGATGCGCTGCTGCAGGTTGAAGCGGATGCTGGTGCGCACCGGGCGGGCGTCGCCGTCGTCTTCCGTCACTTGGAGCTCGGGAATGTTCTTGAGCGCGGTCACCGTGCCGTCCTTGCAATTCGTGATCTGGGTGTCCCCGTTGATCTCGCCCATCTGGAGGAACTCGCGCACGGCGCCGACCGTGGTGGGGCCGTAGAATTGATCCGGCGAGACCTCGACCAGGTAATCCATGTGCAGGTCGGGCAGCATCGGCGAGCGCATCCAGTTTTGCGCGTCGGTCGACACCTTATCGAGCGGGGAAACCTGGGCGTCGCTCGCCCATTGCTTGAGCTGCTCGAAGGAAATGGGGCCGAAGATGGTGGCGTCTTCGTGCTTCAGCAGGTACCAGGTCTGGGATTCGTCAGCCATTTAGGGGTTTTCCTTTTTGTCGGTCGTGGGTTCCGCGGGTTTGATTGGGATCTGGAGGACCTGGCCGATCTGGAGCTTGCGCTCATCGACAACTTTGTTGGCTTTATGCAGGTCCGCAATGGAAACATTGTAATGTTTCGCGATGGAGGTCAACGTTTCGCCTTTCGCCACCGTATGTTGCAACCCGGCGGGCTCGGCGCGCTCGACCCGCAGCTCGGGCGGCGGCGCGGCGGGAGCAGGCGCGGGCGCCTCCGGCTTCGGTGCGGGGGGCGCAGGTGCTTCCGGCGGATGCGACGCGGGCGGCGGGAGCTTCACCCCTTCCTTGACCTGGAAGACCTTGGTCAGCTCCTCGATCGCCAGGCGCAGCTCATCGATTTCGCGGCTCTGCTTTTCCACCATCAGGCGCAGGGCGCGCACTTCCTCCGTCGAGGGGTGAGCCTCGGGCAGGCGCTCCTGCGCGCGGGCACCAGGCGCGGCCACCGCGGTGGCGGCCACGAGGAGAAAGCAGACGGTTTTCATGGCGGGACACCCTGATCGCACGTTTTAGCTATCGGAAGCAAGCCTTCGCGTGCGCGCTTGCGTTTTCACGGCGCCGAAATAAACTGTCTCCATGCCAGAACGGACTCAGAAAACTCCTGTCCCGTGGGTGCCGCAACAGGGGGGCGATGGCGGCGGCCCCAAGGCGCCGGACGTGCAAAAACCCGACACCAAGGACCTGCTCCAGCGCATGCGCAAAGTCGACCCGAACCAGTCCCGCCGCTACCGGCAGCGGACGGGCCAATGACTGCATTTCCGCAGCCGCCGCCGTCCTTCGCACAGGCCCGGCCGGAGGACTTCGCCGAACTGCTCCGCCGCCAGGGGAAGCTCCCCACCGCGCCGCCGGTGGCGCACAGCAGCGGGCAGATTCCCACGCCGACGGAGGCGACCACGATCCTCTCTTTCAAATTCGCGGGCGGCGTGCTGATGGCCGGCGACCGGCGCGCGACCGCGGGGAATCTCGTCGTCTACGATCGCGCGGACAAGGTCCTGGAGATCGACCCGTACTCGCTCATGGCCATTGCCGGTGTGCCGGCCACCGCGTGGGAAATGGCGCGCGTGCTCGAGCATTCGTTCCAGTTCTACCGCCGCTCGCAGCTCCAGGAGATGAGCCATGAAGGCAAGGTCCGCGCGCTTTCCAAACTGCTGCGCGACAACCTCGGCTTTGTGATGCAGGGCATCGGCGTGGTGGTGCCGCTCTTCGCCAGCTACGACGTGGAGACGCAAACGCCGCGCCTCTATTTCTACGACGCCATGGGCGCGCAGTTCGAGGCCACCGACTTCGCGGCCAATGGCTCCGGCGGCCAGGCGGTCCGCAGCGTCCTCTACTACGAGAACCAGTTCGGCTCCAAACCACTGCGCAAGCGGACGGAAAAGGAGGCCGTCACCGTCGCCCTCCGCGCGCTGGATACGGCCGCCGAAAGCGACACCGCGACCGGCGGCGTCGATCGCCGCGCTCGGGTCTTTCCCATCGTGAAACTGATCACCCAGGAGGGCATCACCACCCTGCCGGAGAAGCAATTGGCAAAGCTGTTCAAGGAGCAAGTGAGGTAGCGTATGAATGACGGGAATTCTCCTAATGACTGGTTTGGGCACGTCATCGTTTGGATCTTCGAGGCGCTCGTCGAATGGTTTGGTTCTTTATGAAATACGAAGACTCCTTTCTCTACCGTCTCGGTGATTTCGTCACGGGCCTCCTCGCGGCGCTGGGCCAGACCTTCTCCTTTTTCGCATGACCGAAGAGCCCTACCGTTGGATGGAGGCGATCGCGAATCGCCGCGAATACATCGAGCACCAGCTCGCCGGCGGCAGTCCCATCGCGGCGCTGAGCTATCGCGATGGCATCCTCTTTTTCACCCTCGGCCGCGAGCGGCAGAAGATCTTCGAGATCTACGACCGCATCGGGCTCGGCGCGATCGGACACCCGGGCGATATCGAGCGGCTGCGCATGGCGGCGATCGAGCTGGCCAGCACGGAGGGCTTCACGCGCTCGGCCTTCGATGTTTCGCTGCGCCGGCTCGCGACCTATTCGCTGTCGCCGGCGCTGAAGGCGGCCTTCGAACAAGTCTACGGGCCGCCTTACTTGGCGCGGCTGCTCTTCGCGGAGCTGAGCCGCGGCGACACGGCGAACACGTTCGTACGGGTGGAATTCGATGGCGCGATCCGCACCAATGGCGGCGTCTTCGGCCGGGCCTTCGAGCACTTCGGCGTCGTCGCCGGCTCCGAGGCCGCCACCAGGAAGATGGAGGAATACCTGCGGGAGCACGCCGACCCACAGGCGCCGCTGGCGCAGGCGCTTTCCACCGCCTGCGATGCCTGGGCGCTCGGCCATCTCGCGCTCGCGGCGGATCAGCCGGAGGACGAGATTCCGCCCGAAAAGATCGCCGAGCATCGCGCGGAGCAGCTCGGGCTGGCGTCCATCGAGGCCGGGGTGCTCGATCGTTTGGCAAAAAGTGCTGTCACATGGCGCTCGCTTCCGGACGCGGATGCGCGTAATATGCTCGGCAGCTAGGAGCTTGTTGCCATGAAAATGATGCATCCCTTCAGCCGCCTGCTCAGGCGTCTGGGACAATTTTTCTGTCTCATCTTCCAGCCGCGACACGCCCTGCCCAGCGTGGGCCTGGTGGTGCTGGGTGGCTGCCTCACTTTCATCATCACACCCGACGAGCCGGATACCGCGGCGCCGCCGATGCCGCCGAGCCGCAACGAATTTCCCGTGGTCATCATCGATCCCGGGCACGGTGGCAAGGATGAGGGGACGAAGTGGCGCGGCCTCGCGGAGCGCGAGCTGACGCTGGAGCTCGGCTTTCGCGTGGAGCGCCTGCTGAAGATCGCCGGCTTCAACACGGTGCTCACGCGCCGCGACGACAACTACGTCTCCCTCGAAGAGCGGACGCGCCTCGCCAACAGCCAGCGAAATGCGGTCTTCATCTCGCTCCATTTCAACAGTGAGAACTCCGGCACGAGCAGCGGCATCGACACCTACTACGCACGCGCCAAAGAGCCGCCTGGCAACGAGTGGTCGTGGGTGGGTCTCTTCAACAAGGCCGACCCGCTGCCACCGGACTCCAGCGAGACCCTGGCGGCGAGCATCCAATCCTCCCTCGTCGCCCGCACCGAGGCGAAGAACCGCGGCATCCACACGAGCAACTATTACGTCGTGCATCACACACGCTGCCCTGCCGTGCTGATCGAGGGCGGCTTCATTTCCAACGCCTTCGAGTCCCAACTCCTCTCCACCGAAACCTATCGTGACCTGCTCGCCCAAGGGATCGTCGAAGGGCTGCTGCGCTACCAGCAGACCATCCCCGCGGAAGCGCCCGCGCCCGTGCTGGCGGAGCAGCCGCGGTAGGCGGCGTGGGACAATCACACAATGAGAGGGTGAATGCGCGGGGCGGCCGGTCCGTCTCAAAAGCAACACACAAAACATGAGACAATCAGACCATCAGATAATCATACGGGGCGCTTTGCTGCCTGCTCTCATTGCCTCATTGTGCCATTGTCTCATTGTCTCCGGCTTCGCCGATGAGCCCACCAAGGCGCTTCAGAACGAGCTGAAGGCGCAGGGATTCTACTCCGGCGAAATCGACGGCGTCTCCGGTCCCGCACTTGCGGCGGCGCTGAAGCGCTACCAGATCCGCAACGGCCTGGAGGTCACCGGCACGGCGACTGCGGAGACGATCAAGGCGCTGAATGCCGGCCCCGGCCCGGTGCCCACGCCCGAGGCTGAACCTTCACCTGCGGCGCCGATTCCCTCGGGCGACGGTCCGCCAGAGCCGGCCGCCCCGGTCAAGCCGCGCGTCGATCTGCGCAAAAAACAAGCGGTCGTCGAGAGCGACCAGCGAGCCTTGAAAGAAGTGCAGGAGGAGAGCACCATTCGCCGCCTCCCGCGCGATCCCTCAGTCGTCCCGCCACCGGTGGATCTCTATCACGGGCCGTCCGCGCAGATCAATCCGCGCTACCGCGACGTCTACGCGGGCAGCCCCTTCGAGAACGCGCCGCCGCCCCTCCAGGAGCAGACCCTGCGCGCCGCGCAACGCTCGCTCCGCACGCAAGGCTTCTACGGTGGCCTGCCCGATGGCATTCCCGGCCCCGCCACGCAGGACGCGATCATCGCCTACCAGCGCAACACCGGGCTTCCGCGCACCGGCCGGCTCGACCTGGAGACGCTCAACAGCCTGCGCCTGCTCCCGGGGGCCAACAGCGCGAACCCCGTGCTGAAGCCGTTTACCGCCCCGCCGCGCAACTCGCACGCCATCCGGGGAATCTGGGTGAATTGAGCGCGGAACTGCGCAACCGCTGGAGTACTCGGGCGGCGCAATTTAGCTGGCGTACGTTGTCGCCCGGCTCAGGCGCCCCCAAGGGTCGAAAGCTAGTAGCCGGTGGTGGAGCGAGGTACGAGCGGAACCGCCGGATTTACGCGAAACGCGAAGCGCACCCGGAGGTGCGCGAGCACGGCTCGCCCGGCCGTAGCGGGCCGCATGCACCCTTATTTACGCGGTGAGTCAGGCTCGCAGGAGAGCCGCCTCCACACCGCAGTCGAATCCTCGCGGGAGTTCGGCACCGCCTTCGACCATGACTTTCCAGAAACCGTCCACCCGAAGGCGCCAAACCGATTCCAGTGTATAGGGCGCGGTTCCGCTCGCGGGGCCGGGCGCGACTCAAAAACGAAACTAAAACTATGAATGCAATCTCTCAATTAGGGGCCGCTGCTTTGGTGGCGACACTGTACCTGTCTGGCACGCCGGCTCCGGCCGACGAAATCATCACGGAACGCGTTGCGCCCACCGCACCAGTGGTCGTGACTCCTGCGCCGGCGCCGGTTATCGAAGAACACAAGACCACCACGACTACCACGACGACTGAGCCCCGTCGGTTGAGTCACGAAGAGAAGGAGCGCCTCGAGAAGGAACGCAAGTACAACCACAAAGTCCGCGAGGCCGAGAAGGACTACCAGCACGACCTGCGCGAGGCCGCGCGCGACGTAGACGACGACTAGCCTACGGCGATCACAAGAAAGCGGCTCGGCGCTGCAAGCGCGAGCCGCTTTTGAGTATTTTGGAGCCACACCATTCAACCTGGCTTTGCCGGGGCGCGTCGATGCTTGGGTGCATATGCTCGACCGCTCCGGCTCTTCTTTTATAGTCGCACTCTCCGCTGCTTCCTGATGACCTCCAATTTCCTCCCCACGCACCCGCAGCAACCCGTCTTCGAGGCGCGCGGGCTCAAGAAGAACTACGACGACGGCCAGGTGCAAGCGTTGCGCGGGGTCGATTTCCGCATCGAGGCGGGCGAGTTCGTCGCCATCGTCGGTCCCAGCGGTTGCGGGAAAACGACGCTGCTGCAATTGCTCGGCGCGCTTGATCGTCCCAGCGAGGGGAGCCTCGCCTATCGCGGCTCGTCACTGCCCGAACGTCCCGATCTCGCCGCCTACCGTGCTTGCGAGATCGGCTTCATCTTCCAATCGTTCCACCTCCTGCCGACTTTCACCGCCGCGGAGAACGTGCAGCTCCCAATGTTTGAAACCAGCCGCCCGCGCCCCGAACGCCGCCAGCGCGCCACCGAGCTGCTCAAGGCCGTAGGCCTCGAGCGACGTTACGACCACTTTCCCGCGAAACTCTCCGGCGGCGAACGCCAGCGCGTCGCCATCGCCCGCAGCCTCGCCAACGGCCCGGGCGTCCTGCTGGCCGACGAGCCGACTGGCAATCTCGACAGCGAAAACGCCCACGCCATCCTCGATCTGCTCAGCGGCCTCCAGCGCGAGCGCGCGATGACCGTGATCCTCGTCACCCACGACCTCACCGTGGCCCGGCGCGCCACCCGCGCGCTCCGTATGAAAGACGGCCATATCGTATTCGATGGGAAGCCAGCGGAGCTCTCGGTGGAGGAGTGAACTGCGCCCTGAGGCGCCAGTACCACCCCGCGGACCACGAGCTCGCCAATGTGCAGGCGAGACAAAAGCGATATCTCCCTCGAACACGAGAAAAGCCACCCGGCGAACCGGGTGGCTTGTCGTGAATCGCTGGGGCGAAAGGTTATTTATACGCGCCCCAGAATTCGTCGGGGGTGGCGCCCAGCGCGTCGGCCAGGGCGCTCTTGGTGGCGGCGTCCACTTGGGGCGGAGTGCCGAGGCCATTCACGATGAGCGGAACGCCCAGAGCGTCCGTCGGGGCGGAGCCGGCGTTGAGCTGGTCGTACAACTTGGTGCCGGGCTTTACATAAGCCTTCAGATCGTCGGTGGCGGGGACGAGAGCCAGATCGCCCTTGCCATTTTCGATCGCATATTGGTCCTTGGCGCCATCGATGAGGCGGAGCGTCTCGAGTGTCGCGGTCGCTTGGGAGCGCTTGCGAGCACGGAGGAAGCTCGGCACCGCGATGGCGGCGAGGAGGGCAATGATCGCCACGACGATCATGATTTCAACGAGGGTGAAGCCTGAACGGCTCGATTGGATTTTACGGGTCATTGGGAACTGCTTATTTGGTTTTGATGATGATGAATGCGTCCGCGCCAACCACCGGCGTCGCTGCGGACGAGCACCATTTAAGCAGCCGGAATGCCATAATTTTCAGAAACAGGTTCCGCTTCAAAAAAACTAAGGCGCGCCCGCGAAATGCGAGCGCGCCCGCCTAGCCGAGGAAGTGCCGCCAGTCGCGCACATCGAGCGCATTGCGAATGAACGCGGTGGCGGGCATGGCGCGCGGGGCGCCGGGCAGCTTCTGCAAGTGCAGGCCGGCCTCCTGCGGCAGACGATCGGCCTTGCGCGAATTTACGTCGCGGTGCGCGAGCACGCAGTTGTCCCACGTCGTCTTGCCGCCGCGCGAACGCGGAACCACGTGATCGATATTGCCCTCGCGCGGCGCGAGCTTGCGGCCGGTGTATTGGCAAACGCCACCGTCGCGCTCCCAAATGCCACGCGCGCTGAACCGCGGACGGCGCAGCGGCACCTTGGCGTAATTCGCCGCCACGATAACGGTCGGTACGCGCACGGGTCCGCGCGGCGTCTTCACCGCGCGATCATAATCGCGGATCGGCAGCTTCAGCCACTCCTCCCAGCGCACGGGTGTGATGGAGTCGTCGCTTTGCACGTCGAGCGCCGTCGCGGCGCCCGACGCGAGCATGCAGAAGGCGTCCACAGGCGTCTTCACATGAATCGCCTGCCAGTGGCGATTCAACACCAGGACGATCGGAGAATGTAACATGAGGTATTTTAAGCTTTAGACTTATGATTTATGATTTTCGGCGCTGCGTGGTGCGGCGCGCTGTGAAGAAGATGGCGGTTAGCTCGTTGGCCTCGGCAAGAAGAGGTTCGAGCGTTGGCCGGCAGGAGTCCGTCTTCGATGATCAACCCCATCCAGATACCGATTCATCAGCCTCTTCGGGAACCCAACCGAGCTTCGAGACAAAGTCGGCTGTGGACCGGGCCCGGCAGACGGCATGGTAATTCGCCGCGACTGAAGTCCCGCTCCGGAGAATTTGTTCTCCGAGCACGCGCCCTTTGGCGCTCTTGGGCAAATGGTCAATGAGCTTCAAAATGCGAAGCGCGAATTGCTTGGTGCGTAGTCTAAATTCGTCTCGGTTCATAGGGGTGGAGTGGGAGTTGGACCATAAATGCCAAATCTCAAATCTTACATTTCTCAGTCCTCGGCGCGGTCGCCCGCGGGGCACATCTTAACCAACTTCGGGTCAAAGCGGCCGAGCACGTCGACCAGGTCGGTCTGCGCGGCCATGACCTGCGCGATGTCTTTGTAGACTCCCGGCACTTCGTCCAAGCCGGAGGAGAGTAACTCCACCCCAGCCTCGGCAAGCTGTTTGCGCACGGCACTCCAGGTAAAGGACTGCAAGGCTTTGGTGCGGCTCATCACGCGGCCGGCGCCATGGGAGGCGCTGTGCAGCGAGACGGCCAAACCCTTGCCGCGCACGACATAACCCGGCGTCGCCATGGAGCCGGGAATGATGCCCAGCACGCCGGCGCCCGCGGGCGTGGCGCCTTTTCGATGGACGATGAGCTCGCGCGTCTGACCGTTGACTTCGTGCGTCTCTTTCCACGCGAAGTTGTGGTGATTCTCGATGTCGAGCACCAACGCCGCGCCCAGCTTTTTCCCGATGTGCTTATGGATCAGCGCATGGTTCGCGGCGGCGTATTCGCCCATCAGGTTCATGGCGGCCCAGTATTCCCGGCCGTCGGCGTCGTCGAGCGAGAGCCACGCGAGGTGTTTGAGCTCCTTTGGCAAGTCGTCATGGCGGGCCATCGCGCGCTTGCTGTAGTAGTCACACACCTGCGCACCGGTGCCGCGGGATCCGGAGTGCGAGAGCAGCGCAAGATATTCGCCCTGCCCCAAGCCGAGCGCCTGCGCTTCATCGGCATTGGGTGTAAAGGCGCCGAACTCCACGAAGTGATTGCCCGAGCCGCTCGTGCCGAGTTGCGCGTACGCTTTGTCGCGCATGCGCTGGGTGACCGGCGACACGCTCCAGTCTTCATCCATCACGTCGTGCTGACGGCGGACCTTGAAGCTGCAGCCCATGCCAAAGCGCGTCTCGCTCTCGATGATGTTCGCCAGCCGATCGCGCTCGCCGGCGATGGTGTTAGCCTTGCGGTCGTAGACCGTAAGCTTCATGCGACAAGCGATATCGACGCCGACAGCATAAGGGATGACAGCGTTCTCCGTAGCGAGGACGCCGCCGATCGGCAAGCCGTAACCGACGTGCGCATCCGGCATCAGCGCGCCCGCCACCGCGACCGGCAGCGCGCACGCATTCGCCATCTGCTTCACGGCATCGGCCTCCAGCTCTTCGCCCCACTGACGCCACGGCGCCAGCTCGGCGCGCGGCGTGAAGGCCGGGCGATAGATGGCGCGAGCCAGCGGCGCGCGCACGACGTCGGTAAAATACGCCGGCGCGTCGCAGACGATGGCAGCCAGCTCGGCCTCCACCTGCTCGCGGTCGAGCCCCTCGGCAAAGAGCCGGCGCGCGTGCGCAAAGGCAAGCTGCGTCGCGTCGCCACTTGGCACGCCGAGGCGGATGAGGTCCTGAGTGTTCATAAAGATAGATGGATAAAGCGGAGGAGAGGCCGCCGCGCGCGGGCACACTTCGGGCGGGCAGCGGTGTTTGTTCCTTTTTTGTCGTCGCGTTTCGCGCGCGCCGCAAGGGCGCGCCGCGTGCACTGTTGATTGCGAGTTCCGGAAAACGCGATTAGCATGGCCGCATGCGAAGAGACGCGATCATGACTTTGTGTGCCTGGGCCCTGCTGCTCTGCGGAGTGACCGAGCAGGCGAAGGCGATACCGTTCGACGCACAAGCCCCAATCACTTGGGAGCAGATGAGGTCCGTCGAGGCAGAGGTGGCGAGTCTGCCGGCAAACTTGATTGTCCTGTATAGCAAACTGGACCTAAAGCGTTTGACGCCCTCGCAAAAGGCGTACTTAAGGGAGCGCCTGAAAAAAATCAGCGGGTGGCCAATGGGGTACTTGACCAGTATGTTTGACCGGGAGCTGACGATGCTGGTGCAGCTCGGGGATGAGGAGACGACGAAGTGGCTGCTGTCTGAACTGAAGAAGGGCGGCGGCACTTCTGCCGGTCTCATTTTGGGGGAATCCGGAGTGGCTTCGTTGCTGCCGCGGCTCGAGCAATACGCTTTCTGGCCGGAGGACAAAGAGCCTCGCTATCCGATCGTTAGCGATGTGACGTACGCCTCGGTGCGCTCAGAGGCAATCAGGGCCTGTCACGAGATCGTTGCAAACTCGCCGGAGTTTACTCCGAAATGCAAGACATGGTTCGCCTTCCTCGGCGTGGTGCCGGCATACCCGAAACCCGAGCGAAGCCAGGCCATCCTGCGACAGTGGTGGAACGAGAACCGGAAACGGCTGGCGGCGGGACAGTTCAAGCATCTAAGCCTTCCCGCCCTATGGCCCGGCGGCGCGACCTTTTCAGATGCAAAAACCGGCCGATTTGAGCGTGAAGACTATCTCGCGGCCGTTCACTCGGACCTCGGCGAGGTGCGCTACCACGCCTTAAAGCGCCTGGAGTCGGACTGGCTCGCCGACCTTGCCGAAGGGGAACTCCGCGAGATCGCAGCCTCGATGTCCAAGCCCTACGGCCGGGCCCGCGAGCAGACGGCGATCCTGCTGGCCAAGGCGGGTCCGCTCGGGATCGCTGAACTGCGGAAGCTGCTCGATCACGTGGATGCCGAAATACGCGCGTGCGCCGCGATCGGGCTGCTCGGTACAGCCCCAGCGGCGGGAGCGGATCGCTCGAGGTGTCTCTCGGAGATCCTCGATGGGGCGGGCGGTGGATCGAAAGTTTCCCCGGACTTTCTGGTTTCGAATTTTATTCTGGAGCATACGGAGCTGAAAGACGAGCTCATGCCGCTGATGCGCCGTCACATTTTGGATCAGAAGGGAGCCGCGGATGCCCGTCTCAGCCTGCTGTTCCTGTTTAGCTTCTGGGTGTCGAATGAGGACGAAGCCCTGCTCGAACAACTTCTGTCCAAGGAAGAGCCGATTGAGATCCGGGGCGCAGCTTACCGGATTCTGCGGAACCGCCACCAAACCGGCGTCCTGCCGGCTTCGGTCGCTGAACTCGTAAACGATCCGGCCTTTGCGAAATACTCGGAAGGCTTCCGAAATTAATACAAAGAAGAAGGCCGGGGAGAGTTGCCCCTCCCCGGCGGTTACGATACTCGCCTTCGCTAATCGAGAAAGGCGACGTTTGCCATGGTGCGCGATTCTGACTCGGTGTTCATCAGGACCTGGTGCCACTCGCGGAGGGCGATGGTGGCATGGTCGCGATGTCGCACGGTGCCGCGCGCATAAACGCCCGCGTTGCGGACGCGCGCCTCCCAACCCCAAGTCCGCGACCTTGGGTTCTGCGCGAGCTGCCGCTTGTAATCCGCCTCGGTGAGGCCGCTCGGGAAACGCGGGCAAACATACACGCGCTCACCGCCGGAGCGGTACAGCTCGGCCACCCGATGGGGCTTCCCTCCGCTCCGGTTGATCGGCTCATTATGCAGGATGAGGCTGGCACTTACGACCAGGCGCGGCATCGGCACAAAGAACCATTCACCCTGGCGGATGAAGGCCCGATTGTGCCGGCGCGTGCGCTGGCGGAGGTTCAGCCCCGCCTGCGCGACCGACTGACGGAGGGCTCGCGGCTGGAGCGCGAGCTTGGCCTGGAGCACGCTGGAAGCGCCGCCCGGCACCGCGGCGACAAACCACTCCCGCTCATCGTGTCCGCACAGGAAGCGATCCTTCGCCACCTGGGACTTGACGAGCAGCAGCAGGTGCCGGTCGTGACGCTGGCACTGGAGCACATGGATCTCGAGCTGCGCCTCGCGCTCGGCGCTCAGTTGTAGCTCGAAGCACTGGCCCGCCTGATCGATGACCAGATCCAGCGCATAATCCATGCGCTGGCGCCGCCGCGGCAGGTCTTCCGGACGAATCACGCGAAACCGCGCGCCCATACGGGCAAACTGGTTCGCAATAGTTTCAGAGTTCATAAGGTAAACTGTGGCCACACCCATCGTGGGCGGGCCGGTTGGATTGAGTGCAGCCGCCGGTGAAAGGCGGCCAGGTGAGAAGCAGGATGGTCGGGTTGCATGGGATGTGGATGGGTTGAGGTTGAGTGAAAATGGGGGCGCGTGCCCGGCGCAGGTTAGGAGCTCCCGCCTTTAGGCGGCCCGGCGCGGGATCGAATAAAGTTTGCGAAGAGGCATAAGGTGAAAGATCGCGAATCCGGCCGGCTAAAGCCGTGACTCCGAACGTGCTTGTCCGGGTCTGGCGCGCCTCTACAGTGATCGGAGTGAAACCTCGCCTCCCCCGCCTTCCCACGATGCCAACCATCGGTTCGCTACTCGCCGCATTGGCCTCGCTCGCGCTCGCCGCGAATCCCCTGCCCCGCAGCTCGCCGGAGGCGCAGGGCGTCTCCTCCGGAGCGATCCGCGCCTACCTGGAGGAGGCGGATAAAAAGCAGGATACGATGCACAGTTTCATGCTGGTGCGGCACGGGCAGGTGATTGCCGAGGGTTGGTGGAAACCGGAGGCCGCGGACAAGCCGCACATCCTCCACTCGCTAAGCAAGAGCTTCACCTCGACTGCGGTCGGGCTCGCTGTAGCGGAAGGCAAGCTGAGCGTGGACGATCTGGTGCTGAAGTTCTTTCCCGAGGACGCGCCGGCCGAACCGTCGGCTAATCTAAAGATGATGCGCGTGCGCGATCTGCTCGAGATGAGTTGCGGGCACCAGGACGAACCGAAGTTCACGGACGAAACGCCGTGGGTGAGAACCTTCCTCGCCCAACCGGTGCCTCACAAGCCGGGCACGCACTTCAAGTATAACAGCGCGGGCACTTACATGCTTTCGGCGATCGTGCAAATAGTCACCGGCCAGACGGTCCTCGACTACCTGCGCCCGCGCTTGTTCGAGCCACTCGGCATCGAAAGCCCCGAGTGGGCCGCGAGTCCGCAAGGCATCAGCGCCGGTGGCTGGGGTTTGAAGATTCGCACGGAGGATATCGCCAAGTTCGGTCAGCTCTATTTGCAAAAGGGACAATGGAACGGGAAACAGGTCATTCCCGCGGCGTGGGTGGAGCAGGCCACCTCGAAGCAAGTTTCCAACGGGAGCGACCCGGAAAAGGATTGGGACCAGGGGTATTGCTTTCAATTCTGGCGCTGCCGGCACAATTGTTTTCGCGGCGACGGCGCGCATGGGCAAATCTGCCTCGTGATGCCGGAGCAGGATGCGGTGCTCGCCATCACGGCTAACACGAAGGACATGCAGGGGGAGCTGAACCTCGTCTGGAACAAGCTGCTACCCGCCTTTCAATCCGCCCCGCTGCCGGCGAATCCGGAAGAGGAGGCGAAGCTGAAGCAAGTGGAGGCAGGTCTCGCGGTGCCGTCGACGCATGTGGATTTGGTGCTTTATCCGCCCGGGTCAAAAGAGCGGAAGTAACTACATAGCTCCGTCTGGCCTGAGGCCATCTATCCGCCCGCCGGAATGAACCGGCGAGCGGCTTTGCGTTGGAGTGTTTAGCTAGCGAGTGCGTAGCGGCGGAAGAAGCCATTCAGCTCCTCCACATCGCCCGCGGTTTCCTCGGGTTCATTCAGGGCACCGAGCCGGAGCAGCTCGGCCTCGGCGAAGCGCGAAAGCGCAGCGACCGGAGGCGCGACTGCGAGTTCGTCGCCCGCTTGCTTCCGCGCGACCAACTCGCTGAGCGCGGACCTCAGGTTAGCCTCCTCGAGCACGCCCGTGACGAGCTCGGCAAAGAGCATCGGCACCTGGCCCAGCCCGCGCTCGATCCAGCGGCACGCGAGCAGCGGCCGAAAGACGTAGAGGTACTTCTTCAGGCTCACCTCCGCGCGATCCTCCAGATACTTGCGCCAGTTGCCAAACGCCATGTGCAGGTAATGCGCGAAGCAGCGCCGCGGCGAGTAGAACTCCTCCGCGAGCGCGCCGAACTCGACCGCGAAGGCGGGATCATGACGATACACGACCGGCGACTTCAGCCATTCGAGCAGCGGCGGATTGCTCCTGCGCAGCAGCCCGAGCGCCTTGCGCAGGTCCCAGCCGCTCAGATCGAGATCGTCGCTAAGCGGCTGCTCGATGACGTCACGGCCTTGCTCGACTGAAAGGTACCAGTCGCGCTGGTGGACGTAGAGAAAGCGCACGTCGTAATCGCTGTCGCGCGAGGCAAGTTGATCGGTGGCAGCCAAAGGCTGCGGTTTGACTAAATAAGGCCTGCCGGAGGTTATCCCGGCAGGCGCACCTTCGCGTAGAGCAGGCTGTCGATATACTCGCCCTCGCGGAAATACCGCGCCTGCGATCGGCCCTCGAGTTGGTATCCTGCCTTTTCCAGCACGCGGGCCGAAGCGGGATTACGCGCGAATACGCCGGCCCGCAGCCGCACGAGACCGGCTTCCGCGAAAGCCCACTCGGTGAGCGCGACGACCGCCTCGGACATGATCCCACGGCCCCAGAACGATTCACCGAGCCAATATCCGATCTCGGCGCAGTGGCTGCATATACCGCTCTCGCGCTCGAGGCCGATGACGCCGACCGGTTCATCGTCGATCGCGATGGCGAAGTGCATCGGCGGCGTGCGCGCGCATTGGACGGCAAGCCACTCTTCGGCCATCGACAGATGATAAGGATGCGGCACCGCAGCCAGATTTCGCGCGACGCTCCAGGCGCTGACGTGTCTTGTCACGGCCTCGGCGTCAGTCGTCCGGAGGGGACGGATGGTGGACTTGGATAGGGTGAGTTGCATGTTGGATTGGCGTGGTGGAAATGGTGAACCCGTAGGGACTTGCACCCTCCTCGGCCGCTTAAGAGGCGGCGGCTTCGCTATCAAAGCTTCGAGTTCGTAAAATTGGTCAGGCGATGACGGTGCCGTCATCCCGGGAGGCTTGCCGCCGGTCCTGCTTCGCATCAGCATGCCAGGATGAAACTTTGCCCTTGGCCGGTAACGCTGGCGGCCTTCACGATGATTACGCTGGTGGCGCTCGGAGAGACGAAGCCGTTGAAGACCGCGATGGAAGAAGTGGCGAAGCAACTACCCGCCGGAGCCATGGTCCTGGCGGAGCGTGTAGGTGAAAGGGTCGAGTATTCCGTCGCCGGCAAGCTCGAACCGAAGGGCACGGCGCCCGAGGCGATGGTCTTTGAGATCGGTTCGATCAGCAAGGTTTTCACGGCTTTGTTGCTCGCCCAAGCGACGGTCGAAGGGAAGGTGACGCTCGAGACGACGGTGGCGGAAATGATGGGACCGGCGCAAAAATTCGATGATCCGCGCGTCGGGGCGATTACGCTGCGGCAATTGGCGACCCACACCAGCGGGCTGCCGCGGCTGCCGGCAGATCTCGGGCAGGGTGCTGACCTCAGCGATCCTTATGCGCACTATGATCGTGCGCGACTCGATGCGGGCTTGCAGCACACCAAGCTGGAGGGTGACGGGCCATTCGCGATGAGCTACTCGAATTTCGGGGTGGGGCTGCTCGGCGATTTGCTGGCGCGGCGGTACGGCCGGACTTGGGCGGAGTTGATCGCGGAGAAAATCACTGCGCCCCTGAAGATGGCCGACACGGGGGTGGAGCTTTCCCCCGCGCAGCGCGCACGCCTCGCTCCGCCGTACGCGGGCCCGAAGCCGGAACACGCCTGGCATCTCAACGCACTCGTGGGCGCGGGCGGCCTGCACTCCACCGCGGCCGACATGATGAAATTCGGCGAGGCGCTGCTCGCTCCCGAGAAAACTCCACTGGCTGAGCCGATCGCCCTCGTGCTGCGCCCACAGACGAAGCAGGGCGACATCGGACTGGCGGTCATGATTTCTAAATTCGAAGGCCAAATCGTCTATGAGCACGATGGCGGCACTGGCGGTTATCGGAGCTCGTTGCGAGTCATTCCGGCGCGGCAAACAGTGAGTGTGTTGCTCGTGAACAACGCAGCCGGCGATCCGGCGCGGGTCTTCGCGGTGGCCCGCAACGAAAAGCCGCGACTCACGGAGTCCGACAAGGTGCTGACTGAAACGCAGCTCGACACCTACGCGGGTATCTACCGGCTCGACAACGAGCACGCGTTCACGATTCTGCGCCGCGGCGGCGAGCTCTGGGCGCGTCTCTCCGGCCAGCCCTTTTTTCGGCTGTTCCCGCACGAAGAGGCCGACCGCTTCTTTCTGAAAGTGGTGGCGGCGGAAATCCAGTTCCACCGCACCGGCGAGCAGATTGCCAGCCTAACCTTATTGCAAAACGGTCGCGAAGTGCCGGCCACCCGAAAGGCGGAGCCTCTTCCGAAAATCCTCTTCCCCTCGCCCGTCGAGCTGCAGGCTTATGTCGGCACCTATACGCTCGCGCCCGGCGCCATCTTCCGGCTGACGGTGGCGAGCGACACCCTTTACGCGCAGCTCACCGGCCAGTCGGCGCTGCCCGTCTTCGCCACGGGGCTCGACCGCTTTGTCTATGACGTGGTCAAGGCCGAACTGGAATTTGAACGGGCGCCTGATGGGAAGATACAAGCGCTTGTCCTGCATCAAAACGGCCGGTCCCCACGCGCTCCGAAGGAACCGTAGTCGCGGCCGGAGTCGAACCAGCACTGGCGGCGTTCTCAACGCCGTGCCTCTTCCTATTGGGCTACGCGACCATCGTAGAACAGCACCCGTGGCCGGACTCGCACCGGCTAGGATTCGATTGAGAATCCAAGCGCTCGGCTCTTTGCATTCACGGGCTTTTTCCTGAAATGGCGGAACGCGGAGGAGATGCTCCCCATGCACCAGAGGCGCACGATATCCTTAGCACGGAATCCCGGCACGCTGGTCCGGTTCACGTTCCATAAATGTGCTCCCGGCCGGACTTGCACCGGCACTGAGCGGGGTTTAAGTCCGCTGCCTCTGCATTGGGCTACGGGAGCGCGAAAAGTCCCGGCGGCAGGAGTTGCACCCGCACTGACTCCGTTCTGAGCGGAGTGACTCTGCTAATTGGGCTACGCCGGGGAAAAGGAATGGTGCTCCCGGTAGGATTTGCACCCACGACCGTCCGGTTCGAAGCCGGCTGCTCTAGATCTGCTGAGCTACGGGAGCTGATGAAAGTGATTATGCGCCGGGACGGTTCCGTCCCTCCGCAATGTCAATGCGGCGATCTGCTATTGATCTAACAGCGCGCTGGGTTGAGTGGCAGCCCCGGATGGATTCGCACCATCAACCTCCCGATTCAAAGTCGGGCGCTCCGCTGATTGAGCTACAGGGCTATGTGGGCCGGCTGTCGGAGTCGCACCGACGTAATCTCGTTTACAAGACGAGTGCATGACTGCTCTGCCAAGCCGGCGTGAAATGGCGGAAGCCGGAGGAGATGCTCCCCATGCGCCAGGCGCACGAATCCGTGTTCGAGACGGTCCGGGGACGCTCGTCCGGTTCAGCTTCCAAAGAAAAAAGGTGAGTCGCCACGGTGCTGCCCCGTGCTCTGCGGCTTAAAAGACCGCTGCATCACTGCAATGCTTGCGACCCATTCGACGCGCTCCGCTTCCTCATGGCCTGCGGCCGAAAGGTGCGGAAGTCAGTGGACATGCTCCACAACCCGCGTGTTGGCAGGTCCGACCGGTTTCCAGCCGGCGGCGGCGCGCTCGTCCGCTTTGACTTCCATGAAAGTGGCTGCCTTGGATGGACTTGCACCATCAACCTCCCGGGTCAGAGCCGGGCGCACTGCTAAATTGTGCTACGAGGCAGTGAAAAAGAGATCCGCCAGCCGAATTTGCGCCGGCCTCTCACCGTTACCGACGGCGTGCGTCGCGGCCTACGCTTTGGCGGAATGTGAAATGCTCGGGCATCCCGGTGCCTCGCCCGCCCTGCGGCCTCCCTTGTCCCTTCCGCCTCCTCTGCCCCAGGTATCTCGCCGATCCGAACGGCGCGGGATTGCTGTCTTCCTCATGCCCGAGAATGTGGAGCCACGGGGAGTCGCACCCCGATCTACGCCATGCCATGGCGGTATCCTGCTGTTGAACGATGGCCCCGCAAGTGAACGCGCGCCCCGGACTCGCACCGGGTAGACCGGTTTTGCAGACCGGTGGCTCGACGGCTTTGCCTTGCGCGCGCTGAGGTGGGGTGGCCGCCGGGACTCGCACCCGGATCATCTGGTTCACAGCCAGAGACTCTGACTCTTGAGCTACGGCCACAGCTGCTTCCCGTATTGGGAAAGTGGATCCTCCGGCGGGCGCTGCACCGGCATGGTCTCCTTTACGAGAGGAGTGCATTGCTGGCCTCTGGCACGGAGGAATCTAAAGAGGTGCTCGCGCCAGGAATCGCACCTGGAGCCTCCGCCTTCGCAGGGCGGCGTGCAGAACTGTTACACTTCGCGAGCTTACTGAAAGGGTGCGCCATGCCGGCGATGCTCCGGCGCTTCGTCTTTGGAAGAGACGTGTGCTGCTGTTACACCAATGACGCTGATAAAAGTGGTGGCTGCGTCCGGTATCGCGCCGGACTCTCCTCGTCTTCAGCGAGGCGCTAATCTATCTCAGCTACACAGCCTGGATGGTCCTTCCGCATGGTATCGCGCCATGGTCTCTCGCTTATCGGGCGAGGGCTCTGCTTTTGAGCTACGGAAGGGAGAGTGAATTGGTGGCCCGCGCGGCCGGCTCGGCGCGCGCGGTGGGTCCTTCCGCGTGGTACTGCCCCACGGTCTCACGCTTATAAGGCGAGGGCTCTACTTTTGAGCTACGGAAGGCAATTGGTCGCCCGACGAGGTAACGCTCCCCGGTCTTCCGAATGTGAGCCGGCCGCTCTGCTTTTGGGCTATCAGACGATAAGGAAAATGGCTCCCCGACGTGGACTCGCACCACGACGAGCCGCTTAACAGGCGGCCATGCTACTTTGACATCATCGGGGAATGAAAGGAGTGCTCCCGGCAGGAATTGCACCTGCGTGAATCCGGTTAGAAGGCGGATGCCTAAATCTGCTCGGCCACGGGAGCGTGGGTAAACTGGTCGCGCGCCTCGGTGCTGCCCCGAGTATCTCCTCGTCCCAAGCGAGGCGGATTGCTGTCTTCCTCGCGCGCGATTGAACTAACCTATCTGGCGGCCTGGACCGGCATTGCTCCGGCGACCTTCCGCTCGACAGGCGGCTGCTCTTCGTAGCTGAGCTACCAGGCCATTTAAATGGTGCGGCGTTCGGGTAACGCTCCCGACGGGTACGAAGACTCCGGTGTTACAGACCGGCTCGCCTCTTTAGCGAACTACCGCCGCGTGAAAAATGGTGGACCGCCACGGCTTTGCACTGTGCTCTCCCGCGTGCGAGGCGGGTGACCTTGTGGATGGTCGAGCAGCCCAGGAAAATTGGTTGCGGGGGCTGGATTCGAACCAGCGATAGGCGGCTTATGAGACCGCTGCCTTGCCGCTTGGCGACCCCGCAATAGAGAAAGTGGCACGGCGTCTCGGTGCTGCCCCGAGGACGCAAGGTTTTGGAGACCGAGCTGCGCGAGCTGGCGCCCGCCGTGTTTTCTGGAAAATGGTGCGGTCAGCCGGACTTGCACCGGCATCCCCTGATTGGCACTCAGGCATCCTGCTCTTGGACGATGACCACAAATGGGAGCGGCGCGGGCACTGATGGCCCGCGCCGCTCTTTAGACAAAAAAGAACAAACACCGCTGCCCGCAGCCATAGGCTGAGCGCACCCGCTGGAATCATTTCACGGCGGTTCTTTCGGTGTTTCAGGCACACCTCCCGATGCAGGGCAGTTAGCCATGCGAAGCCTCTGGGCTGGAAAGCCAGGGGCGAGGAAATCAGACAATACAGATCCGGTAGCCAGCCATTGCAATAACGACTCGCTTGACAGTTACTCCATGAGCTGCCACGTTATCGGCGGTTACTAACTCACAGGGCGTCTCCGCTAGGGACTTATCTGGATTGGTGACCGATTCCACCCCGTCGTCAGTTACAGCTGGCGGCGGGGTTTTTGTCGCCCACGTGGTGGATTAATTGTTTTGGTCGATGTGCTCGGGGATTTGGTTTGGTTGGTACGGCCAGGTGGCCGCGGATTGGAAGGTGGAGAAAGGGCGGAAAAGAAAAACCCTGCTGGCCTTTCGGGCGAGCAGGGTTCTCGAAAATTTCGATGATCTATGTGCGATCGTGAACTACCTGCTTCTGCCCCTCCTGGGTTGCGCATCACTCTTGGTGCACGACGGGACCATTCCGAGATCCCGATGTATACCCGCGCAACGCAACCCTAGGGCTGCTTTCGCAAAGTTTGAATTGGTCCGAATGGAGGTCATTGGTGATGAAGGTATGTTCTGTTTAGTCCTCCGGCTGAAATTAGTCAAAGGGAATTTTGCGAATTAGTGAAAAAATCTTTGTGAGGGCGTTTAGCCACCGCGTGCAGCGCCCCTGCTTGACCTCGGGCGTCGTAAGCGACTGAGGTGCCAACGGGAGACTGCGCTCCCGACGCACCAACGGCGCCACAGTCGATAGCCCCAGCGCAAAGCCCTGGGTAAAGCGGCACGCCGGATCAGGGTCGAAGGCCCGCGAGTAGACTGCACGCGGGTCACAGGCTTTCAGCCCTGACGTTCCTTCTGCGCAGAACCCAGCCCGTTGGGCGGGGCTTTCAACTTTTGCGCCTTCGGCACACCCCGTACACCGTCACACACTCTTTCCGGGTGGATCACCAGGAAACGCGAGCCGCAGCCGTAAGTCATCCCTGGTCCTCGCGGAAATCATCGACGTCACTGCCGCCCTCCCCTAAAAGAAGTGCGATGACCTCCCGAACCTCCTTCTTGCTCTCCGCCGCCCTTCTCCTTATCTTCGCTGCCGCATTGCGCGCAGATGACTTCAAGCCAGACGCCGGCTTCACTTCTCTCTTCAACGGCAAGGACCTCACCGGCTGGCGCTACGCCGACGGCCCGGCCTTCGACGGCAAGGCGGCATCCTCCGATGAGCGGTACTCCGCGAAAGAGGGCGTCCTCACGGTAAATCCGCCTAAAGACGCACCACGCAAAGTGCAGCAGATGTGGACGGTGAAAGAGTTTCCAAAGGACTTCATCCTGAAGCTCGAGTTCCGCGCTGCGGTGAATGCGGACAGCGGCATCTTCCTCCGCAAGCCGCAGCTCCAGTGCCGCGACTATCTCGTGGCCGGCCCGTACAAGGAGCTGAAGAAGTACAAGCCGCAGGATTGGAACACGATCGAGGTCGTGGTGAAGGACGGCGTCGCGCATTGCACCTGCAACGGCGAGGTCCTCGAGGACGCGCTGAAGCTCCCGGCGACCGGCCCGATCGGCCTCGAGGGCGACCGCGGGCAGATGGATTACCGGCACATCCAGATCAAGGAATTGCCTTAGTTGGCGAGACCGGAGGCGGCTTGTCACGCGCCCCGTGTCGGCTGCAAGCTGGGTGGATGAAATCCCTCCTCCTCGCCCTGCTCACTTTTCCCCTCGTTGGCCTGGCCGACGGGCTACCTACGCAGCCGTATATCTATGTGGAAGGTGCGGCGGCCATTGAAAAGCCGGCCGACATGGCCACCTTGCGGTTCACGCTATCCTCCCTGCATGCTGATCAGGTCGAAGCGAACCGCATCGTGCAGAAGCAGGCCGCGGAGATGTTTGCCCTGCTAAGAACGAATCACATCGCGGACAATAACGTCATCGCGAGTGATCTAACTTCAGGCGCGGAATACGAGCGGCTCGAGCAAACTTATCCTCCCTCGCGAGGCAAGTTTCTGGGGTACCGGGTGACGCGCCCCTTCCGCGTGTCGTTGCGGGATGTGACCAAACTGGGGAAGCTGGTCAACGACATCCTCGCCCTCAAGCCATCGGAGTTTTCGGGTATCGATGAGGGACTCACCACGGAAGACAAGGTGGAGGATGAAGTTTGGACCAAAGCCATGGTCAACGCGCGGGAGCGAGCCGAGAGGACCCTGAAGTCCACAGGAAGCAAAGTCGGCAAAGTCTTCGCCGTTTCGCCGCTGCCCTTTACCTCCATCATTTCCAATCTGCTCAGTGGCGACGACTTCAGAACGAATCCGCCGCAAATCCCTCATCAAGCGCAACCCGATTTCGCGGAGTACCGGCTGGCCCCGGTCACGGTCGCCCAGCGCGTGCACGTGATCTACCTCATCGACGACGCGAAGTAGGCGCGGCGAGGGCCGGGGGAAATCCGGTTGGCAACCTTGCCCGCCCCTGCAAGACTGCGCCCCACTTTCCCCAATGGAAATAATCATCCAACGCAACCCGGCAGCGGTCTCTGCCGTGGCGGCGCGGCTCTTCCGCCACCAACTGGCGGAGCGCGCGGCCAGCGTCTTCGGGCTCGCCACCGGCTCGACGCCGCTCGGGCTGTACCGCGAGCTCATCGCGATGCAGGCGGATTTTTCGCAGGCGACCACCTTCAATCTCGACGAGTACGCGGGGCTCGGGCCGGACCATCCGCAGAGTTACGCCCATTTCATGCGGGTGAATCTGTTCGATCACCTCACGCGGCCGCCGGCGCGCACGCATATCCCCGATGGCACCGGCGCCGATCCGCGCAGCCATTGCGCGGAGTACGAGGCCGCGATCCACGCCGCGGGCGGGATCGATTTGCAACTGCTCGGGCTCGGCACGAATGGCCACATCGGGTTCAATGAGCCGAGCTCTTCGCTCGCTTCGCGCACGCGGCTGAAGACGCTCACACCCAAGACCATCGAGGACAATGCGCGCTTCTTCGGCAGCGCGGCGGACGTGCCCCGGCATGTCATCACGATGGGCATCGGCACCATCCTGGAGGCGCGGCATTGCCTTGTGCTCGCGTTTGGCGAGGCCAAGGCGCAGGCGGTCGCCGCCATGGCCGAAGGGCCAATCACCGCGAGCTGCCCGGCGAGCGTATTGCAGATGCATCCACACTGCACGCTGCTCGTCGACGAGGCCGCCGCGGAAGCCTTGCAGCGGGTGGACTACTACCGCTGGGTCTACGATAACAAACCCGCGTGGCAGTTGAAATGAGGGTGAATGACGAATAACGAATGACGAAGTAAGGTCGCACTTCCTCTCCTCTCCATGCTCTTTCGCAACGCCCATCTCGTCCTGCCCGATCGTATCGTCCCGCGCGGCAGCCTGCGCATCCGCAACGGCACCATCAGCGCCGTCTCCGAGCAGGAGATCCAGCCGCTCATGGAGGAAGCGGTCTACGACGTGCAGGGGCGCTTTCTCGCGCCGGGCTTCATCGATGTCCACATCCACGGCGCGCTGCGGCGCGACACCATGGAGGCGGACCCGGACGCCTTTCGCACCATCTGCCGGCATCACGCGGCCGGCGGCACCACCGCGCTCGCGCTGACCACCGTCACCACGACTTCGGAGAAGATCATCCACGCGCTGCACGCGGTGCAGAAATTCCGCAAGGAGGAGCCCGTCGGCGCGCGCGTGCTCGGCGTGCATATCGAGGGGCCGTACTTCTCGCCGGAGAAGCCCGGGGCGCATCGGCGCGAGCTCATCCGTCATCCGCATCCCGCCGAGTACGAGCGCTGGCTGAGCTTCGGCGATTGCATCACGCAGATGACGCTGGCGCCGGAATTGCCCGGCGCGATGAAGCTCATCGAGACGCTGGTCGAGGCGGGGATCCGCGTCTCCGGCGGGCACAGCGATGCGTGGGATGAAGAGGCCGCGGACGCCTTTGCCCATGGCATGCGGCAGGTTACGCATACGTTCAATTGCATGAGCAGCGCGCGCCGACGCGGGCCATATCGCGTGGCCGGCTTGCTCGAGTTTGCCATGAGCGAACCCGAGATCCTTTGCGAGCTGATCGCCGATGGCTGCCACGTCTCCCCTACCCTCATGCGCATGCTGTTCCAAGCCAAAGGGCCCGACGGTATCGCGCTCGTGACCGACGCCGGCGGCGGCGCGGGCCTGGCCGAGGGCGAGACCTTTACGCTCGGGCAGATCGAGGGCGTGGTGAAAGGCGGCGTGGCGCTGACCGCCGACGGCCACGCGCTCTGCTCGTCCACTTCGCAGATGATTGACCTCGTGCGCAACATGGTGCGCATCGTCGGCGCCACGCTGGTCGAGGCCGTGCGCATGGCCACGGTGAATCCCGCGCGCGCGCTGCGGTTGTCGGGGCGCAAGGGCGCACTGCTCGAGGGCGCCGATGCCGATCTCGTGATCATCTCCGAAGACCTCGAAGTGTGCGCGACGTTTGTCGCCGGGAAGGAAGTTTTCCGCGTGTAGACGGGGCGCTTGCGCTTTTTCGCGCAGCAGATATGCCGTGCGCGATGCTTTCAAAACTCCCGCTCGCTCTCCTTCTGCTCACGTCCCCGCTCGCGCTGCACGCCGCCAGCCAGGAGCAGGAATACCAGCAGGTGCGCACCATCGCCCTGCGCGATCCGAAAGTGCGCGCGGCTTATGAAGACGCCGACCAGCGGCTGGCGGAGAAGATCGGGAAGATCGACCCCGCGCTGGCCGGCTACGCGAAGCGGCGCGCCAGTGGCGGCATTCCCCACGACGCACCGGCGCCGGAGACGGTGCGCAAGCCCGCGCCCACGCCGGCGCCATCGGCGAAAGTCGGGTCGTTCGGCCAGCCAAAGAGCGGCCACTTCGAGCGCAGCCATGTCGTGCTGAAGGGCGAGACGCTGTCTTCGATTGCCACGATTTTCGGCGTGACTGTGGAGTCGCTGAAAACGGCGAATCACATCGTGGACGAGAAGAAACTGATGGTCGGGCAGACGCTGCAGATTCCCGACCGGACGCGGTAAGCGCGTAGCGCAGCCGCCGTTGCAGCCACGGGCCCTTTGGGCGGTCTGCGCATCGGGTGCAATATGCGCGTCGAACAACGGGGACACCCCAAGATCGGAGTAGGGAGCGGGGGTCGGCCCCCTCCCTCCCAACCGGACAGGCGTTTTCCCGCATTCGCTTTCTGGTCAGCACGTTTGCTCCTTTCTGGAGACGGCCCTGCTTGAGCCCGGACTTCTTGCAGGCGCAGGAGTCCGGGCCTGGCGAAGTAGCCGTTGCCCCACCGTTGATGATCGAGCCCTCTTCGCTCGTCCCTCCCCGCCGCGCCGCTGGCGCAGGTTGCCGCGCAGGCGTTTGCGCAGCCAGCGGTCCACCTCCTCGAGCACCGCCGCACGCGCGTGCGGAAGTACCCGTACCATCGAGGCGGTGGAAGGGACAAGGGAGGCCGCGGGGCGGGCGAGCAGCGCAGGATCGGCGTGCGTCTCGCCGCCGACCTCAAAACCGCGAAGCGGCACTTCGAAAGGAGCGCGGCAGAAACCGGTACGCGGCCTCGATCGATTTGGCACTTCCCGCACAAGAGGCCGGCGCCGGGACGGACGCCGCGCCTTGGGAGCCTATTTCAAAATCTTCACCGCATTCAGCAGATCCGCCGGCCCGAGCTCGTACAGCGAGGCTTGGTTGAAGAACACGCGATACTGGTTCAGCTCGTGCAAACACAGCAGCGCCACCAGCGCGGGCAGGACGTAGCGCGCCCACGCCCCGGCGCCACGGGCGGAGCGCGTGAGCTGCGCAAAGGCCAGCAAACAGAGGGGCAAATCCCAGATGGTGGCGTATCGCAGATTCATGCCGTACTTCACGTTGCACATGATGAGGTACGTGAAGGCGCCGAAACCGAGGAGGTACGGCACCCAGCGCTCTTCGCGCCATGAGTGAAACGCCGCGGCAATGGCGAGACAGAGCACGGCGGGACTCAGCACCATGAGATCGACGAGGTACCGATACCAAGGCCCATCTCCGGTCTCGATGGCGTAATCGAGATGCTGCGCATTCGTGACCAGCAGCTTGTAGGTCTCGATGAAGCTGCCGAAGCCGCCCGCCAGTGTGATGAGCACGAGCAGCGCGCACCCCGGGATGATCAATGTCACTGCCCATACACCGCGGCTCGCGGTCCCCCACCCTGCCCAGCGCCCAACGACCAGCAGCCCGCAAAGCGCGACGAACACGAAAAACGCGTTCTCTTTGGTGAGCACCATGCAGAAGAGGCTGAGCGCATAGAGCGCGAGCCAGCCGGGGCTTGGTTGCCGCAGGCTTTCCCACAAGCTCCAGACCGCGAGCATGGCCCAAAAGGCGAAGAAGCCATCGATCATCGCATGCTGGCTCATGTGGATTTGGAGCGGCGCGCAGGCCATCATCGCCAGCACCGCGAGCCCGGCTCCGCGACCGGCGAGGCGGCAGGCGATCACGCCGCCGAGCAGAAAAGCCAGCACGCTGAAGAGCTTGGAAACGCTGCGGAGCGAGCGCAGGTATGGATCGGTCCGAAAATCGCGCAGCACCGTGTAATCCAGCGCTTTCACGTCGCTGAACTGCAGCGATTTCCAGATGTAACCGCTAAAGATGTAGAGGAAGCGCGTCGGCGGAAGCTCGGCCTTGACGCCCGGTTTGCGCTGCTCCACGAGATACTTGTCGGTCGCTTGGTCGTAGTTAAGCAAGCCCAGCACCTCCATCTTTTGCACGTAGCCCCGATAAAGCAGCTCATCGAAGCCGGCGCCTTTGACGGTGGCGGTCGGCTGGACACGCAAGGTAATCCCGACGATCACCACGACCGTGGCGGCGATCCAGTAAGCGAGCGCGGTGCGAGCGGGGGCGGGCGTGGTCATGGGGTGGCGAGCTGGCGGTCGAGTTCGAGGAATTCCGGTTGCGAGGGTTTCAGGCGGAGCGCCTCCTTGAGCACGGCCCGAGCCGAGGCGCGGTCGCCGAGGCCGATTTTTGCTTTGGCCAGGAGATACCAGGTGCTCGCGTTTTCGGGCTCGGCGCGCGCGGCCCGCTCGAGGAACCCGGCAGCGATCGTCCACTGCTGCTCCTCCACCGCGAGGTAGCCGAGGTTCTTCAGCGCGCCCGCGTATTCCGGAGAGATCGCCAGCGTGCGCTCGTACCACTGCTGTGCGCCGGCGCGATCGCCCCGGTCGAACGATAGATTGCCGAGCGCGAAGAGGATCCCCGCATTCCCCTGGAGGTAGCCGTACGCCTTCCTCAAGTGGCGCTCCGCGGATTCCAGCTCCCGCCTCGCCGCCGCTTCGGCCGCCGCCTTTTGCTCCGCCGTGCCGCCTTGCGCCAGGAAGCGCTCCGCCACCTCGAGCTCCTTCACGCCGAGATTGTAGGGATCCAGCGACAAGAGCGCCGGATCGTGCGTGGGCCACGAGGTCACCGTTACGCACACCGCGATGAGAAGGAGCAAGCCGAAGAATTCGCGATTTGGTCCCGGCCGACCACCGCTGAAGAGCGTGGCGAGCCTCCAGAGAAAGTACGCCGCCAGAATGATGAGCCCCGGCACCGCCGCCAGCCGATAACGCTCCGTGATGAAGACCGAGAGCAGCGCGCACATGTGGAGCACCACGGCCGCGGCTACCCAGCGCGCGGGCACATTGCGCCACACTCCAAGCAGCAGCCCCGCCAGCCCGAACGCCGCGACGAAGTTGAAGCCCGGCCCTGACAGCGTCACTCCACGCTCCTTCAAAAGGGTGATGACGGAGATGTCGTCATACTGAAAAACGTTCCAGAAATTCTTGATCTTCGTCCCGATGAGCCGCAGTTCGTCCCCCGGATGCTCGCGGATGTACGCGTTTGCCTGCGCGGACCAGTAGCGCGAGACTTCCGTGCGCTTCAGCGGATGCCCCGCCGCCTCTTCCGCGCGCAGGATGGAATCCTTCAGCAGCCCCTCCTGGCCTGGGCGCAAACCCGAGGGGATCTTCGGGTAGCCGTTGGCCACCGGATTGTTGCCCATCCAGAAATTCAGCCCGCCGTGTGCGGAGAGGAGCACGGGATCGTGCGCCACGAAGTAGTTGTGAATCCAGGCCGGCGAGGTGCCCACGCCCACGCCCACCAGCAGCAGCACCGCCGCGAGTGCCGAGCGAAGCCGGGGCTCGTTCGCAGTTCCGCCTTTAGGCGGCGAGACGTACTCCAGCGGAACGGGTGCGGAAGCTGCCGAGCCGATCTCCTGACCGGCTAAAGCCGGAGCTACAAACCTGCGCGCTTGCAGCATGATCGCCACCAGCAGCATCGGAATCGCGAAGAGGATCGTCGCGATCATCATCGCCACGACGCCAACGAGCAGCCCGAGGCCCAGCCAGCGCCAGAGCGCCGGCGGGTCCGGGCGCCGCATGCATTGCCACACGCAAAACCAGTAGGCGCAGACCAGCCATGCCGTCGGCATCAGGATGATGGAGAACGCCTGCGCAGGGGCAAAGCACATGTAGGCGACGCTCGCCAAAGCGGCGGCGAGCATCGCGGACCCCTGCTTGCCCGAGCCTGTAGAAAGCCGCGTACCACTCTCATACGTGCAAACAATCGTCGCAATCTTGAAAATGAGAAGCGCCGTGCAGGCCTCCCACACGCACTGTAAAACACCAATCACCATCCAGTTTCCCGGGAAATCGGTGCCCAACACCCGGTAAATGCCCGCCAGCAGGTACGCGTACCCAGGCAACCCGTAGAAGGCGTAGCCATCCGCGAGCTGGCCGTGCAGGATGCGCACGGCCCACTCGTGGTAGAACTTCATGTCGCCCATCTGCAACGCCGAGTACGGCGTGGCGATGTAGCGGCTTAACACCCACAGCCGCACCAGGATAGCCACGATGAAGACGACCGTCTCAGGGTGCCTCAGGAAGGAACTGCGGGGGGGCGTCGTCGCCATGGCTCGATGCCACGCTTCTCCGGGCGGGCTCCATCTGGCAAGGCGGAATGTGGGGAAATGCGTGGCACCGCATATGCTCTATGGGGATTCTAGAGATTATCGACGCGATCCTGCGCCGGGCATCTCTGAACCAAACTAATACTCCATCATCACTCGTTATGCTCTCTAAACTCCAGTCCCGCCGCTCCGGCTTCACCCTCGTTGAAATCATGATCGTCGTTGCGATTATCGCCCTCCTGGCGGCCATCGCCGTGCCGAGCTTCCTCCGGGCCCGCAAGCGCTCCCAAGCGACTGCCACCCTCGAGACCCTCCGCATGATCGACGGCGCCAAGGACCAGTACGCCCTCGAGAACGCCAAGGGGCCAACCGTCACGCCCTCACCCACCGACCTGGCTCCCTACGTGAAGAACGGCTCGAAGCTGTACACCCTCCTCGCCGCCGGCAGCGCTCCGGCCGACGCGCTGGGCACCGCCATCACCGTCAACACCATCGACGTGCCCCCGCAGGTCAACGCCACCACCAAGAGCGCTCTGGCCGACGCGCTGGGCGCCACGCCCGACGACTTCTGGGGCGCCTACAAATAGTCCCGGACTAACCGTCTAAGCAACCTCACCAAAAAACGGCCACCGCGCGCAAAGCGTGGTGGCCGTTTGCATTTTGCGGGAGAGGTTATCCGTGACCATGCAGAACTGCGACGGGCGCGCTACGGGAACGCGGGCTTCCAGCCTGCGCGGGGCACAGGCTTCCAGCCTGTTCGGATGGCTCACCGTTTGGTCAGCGGCACCAGGGGACTGGCAGGCTGGAAGCCCGCGTTCGGTCGCCCACGCGCGCCCGCTTTTGCATGGTTATGGCTTATCGATTGGCCGCCTGCCAGACGGCGTCGAGATACTCCTGCGTCTTGAGCGTTGCCGCGGCGAAGGCCAACCGGTCGGGTTCAGCGCCACGCGCGAGGGCGGCGAAGTTTTCGACCATCGAGACTTCGGCCGGGGCCGGCGCGGGCGTCGCGATGAAGGTCACCTCGTGGCGGCTCGCCATGCCGGTACGGTGGAAGTAGCCGCACTGGTCGCCGGGATTCTTGAAGGGCCAACTGTTCTCCCAATCCAAAACGAAGTCGTCCATCTCGATGACGCCGGTGGTGCCCGTGAGTTGCAGATCCATCCGGACGGTGCTGGCGGTGAAACCGACATCGAAGGTCGAGGCTTCACCGCTCTCGAACGCGATGAGCCCCGAAGCCTGCATGATGGCTCCGGCGCGCGGGTCGCGACTGGCGATGGCCACCGCCTGGCTCACCTGCCCGGCGGGCCGCAGGTACTCGACGATAGCACGCATGGAGTACCACCCCAGGTCGCCCAACGCGGTCAGCGGTTCCTGTCGGGGATCGAAGCGGATATTCGGCCCATCCGGAAACGGGAAGTAGAAGGTCGTGTGCAGTGTGCGCGGCGGGCCGATCCTGGCGGGCAGCGCCGCCTGGATGGCGGCCGTGCGCGGATGATGGACGAAGTGGGTGGCATCCATGAAAAGCACCCCTTTCGCCGCGGCGGCCTCGGCCATGCGTTGCGCGGAGGCGTGACTGACGAACGGCTTCTCAACGAGGACATGCTTGCCCGCGGCGATGGCCGCCAGCGCACCCGCCTCCTTCGCCACCGAAGGAATCGCGAAATAGACCGCGTCGATGTCCGCGCGGCTGAGCAGCGCCTCCAACCCCTCCACTGCCTTGACGCCAGGCCGCTCGGCCACGAACCGCTGCGCGTTGGCGAGCTGGCGACTGGAGACGGCGCGCAACTGCGCAGTCGTCGAGTGCGCGAGGGCGTGGGCGACGACGCCGGCGATCATGCCGGTGCCGACGATGCCGAAATGGAAGGGGTTGGCGCTCATCGACCAAGGGTCCGCAAACGCTGCGGGTTCGCAAAGGCCAAAAATTGACGCGGGGATGCGACTTTGCCACCATGGCTGAAGGTGCCATGAAGACGCTCTTCGTTCTCCTCCTCTCCGCCTTTTGGCCGTTTTTCGCCCGTGCCGATGACGCGGCCATTGAGAAGAGCTGCCGTGAATTTCTGAGGCATCTGCCGGTGGTGAAATTTGCGGAGAGCGGGACAAGTGTCCGGTTTACCGGCAAATTCAAGCCGATCGCGGCGGAGCTCCGGACCGAACTGGATCGGCAGTTTCCCAACTACTCCTTCCGGATCGCGAAAATGGAGTACCTTCACTGGGGATGGGATCCAGTTTGCTTATCGCTGGTGCTCGATCGCCGGGACTCTTCGGTCCGCAGCTATCTGTGGGACCTTTGGTTTGAAGATGCGCCCTTCAGTTTCAGGACCACGTTCAATCAGCTCGGAACAGCGGTCGAGGAAGCCAGGGCGCGCCTCTCCGTGCTCGCCCGGCTCATCTGCTTTCAAATGGAATGGACGGCTGGTAAACTCACGGTCGAAGACGGGGTGATTTTCGTGCCGCTGCTCAACCGGCAGAAGGAGCCGTCGCGCATCATGCGCAGCAGGGTTACGCCGGATTTTCCCGGCGAGTGGCTGGCTTTCGTAGGGCCCGAAGACAAGTACAAGAAGGCATCGAAGTAGCCTGCTGGTTCGAGTTTGCGTTTGCGGGACAGGCCGAAGACATCGCCGCGCTTTGCAACCGCCGCTTCGTGGCGCATGTTGGCAACCCGCTCGTTATGAAAACCGTCATCCGTCCCCCTTCGACTGCGCTGGGCCTGCTCCTGCTCGCCGGCGCCATCTCGCTGCACGCTCAAACTCCGCCGGCGGCACCGCCGCCTCTGCCGCCGCTGCTCGGCGACACGGCGCTGAAGGTCGAGGTCTTTGCGAGCTTTCCCAATGTCGAGACGCCGACGACGGTCGCGGCGGCGCCAGATGGATCGGTGTACGTCGGCAACGATCCGCGCGATTCGCGGCTGAATACGAAGGCGCCGGAGTGCACGATCACGCGCTTCTCGGCCGATGGGAAAAAGCAGACGGTCTTCGCGAAGGAGCTCTACTCGCCCGCCGGCTCGCTGTGGCACGACGGCTGGCTCTACGTCGCGCACAATCCGCTGCTCTCGCGCTTCAAGGACACGAACGGCGACGGGGTGGCCGATGTGCGCGAGGACATCGTGACGCAGCTCGGGCCGCCGCCGCACGAAGGGTTGAACGATCACGTGGTGAGCGGGTTCACGCTCGGCATGGATGGCTTTTTCTACATCAGCGTCGGCGACAAGGGCGTCTACCACGCGACGGGCAAGGACGGCTCGGAGGCGACGCTGCAGGGCGGCGGGATCGTACGCTGCCGGCCCGATGGCACGGGGCTCGAGGTCTACTCCGGCGGCACGCGCAATCACCTCGAAGTCGACCTCGACGCGATGGACCACGCCTTCACTCTCGACAACACCGACGACGGCAACGGCTGGTGGACGCGGCTCTGTTACCACATCGAGAGCGGCTACTACGGCTACCCCTTCTACTACAAAAACGACCGGACGAACGGGCTGAAAACGCCGGGGCCGCAGAAGCCGCAATCCTGGCCCGGCGCGCCGGAGGTCAATGAGCGCTTTCTGCCGTGCCTCACCGATTTTGGCGGTGGCTCGCCCTGCGGCGGGCTCTGCTACATGAGCGACGGCCTGCCGGAAAAATACCGCGGCAAGCTGCTCTTCAGCGAGTGGGGCCAGCGCAAGCTGTACGTCATCGAGGTCGCCCCGGATGGCGCCAGTTACAAGTTCGTGAGCAAGGAGGACCTGCTCACGGAAGACAAGGGGGGCAGCTTCCGCCCGATGCAAATGTACGTTGCCGCCGACGGCTCGCTGCTCGTCTCCGACTGGGGCTTCGGCGGGTGGAAATCGGGGCCGAAATCGGTCGGCACGGTCTGGCGCGTGAGCTGGCCCGAGGCGCATCCCGCGCCGCGCCTGCCCGATGCGGAGAAGGCGTCGGTCGAGGAGCTGATCAAGGCGCTCGATCACGTCGATCGCGACCAGCGGTTGCGCGCCGAGTGGGCGCTCGTGCATCGCGGGGAGAGCGTGATCCCGCAGCTCATCGAGACGATGAACAACGTGAAGGGGAGCGACGTGCAGCGCGCGCATGCGCTGTGGACGCTGGATTTGATCGGGGAGAAGTCGGCCGAGTTGCGAAGCCAGGCCTCGGGGTTGATCCGGCAACTCCTCAGCGACCCAAGTCCCAATGTGCAAGCCCAGGCGATTCGCGCGCTCGGCGTGCGCCGGGTCCATGATGCAACCCTCGCCATCGCGGGCAAGCTTGGTTTTCCCAATCAGTCGAAGAGCGGCAGCCCCCACGCGGAAGTGCGTTTGCAAGCGGCGATCGCGCTCGGCCGCTTGCGCGATGAGCATACCTGGTTGCACCTCTCCCACGGGATGCAGGATAACGACCGGTGGGTGCGCTTTGCTTCCCGAATGGCTTTCGTCAAAGGGCCCTCCGACGTCAGATGGAAAATCCTGCGGGATGACCTCCACGGCGGTACCGCCGGCAGCCGCTGGGCGCCTGAGCAGGCCTTTCTCGCCTTTACCAGCACCTATGATGAAAAGGCGGTGGAGACGCTCGCCGGCATGATTGAGCGCACTCCTCCCGGCCAACCCCCGGCTTACGGCCACCCGCTCATTGGGCCGACCGCGGTGGCCGCCCTCGGTTACGTGGCCTACATGCCGAAGGAATGGGACGGCCACTGGTGGGCCACCCAACCCGTCAAGTCCCCACCGCCGCTGAACAGTGTCGTATGGGCGGGCACCGCCAAGGCCGTGGCCGCACTCAGCGCCGCGCTCGCGGACGGACGAGTCGAGCTTCGATTGGCCGCGGCGAAAGCCCTGTCGCTTTCCACCGGACAGGAAGCGCTGCCGGCTTTGCGCGCGCAGCTGAAAGTGGAAACTGATTCCTATGTGCGGCGGCAAATCGTCGAGACGCTCGGCCTGCAAAAGGATCCCGCGACGCTCGCGGTGTTTGCGCAGATCGCGCTCGACGACAAGAGCGAAGCCGACTTGCGCGAGACCGCGGTGAATGCGGTGGCAAACATTGGCGGCAAGGAGGCGAAACCGACGCTGCTCAAGCTGCTCGACGTGCCGCTTTCACCCGCCGTCACGCGCCGCGTGGTCGAGGCCGTCGCCGACATGCGCGCGCCAGAGGCGGCGGCTCCTTTTGCTCGTCACGCAGCGAGCGAGGATGCCGCCGTGCGCCTCGCGGCGATCAAGGGGCTTTCGAATCTCGGCGCGAAAGCCAACGCGCTCGAGCTCTACACCGCCGCGCTGAAGGACAAGGACTTCAAGGTCGTTACGCAGGCGCTGGAGGCCCTCGGCAATTTGCACGATCCCAAGTCGCTTGACGCGCTGCTCGAGTACGGAAAGAAGCACAAGGGCCAGCGCGAATTCATCCAGGCGCTCGCGCAGATCAACGATCCGCAAACGCTGCCGGTGATGCTCGATGCGCTCCGCAACAACAACGTGCAGGCGCGCCGGGCGGCGATCAACTCGCTGAAAAAGATGCGCGCGCAGAGCTGGCCGCTCATCCAGGAGCTCATCGCCGCCGGCAAGATTCCCGCCGAGTCTTTGCCGGACATCAAGAACGCCTTCGAGGCCGGCTACATTCCGAAATGGAAGGTGCTCGGGCCGTTTGAGAACGTCTGGGGCGCCATGCATCCGCCGGAGACCGAGGCGCTCGCGGCCGGCGGCCGGCCGGACCTGAAGAAGAAATACACCACCGCCGAGAACCCAGACGTGGGCTGGCGCGACGCCAATGCCGACCAGTCACAAGGCAAGGTCGACCTCGCCGACGTTTTCAAAAACAACGGCATGGTCTGCGCCTATGCCTACGCGGAAATCAACGCCACCGCCGCGGCCGACGCGCGCCTCTTCTGCGGCAGCGACGACCAGATCGCCGTCTGGCTGAATGGCAAAAAGGTCCACGATTTCGGCGCGTCGCGCGGCTTCGACCCCGATTCGGACCAGGTCGCGATTCATCTCGAACAGGGTGTAAATCGCCTCTTCGTGAAGGCCGGCAACCAGAGCGGCACCTGGGTTTTCTCCGCGCACATTCCGGGCCTTGACGGCACCACCTTCACGCCCGCCACCGGTCTGCCGCCCGACGTGCAGCAGCGCAATTTCGCGCTCGCGCTGAAAGCCGACGGCACCTTTGCAAATCCCGGTGACGCGAAGCACGGCGAGCAGATTTTCGCCGATCCGAACGGCCCACTGGCCGCCATCTGCGCCACGTGCCACGCGGTGAAAGGCAAGGGCGGCGCGGTCGGTCCCGACCTCAGCGCCATCGCGGTGAACTACAAGCGGCCCGACCTCATCACCAGCATCCACGAGCCAAGCAAGACCATCGCGCTCGGGTTCGAGCAATTCGCGGTGGAGACCAAAGGCGGCGACACCTTCGTTGGCGCGATCCGCCAGGAAACCGGCGACGCCATCACCATCCTCGGCGCCGACGCCCAGCCGCACGTGGTGAAGAAACCCGACGTGAAAGCCCGCACCGCCATCCCCGCGTCGCTCATGCCCATGGGCCTCACGCTCGGGTTGAAGCCGGAGGATTTCACCGACCTGCTGGCGTATCTGGAGACGTTGAAAGGGTAGTAGGGCGGCGGCTCGTTGGCCCCGGGTAGGCGGGCGTCCCGCCCGGCAGATCGCACCAGTGCGGGCGTCGTTTCGAGTTCGACACCGATTCGACGTTCGGTAACCCCGGCCGGACGCCCGCCCTACCCGAGGCCACTCGGCCTTCAGCCGTTTTACTCCGCGCCCACGTTCTCGCCCACCCACCGCAGGTACGCCTCCGACCCGCCCTGCACCGGCAGCGCCACGACCTCCGGAACCTCATACGAGTGCAGCTCGCGCAGCCGCACTTCCAGCGCCGCAAACCCCTCGGGCGTCGTCTTCAGGATCGCCGTCGTTTCCGTCGCCGTCTCCGCCGCGCCCTGCCAGCGGTAGATCGACTCCACCGCCGGCACGAGATTCGCGCAGGCGGCGAGGCGTTCTTCCACCAACTGCCGGCAAACCTTGCGCGCCTCCTCAATGCTCCCAAAGGTGCTGAGCACCACCAGGACACGCGATGTCATACCGCCATCGCGACTTGCGGCCGGCAGATCCAGCCGCCGCCGAGCACCACGTCGCCGTCGTAGCAGACCGCGGCCTGGCCGGGCGTCACCGCCTTCTGCGGCGCGTGCAGGCGGACGCGCGCGGTGCCGTCGTCCTGCGGGTAAACCGTCGCCGGGGCGCCGGGGTGCGCGTAGCGGATTTTCACCGTCACGTCGAACGGCTCGTCGATCGGCCGATGCCAGAGCGCGTGGTCGACCTCGAATTCCTCCACCGTGAGATCCTCCACGTCGCCGACGATGACGCGGCTGTTCGCGGGATCGATGTCCACCACGTAACGCGGCCTCTCGCTGCCGCCGGGGAGCCCCTTGCGCTGGCCGATGGTGAACATCTCAATGCCGTCGTGCTCGCCGACACGCCGGCCCTGCTTGTCGTAGATGCCGCCCGGATGAAAGTCGTCCGCGTCGAGGTGCCCTTTCAGGAAGGCCTTGTAGTCGTTGCCGGGGACGAAGCAGATCTCCTGGCTGTCGACCTTCTCCGCGGTCTTCAGCCCGAGCTGGCGCGCGATGGCGCGGATCTCCGGCTTCTCCATGCCGCCCAGCGGGCAGAGTGCGCGGCGCAGTTGCTCCTGCCGAAGGGAAAAGAGAAAATAGCTCTGGTCTTTGCGCGCGTCGCGCCCCTTGCGCAGCACCGCGCGGTCGGCGTGATGCTGCACGATGGCGTAGTGCCCAGTCGCGATGAAGTCCGCGCCGATTGCCTCCGCCTTCTTCCAGAGGTTGCCGAACTTCACCTTCTCATTGCACATCACGCACGGATTCGGCGTCCGCCCCACGCGATATTCGCTGGTGAAGTAATCGATGACCAGCTTCTCAAACTGGTCCGCCTCATCCACGACGTAATGCGGGATCTTGAGCGAGTGCGCCACCGCGCGCGCATCGGCGATCGCCTGCGGGCCGCAGCACTTGTCCTCCGCGCGTGAGAGGCAATCCTGCGGCCAGACCTTCATCGTCACCCCGATGACTTCATACCCCTGCTGCTGCAGCAAAAACCCCGCAACACTCGAGTCCACGCCCCCGCTCATCCCGAGCACGACGCGCGGTTGGCGGGCGGGGGTAGTTGAATTGGAAGCGGCGGAGTTCAAGAAACGGACCTTAGCACAAGAGCACGGCGCGTAAAGTTACAGGTTTCGGCCAGCTCCACGCTCCTATCAACTTCTCCTTTCAACCGCCGGTGTAACCTCGCCGCCGCAACTCCTCCGCGAGCGGTGTCCCGGTGGGACTCGCCGCCGGCCGAAGCGGCACCCGCGCCAGCACCAGAGCTTCCGCCGCTTCACCATACGGCGCTCGCGCCAGCACTTTCCCCGCACCGTCATACGCCACGGAGCAGCCAATGACTTTCCGTCCTTTCCACGGCCCCCCCTCCAGCCACCCCACATTGCTTACCGCCACGACGGGCAGGTCGTACCACCGGTGCAACTCCGCGTACGCGCCCCGCCACAGCTCACCGTACGGCTCGCGCGCATGATCGTGATCGGCCTCCACAGCCCACGACGAAGGCGAGAGGATGATCTGCGCGCCCATCCTGGCCAGCACATGCCCGATGCTGAGCGACTCCGGAAAATTATCCGCGCAAATGCTCACCCCGAGCACCCCAAGCGGCGTCTCGACCACGCCCAGCCGATCGCCCGTCGCATACAGCTCCTGCGCGAAGTCGAGCTCGTGAATCTTCCGATGCAGATGGAGCAGCTTCCCGGCGCCATCGACCACGACGGCCGAGTTGTATATCCTCTCGCCGGCCCGCTCCACCAAGCCCGCGACGACATGAATCCCGCTTGTCGCGGCGGCCTGCATGAGCGCGTCGCAGTGGCGGCCGGGAATCGGCTGCGCGTCGAGCCGCGCACTGAGATGAGTCCACCCAAGGTCGAGGCACTCCGGCAGCAGCACGATATCAGCGCCACCCTGTGCGGCCCGGCAGATGTAGTCGTCCGCACGCCGCAGATTCGCAGCCGGCTTGCCGCCTTCGACGAGGATTTGCGCCATCGCCACCGTCAGAAACTGGGGTGCCTGAGCCATGGTCAACTCCAAGCCGGTTTCGTGATGAGCTGTTCCACTCGTTCAACGCAGCCGAAGAGAGGCCGTCCGTCACGAAGGCCGGGGCGGCGGAGTCAGCCCCTTCGCATAGTCCGCGTCCATCAGCGCCAATCTTTCGGCGAAGCCGCGAGCCAATGGAATCGGCACCGTCTGGCAGTGGCTACGAATGCCATTGATCTCAGTGGCCGCGGCCGCGGCGTTCATTCCTGCTTGACTGAGTTTTGTACTTAAGGGGCCGACCAACGCCTCCGGCGCATGGTCGAAATCCCGCGCCATCCGATCGATCAGCCTAAGGTTATCCGTGCTTTGACATTGGGTGGCGCGCTGGACGATCTGCGCCTTTACCTTGCTGCGAAATCTGTCCACGAATTCTCCCAAATCCACTACCTTCATGTCTCCCAGCTTAACGGTAAGACTTTGGATGACGGTCAGCGCTCCCCCGACCGCCAATATCGTGTGGAGGATGGCCGCAATCTGCGGGTGCCCGACGAATTCTACTATTTTCTGCCCGGCTGCCACTTGCAAGGCGCCGTAGCTGATCAGGCCGAGGGCGCAGAAGGCCAGATACAAGAGCCAAAAGGCCGCCGTCCCAAAGATCGCACGAAACGTGCCCGTGCTCAGATAGATGTCGATGAGCAAATAAACGAGCGTGCAGGCCGCGATGCCACCGAGTGGGATCGTCAGCGAGTAATCCTGCACCTCCGTTGGCGCCTGCGTGCTCCCCGCCGCAGTCAGCCAGATCATGTCTGCAAAGGCAATTGACTCTTCAGCTCGAAGGCCAGCGGCGTGGCCGAACAATATGCGTTCAAGCCCTCGCCAAGTCGTTGCAAGGCCCCGAGCTTGCTAAGCTCCTTGAGCATTTCCTCGACCTCGTCCGGGCCGATCGCGAGATTCGTGGCCACCTTTGTCGCCAAATTCCATCCGGTCTGGCCAGGCTGCTTGACAGCTTGCTCAAAGAGGGCCCGCAGCTTTTGGTCAGTCGTCAGTCGGGTCAGCGCCGTCAATGTGGTTGGATTCATGACTGACATCCCAAAAAAGTGGCAGGCAATCCGCCGCCAGTCAAGAGGGGTCCGACCCAAGCGTTTTCGCCGGCCAAGCTTCTCCCCTGGAAGATGTCCGCAACCGCTCAGTTCCGCCCTTCGGCCGTCTTTTTCACTTCCAGCTTCCGATAAAGCGTCGCCATGGAGATGCCGAGCATCTTGGCGGCGCGCTCGCGGGAGTTGGCGTTGAATTTGATCGTCTCGTCGATGTAGCGCCGCTCTTGTTCGCGCACGTACTCATCGAGCGATTGGCCCACAGGGAGGCCGCCGGTGCTCGCGTCGCCGACCGGGCCGGCGGCGTGGCGGACGACTTGCGGCGGGAGATCCTGCGGGCGGATGATGCCGTCGTCGCACAAGGCGCAGGCGCGCTCGATTGCATTCTCCAGCTCGCGCACGTTGCCGGGCCAGCGGTAGTGCGTGAGCGTGTCGAGCGCCTTCGGGTCGATCTTCTTCGGCTCGGTGCCGGTGTGCGTGGCGTTCTTGTGCAGGAAGTGATGGACGAGCAGCGGAATGTCGTCGAGCCGCTCCCGCAGCGCCGGCATCTCGATTGGGATGACCGCCAGGCGGTAGTAGAGATCCTCCCGGAACTGGCCGCTCTTGATCTTCTCGTTCAAGCCTTCGTTCGTCGCCGCGAGCACGCGCACATTAATGGGCGCGCTCTTCGTATCGCCCACACGGCGGATCTGCCGCTCCTGCAAGACGCGCAGCAGTTTCGTCTGGAGCGAGACGGCCATCGAGTTTACCTCATCGAGAAAAATGGTGCCGAGCTCGGCCTCCTCAAAGAGCCCGATCTTGTCCTGCGCGGCGCCGGTGAAAGAGCCTTTCTTGTGCCCGAAGAGCTCGGACTCCAGCAGGTTCTCCGGCAGCGCGGAGCAGTTGAGCGCGACGAAGGGCTGATGCTGCCGGTTGCTGTTGAAATGGAGCGCGCGCGCCACCAGCTCCTTGCCCGTGCCGCTCTCGCCCTGGATCAGAATCGTCGAGTCGGTGTCAGCCACTTTCGCGATCAGATTGTAGATCTCCTGCATGCGCGACGAAGTGCCGATGATGTTCTCGAAGCGGTACTTCTCCTTCACGATCTGCCGCAGGTTGCGAATCTCGCGCTTGTCGTGCTGATGATCGAGCGCGCGCTGGATGGAGAGTTGCAGCTCGTCCACCTTGAACGGCTTGGTGATGTAGTCGTACGCCCCCATTTTCATCGCCTCGATGCCGACCTCGAGCTGCTTGTACGCCGTGATCATGATGACCGGCGTGGAAGGGATGACCTCCTTGCATTCCTTCAGCACCTCCATGCCGCCGATCTTGTCCATGCGCACATCGGTGATGACCAGCTGCGGCGCGTGCGTAGCCAGATTTTCGATCGCCTTCGAGCCCGAGGAGTAGGCGGTGGTCTGGTGGCCCCGCTCTTTGCAGATGTCGGAAATCACCTGCACCATCGCAGGGTCATCATCGATAATCAGAATTCGGGCCATAGGTCTGGAGATTTGGTGGGAACGGGCTGATCGCGGAATTGAGACTATTGCAGCTTTGAGAAAGCGAAAGGCGAAAGTTGGGAAAATGGTGTGGGGCTATCTCGCCGTGCGGAGTGTCGTGGCGAGAGAGCCGCTTCAGGTTTTATCACGGGATCGTTTGCGCGCGCACCTTCAGCCGCGTAATTCCAACTGAGAACTCGCTTCAGTCTCCGGGCGGTTGAACCGCTCGAGCCGCGGAGGGATAATCCCCTCGGATTTCGCCACCCTCGCGAGAAGCTTGAGCGAGTCTGTGCGGGACCACGCCAGGCCGGTGTGAGAGCGGCGCCTGGTTGTAGTTCCGCCTTTAGGCGGTCCGGCGCGCGCCTCGATGAGCGCGAGCGGAAAAATCCGTGCACACGAACTCGCGCGCCTAAAGGCGCCACTACGAACCCGGGTCCGATTCGTCGCGCCGCAGACCGCGAGCGCCTTTACTTACCCGTGAGCGCGGCCGCCGCGGCCTTAGCCATCTCACCGGCGCCCGCGGTATTCGGGTGGACGCGGTCCGGCAGCATCTCTGCTTTCCCTTCGAGCGCAGCGTGCATGTCGATGATGCGCGCGCCGAGCTCCTTCGCCAGCGCGTCGAGCATCGGGATCTCCTCCTGCACGCCTTTTTCGTTGATGCCAAAGTTGCCGGGCTCCGGCACGGGCACCGGCCGGCAGATAAAGACTCGCGGCTTGCTCGGCAGCTCCTGGAAGCTCTTCACCAGCGCGCGGTAGTCGCCGACGAATTCGTCCTTGAATTTCCAGTTCTGCGGCTTGGTGTCGTTCGTGCCGAGCATGATCACCACGGCGTCGGGCTTGGAGGCGAGCGCCTGCTCGTACGCCTTTTCCTTCCAGTAGGGATGATCGCCGTTCTTCAGCAGCGTCCGCCCGCTCACGCCGAAATTCTGCACTTCCCATTGGTCGCCGAGCAGCTTCTGGAGCTGGGCAGGGTACGACTCGCCTTTACCCGCGCCGACGCCTTGGGTGATGCTGTCGCCGACGCACGCCACGCGCTTTTTCGCCGCGCCGCTTTTCGCCTCGTCGGCGGTGACATGGGAAACCGGAATGAACAGAGCCGCGGCGAGCAGCGTGTGGAGGAAGGAGCGGAGTTTCATAGGGGTGCTGAGGTTATGGCGGAGCGAGGCGCGGGCGCAACGTGCAACAGGCTCGACTTCGCGGGGCGCGTCCCGTTGCATTGGAGAAACTCTCATCGCTTCCTCCCATGCTACGCCGCACTTTTTTCCGCACCGCCTCTCTCTGCCTCGCTACCCTCTGCCTCGGCACGGGCGCCCTGCGCGCCGCCGAATCGGAGAAGCCGAAGCACATCCTCTTCTTCTCGAAATCGAGCGGCTTCGAGCACAGCGTCATTTCTTACAAGAAGGAGCAGCCGAGCCTGGTCGAGAAGACGCTGCTGGCGCTCGGGCCGCAGCACCACTGGGAATTCACTTTTTCCAAGGACGGCTCGCTCTTTACGCCGGAGTATCTGGCGAAGTTCGACGCGTTCTTTTTCTACACCACCGGCAACCTTTGCGAGCCGGGCACGGACGGCCAGCCGCCGATGAGCCAGGCGGGCAAGCAGGCCTTTCTCGACGCGATTAAAGGCGGCAAGGGGTTCATCGGCTCGCACAGCGCGGCCGATACTTTCCACACCGCCAACGAGTCGAAGAAGGGGCCCGACCGCTACGTGAATCACGGCGCCCAGGCCGACCCGTACGTCCGGATGCTCGGCGGCGAATTCATCAAGCACGGGAAGCAGCAGACGGCGCATGTGAAGGTCGTCGACTTCAAGTTCCCCGGCCTGGACAAGGTCGCCGCCGGCTTCGATAACGTGGACGGCTTCGACAAGATGGAGGAGTGGTACTCGCTGAAGGACTTCAGCGACGATCTGCACGTGCTGCTGGTGCAGGACGCGCCGAAGATGGAGGGGATCGAATACCAGCGGCCTCCCTACCCCTCCACCTGGGCGCGCATGCACGGCCAGGGCCGCGTCTTCTATACCTCGATGGGGCACCGCGACGAGATGTGGAGCGATCCGACCTTCCTCGACATCCTGACTGGCGGCATCGCATGGGCGCTGCGCGAGGTCGACGCCAACGTCACGCCGAACCTGAAGACCGCCGCGCCGGGAGCGATGACGAATCCGCCGTATCCGGGAGATGCGAAGCCGCCGGCTCCGAAGGACGCGAAGCCGAAGTAGAGTCGGGCGGTTTTAGGCTCGCCACTGACCCGCGGCGCTGTCACCTGTCGGACGATGAAACTGGCGGCCTTAGCCGATTTGCGAGGTCGGGTCCGATGGCTCCTGGCTTCGGCGGGACTGGCCTGCGGCGCGCTCTCCGCAGTCGCCATCGAGACGGAGCGGGAACAGGATTACCTCGGCTACGCCGGCTACCACGGCGAGCTCAGCATCTGGCGCGACATCGGTGAGCTCAAAGTTCCCAACGCCCCCGCGCTGCCGCTCCGCTTCCATTTTGACAGCCGGGATCTGGCCGAACAGTCGCTCCTCGGCCCGGGCTGGACCGCGCCGCTGCTGGAGTCGCGCCTCGTGCGGAAATCGCAAAACGTGCTGGTGTTGACCACGCTCGCCGGCCGCTCGGTGACCCTGAGGGAGGATGACGACGGGCGCGCCTACCGTTCCACGAATGGCGCCTGGATCGCCGAAGCGAACGGCCAGACGATCTCGGTCGTAGGCTCTGAGCAGGAGCGGTACGTGTATGATGGAGGCCGGATTCGCGAGCTGCGGCTGCCGAAGGCAAAGCTTTCCTGGCGCTATGAGGGGGAGCGGCTGCAGGGCATCGCGCAGGAAGGAAAGGGACTGATCGTGCAGGTCGTCTACGGCCATGGGGCAGGGCCAAAGGCCCTGGTGGTCAACGACCGCCGGATTCAACTAAGCCGCCCGAACGCAGCCGTTTTGCGCGTGACCTCCAAAGGCGGCCTGGATGAGTCGTATGAGACGACTCCGCAAGCTGGCGGCGAGTACCGCCTGACCTTGCGGGAAATGGGGAGGGAGCCGCGGACTTTCGCCTGGAAGGCAGCGAACAGCGCGATCGCGTCCGATGGACTGTGGGCCTACTCAGTCGTCCCCCACGAGGGCAACCATGCCGAGGTGAGCCGGGTCAACGCCGCAGGCGACCGGGAGTACTACTACTACGATCACCGGGCGGGCATCAGCACTCACCGGACGGGCGACGGTGCGGTCGCCACGAGCTACTTCTTCACCGGCCCAGGCCCCCTGGCGGGTGAGTTGCAAAAGAAAACACATCACAGCTACTGGCTCGAGACGGTGGACTACCTGCGCGAGAATGACGGCTCGGGCCGCCTGCTCCGGGAGACCGAAGAGGGCATCACGACGTGGCATCTCCATCCAGGATCGGACGTGATTCCGGCGGCCACCGACCGGGTGATCAAATATGACGAGCGCGGGCGCGTGATCAGCCGCCACGTCAACTCGATCCTCACCGAAGCCCGATATCGTCCGGACGGGAGTTGCCTGGAAGTCACGGAAATGCCCGACGGGCGGCAGATCAAGCGGCTCCTCGATCCTGCGGGGCGGCTGATCGCCTATTTCTAACCACATGCGCTTCCTGATTCGCTTGCTTTGGGTATCCGCGCTGCTGGGCGGGCTGGCCGGAGCCCAACCGCTCACGGTGGATACGGCCATGAAACTGCTCGCCGCCCGCTCGGAAGCGCTCGAGGGCTTGCAGGTCGAGTATCAGTTAACGGTCCAGCTGCAGGAGGGCAACGACACCTACTTGCGGGGGTTGAATGAGCTGATGAAGCTCTCGGGCAATCCGGCGGAGCCCTTCGCTCTGGGGCAATTTCTCACCCGGCCATTCGAGTGCGATGAGGAATGCAGCTTCGTGCGGAGCGGGGCCAGGCTTTGGCTCCGGTCAAGGGATTTGACGGAACCCGCCGCGCAGACGCAGCAGATCGGCTACAACGGAAAACTGTGGCATGTGTACTCGCCCGCGACCCGGACCGCGTCGGTGGCCGATCGGTCGCTCTGGCCCGATGCATTGACCTATGCGGATGGCGTGGATCGGATGATGCATTTCCCGCGGGCGACTCCGCGCAGCGGCAGCAGGCTGACCGCACAACTGCAAACCATCGCCACGGATGGCGAGGTCCAGGTGGAGGCAGGGAAGTCCGGCGGCGTGGAGCTCGTGGCCTACCAGAAGTGGCCCTCGAAACAGGGGATCTATGCGGGCTACCGGATTAGCATGGGTCCGGCGCCCTCGCTCGTGGTAACCCGGATCGAGTGCTTTAGTGCGCGGAGGAACGGCCGCGCTTACGAGCAGGTCCACCCCTGTAGCATCACGCACTTCGCCTCGTTCGAGCGCGTAGCGGAGGCAGTCTCTTTGCCGCGCCTGATCTCGATCGAAGAATATTCGCAGCTCACCACGGAACGAGATCCCCGCGTCATCCAGGGTCGGCCCTTCGACCGCGAGCCCGCCGAGTCGATCCTGACCCGCCGCCTCGAGCTGCGCGTGAAAAGCTTCCACCGGCTGAGCAAAGCCGAAGAAACGCGCTTCGACCCCATCTTCGCGAAAGGGACGCAGATTTACGACGAGTTGACGGCCACGAATTACACCGCGGGAGAGCCGGTCAAAAACGTGGACCGGGAATTGCGCAAGTTCGACGGGAAGCAATAGCCGGCGATCCCCCGCCGCGCGAAAGAAAGATCACGCACCGCCCTTTTCAACTCGCGCGCGCTGCGTAGAATCCACCCACCCAATGTCTCCTGACTACGACGTAGCCATCATCGGCGGCGGCCCCGCGGGCAGCTCCGCGGCGATTCTGCTCGCACAGAAAGGCCGCAAGGTCGTGGTGCTCGAGCGCGAGAAGTTCCCGCGTTTTCACATCGGCGAATCGCTGCTGCCCTACTCGATGGGCGCGTTCGACCGGCTCGGCATCCGCGAGCGGCTGGATGCGTCGGCCTTTCCGAAGTTTGGCGGCGAGATCGCGACGGCGGCCGGCGAGCGCTCGGTGAAGTTCTACTTCAAGGACGGCTTCCGGCTGGAGCACCACCAGTCATACCAGGTGCAGCGCGCCCACTTCGACCAGCTGCTGCTCGACCGCGCGCGCGAGTGCGGCGCGGAGATTCGCGAAGAGGTCACGGTCGAAAGGGTCGACCTGCAGCCCGACGGCGTGACGCTCCAGCTCGCCGGCGGCGAAGTGCGCGCGCGGTATGTCATCGATTGCAGCGGGCGCCAGTCGGTGCTCGGCCGGCAGCTCGGGCTGAAGCACGATTACGCGCACTTGAAGAAGTTCTCCTGCTACGCGCACTACGACCACGTGCAGCGCGACGAGGGGATCGACGCCGGCCTCACGCGGCTGGTGCGCGCGCGCGATCACTGGTTCTGGCTCATCCCGCTGAGCGAGACGCGCACGAGCATCGGCGTGGTGATGGATTCCGCGGAGTTTCGCGCGCGCAAGGCGACGCCGGAGGCCGTCCTCGCCGCCACGCTTGACGAGTCGCCGCTCATGCGCGAGCGGATGGCCGGCGCCGAGCGCAAGTCGCCAGTCTACTCCGCGGGGGATTACTCGTATCGCAATAGGCAGCTCGCGGGCGACCGCTGGCTGCTCGCGGGCGACGCCGCGGGCTTCATCGATCCCATCTTTTCCACGGGCGTGTTCATTGCGCTGGAATCCGGCGAGCAATGCGCCCACGCGCTCGACACGGCGCTGCGCGCGCCCGCGAAACGCCGCGGACTTTTTCGCCGCTACGAGCGCGCGATGAACCGCGCCATGGACGTCTATTTGCGCTTCGTCACGGCATGGTATCGTCCGGAATTCGTGGAGGTCTTCACCTCGCCCACCCAGCGTTTCCAGCTGGCGCCGGCGGTGAATGCGGTGCTGGCGGGGAATGTCGGCGGCTCGTTCGCCATCTGGTGGCGCATGCAGATTTTCTATCTCGTGCTGTTTCTGCAACGGTATCTGCCGCTCTGCCCCAAGCTCGCGCCTCCCGCACCCGCGGAAGCGCCGGCGCTCGCGAATGCTGTTTAGTCTTCCGCTTATGTACCGTTTATTTGCCGCGCTGCTGATCGGACTCGTGGGACTCGCCGGGTGCCAGGCGCCCACGGTTTTCAGCCCGCCGTCGGCGGAGTGGCCGTCGTATCAGGGGCAGTTGCACTACTCGAATGCCGCCGGCAAATCGGTGGTCGGCGAAGTGGTGGCGCGTCGGTCGCCCGATGGACACGAATTCCAATTGCAGTTTTCGTCCGGTCCGGGATTCCCGCTGCTGAAGCTCTGGCAATCCGGCGACCAGGGGCGCGCGGAGGGCGTCTTTGCGCGCGGGAGCTGGCACGGCCTCTCCGCGAAAGCGCCACCCGCGCTGAAGAACTGGCTGCGCGTGCGCGAGGTCTTCGCGCAGCTTTCTCCAGGCCGCAACGACCTGCGCGGGCCGGGTTGGACCGCGACCGCGAGCTACTCGGCAGGCACGCCCCAGCGCTGCGACATCGCGTTCGCGGAAGCTGGCGAGCGCTTCGATTTCCAATTCAGCCGGTGAGCAGCGCGCCCCCTTCGGCCGCAGCCTGGCGGGAAACGCCGATTCTGCGCGATTCGCTCTACTCGCTGAGAGCATTTCGGCTGGCGCGCCTGCTCGCGCGCCTGCTGCCCCACGGCGTCGGTCAGCTCATCGCGCGCCTCGTGGCGATCCTTAGCGCGGGGCGCGGCTCGCCCGGCTTCCAGTGCATCCGCCGAAACCTGGCGGTGATCACCGGTCTGAGCGGCCGTCGGCTCGATCGCCTGGCGGCGCGCAACGTCATGCAATTCAGCGCCATGCTGGCCGACTACTTCTACGCGACCAGCGACGACGGCCGCTGGGCGAAGCGCCTGCTCGGCGAGTGGAGCGGCTGGGAGCACATCCAGGCGGCGCGCGCGGCCGGGCGCGGGGTTATCCTGGTCACCGGGCATCTCGGCCATTGGGAGCTCGGCGGCCTGCTGCTCGCGCAACGCGGCGTGCCGATGACCATCGTCACGCTCGAGGAGCCGAGCACCGGGCTCACGCGCTGGCGCGACGAAGCCCGCCGGCGCGCCGGCATCAAGACCATTGAGGTCGGCGCGGGCCGCGAGTTCGCGTTCGTGGAAATGATGAAAGTCCTCGAGCGGGGCGAATGCGTCGCCATGCTGGTCGATCGCCCGTACCTGGGCAGCGGCTCCCCGGTGACGTTCTTCGGCCAGCCGGTCCAGTTTTCCAGCGCGCCCGCGTTGCTGCGGCAGTACACCGGGGCCGCGGTGGTGCCCGCCTTTGTCGTGCGCCATCATTACGGACGCTACCTCTCCTTCGCCGAGCCGGCCGTCGAGATGACCTCCGGAACCGACAAGCGCACCGCACTCGCCGCCAACACGCAAAGGATTGCCTCTGTCTTTGAATCCGTTATCCGTCGCTACCCCGATCAGTGGTTTAACTATGTCCCAGCTTTCCCGCCCTCGTCCTGAGTTCCTCCTCGTACTCCTGCTCTTCCTCTTCATCTCGCCCGCCTCCCCGGCGCGCGCCGCCGATCTCCCACCTGCCGAAACGGCCCAGCTCCTCGCGAAGCTCCAGGAGCACCGCGCCAAATTCCCGTCGCTCACTGCCGATTTCACCGAAGAGAAAACCTCGCACCTGCTCGAGAAACCGCTCGTAAGCAGCGGCACGATCGCCTTTCAAATCCCGAACAAATTCCGGCGCGAGCTGAAGGGGAACAACCCGAGCATCATGGTGAGCAACGGCCAAAGGCTCTGGACCTACTACCCAAACTTCAAGGAAGCCGAGGCCTACAGCCTGGGCCAGCGCTCGTTCTTCGACCAAGCCATCGAGGCGCTCACCGCGGGCCTCAATTTCCACAACGTCGCTGAATACTACCGCTACACCGCCACGCACGACGCCGCCGGCTACCACCTCGTCCTCACGCCGCGCTCCGGCAGTCTCAAGCGCATCCTGAAAGAGATCACCGTCACCGTAGACGAGGCGTACAAGATTTCGAAGACCACCGCTATTCTCCCCAAAGGCGACCAGATCGTCACCACCTACCGCAATCAGCGCCCGGCGCCCCTGCCCGCCTCCACCTTCGAGTTCACCCCGCCCGCCGACGCGCATGTCTCGACGCCTCTGGGGAAGTAGCGCACCGCTCCCTGCTCGCGTCAGTTTGCGCAGGCGATAAAACCCGTGCAAATTCGGATGGACAACCCGTCGCTCCCCGATACCTTTTCCGGCCCGCAATGCGTTATGGTGTAACGGTAGCACAGCAGACTCTGAATCTGCTTGTCTAGGTTCGAATCCTAGTAACGCAGCCATTTCGGCCGCTCGCGGTCGCTGTTCCTCAGTACCCCTCCCGCAGCCGTTCGCCCAACTGAGAAGGCAGCCCGGCTTGCTGGATCGCCTTCACGGCCGCCTCGACATCGTACGGCACGTGCGCGAATTCGAGCGTCATCGCTTCTTCATCGAAGAGACCGAACTGCGCCTGCGCGTCGCCATTGCGCGGCTGGCCCACCGAGCCGGGATTCACCAGGTAGCACTCGCCGCGGTCGAAGTGGATGTTGGCGCGATTGAGCGATTCCGGGCGCTCGTTGGGCCGGCGCAGGAAGATCTGCGAAACGTGAGTGTGGCCGAAGAAGCAGACCGGTGTCTCCTGGTGCTCGAAGGAATCCTCGGCCAGCCGGCTGATGCGCACGTAGTGCCACTCCTCCGGCTCGTGCAGGGAAGAGTGGACGAGCGTGACGGCCTGGCTTAGCCGCAGTTGGATCGGCAGCGCGGCCAGCCAGCGGCGGTCCTCCGGCGACAGATGGGCGATCGAGTACTCGACGCCGGCGCGCGCCAGCGGGCTGATGTCGGAATCGAGTTTGCCAGAGGCAACGTAGGCGTCGTGATTTCCCTGCACCACCGGGCAGCCCAGCGAGCGGATGCGGTCGACGCACGCGGCGGGAAAAGCGCCGTAGCCGACGATATCGCCCAGGCAGGCGAAGCGCGTGACCCCACGGCGCTTGCAGACCGCGAGGACGGCGTCGAGCGCGTGGAGGTTCGAGTGGATGTCGCTGAGGATGGCGAGCATTGGTGGTGGGGGAAAACGCCGGGTGAAGGCTCAACGCCGCCGCCAGGCAGGGGAATGTCTCTGGTGTGCCCGCCAGTTGCTCAAGTATTTTTCTGCGAGCGCCGGCGTTTGATGGATGATCAGCAGGTTCTCCGCGTTGTGCTCCTCGGCGGCTTTCGTGAAATTAAACGAGCCGGTTATCACCGTTTCACCATCGAGAATCATTACCTTGTTATGAGCGATACTGTGCGCCGAGTCGATGAAGAGTGCAATCCCCGCGTGCTGGAGGAAATCCGCCTCACTATATTTCTCGGTCTGCTGGCTCTTGTCGAGAATGACCTCGACCTTCACGCCGCGTTTGTGCGCCTCCACCAGCGCCGCCGCGATGGGCACACTGGTGAACGAGTACGCCTGAACGTGAATCGTCTTCTTCGCGCCGCGCAGCGCCTCGACGATGGCTGCGGTGCAACCGCCCTTCGGCGAAAAGAACGTCTCCACCTCGCCCGGCTGGATGGGCCGATGCCACCACGAGGCCGGCCCCGGCGAAAACGCGGCGAACGCGCCGGCGCCCACCACGGCGAGTGCTAGGAGCGTTTTGGGGAAGATGGAGCGCGGCATGGAGGCCGCACACGAAACATACGCGAACCGCGAAAGGAAGAGATTTTCCCAACGGCCCGCCGCCCGGAGTGTCCAACTTGCCCGCGCCCATGCCCACGTCATTTCGCCCGCCCCTATCCACGAAGCGGCTGCGCGTCCTGCGCTACCTCTGGGAAGATATCGGGCGGCCCATCCAGCCGGCGCTGCATCGACCGGCGCCCCGCACCTGGCCGGCGGATCGCGTGACCGCCTCCTGGCTGGGGCACGCAACGGTGCTGCTAAATTTCCATGGCGTCACGATCCTCACGGACCCGGTCTTTTTCTCGCGGGTCGGGATCCGGGTCGGCCCGGTCACCGTTGGGCCGAAGCGGCACATCGCTTGCGCGCTCGCGCCCTCGGAGCTGCCGCCCATCGACTTGATCCTCCTGTCGCATGCGCACATGGATCACATGGACCTGCGCTCGCTCGCCGCGTTGCCCCGCGATTCGGTGGTCGTCACCTCCAGCAGCACCGCCGACATTTTCCGGGGCCGGCGCTTCCGCCAAGTCCACGAGCTCGGCTGGGGTAAGACAATCGCTGTCCTGCCAGAGAAGGGCGGCCTCACGATTCGCGCCGAGCGGATGCGCCACTGGGGCGCGCGCATCCACCGCGACATGCATCGCGGCTACAATGCCTACGTCCTGCAACGTGCGGGCCGGCGCGTTTGTTTCGTCGGGGACACGGCGCGGACGAATGCACGCCACCTCGGCGACGACGGCCCAATCGACCTGATGATGGTCCCGATCGGCGCCTATCATCCGTGGATCCATGCGCACTGCACGCCCGAGGAAGCGGTGGCCATGGCGGACGAAGCGGGTGCGCAATACATCCTGCCGTTCCACTACGAGACGTTCAAGATGAGCTGGGAGCCGCTCGATGAGCCGATCCGCCGCCTGCGAGCCGCCTTGCGCGATCAGCCGGGGCGGCTGGCGACGGCGGAAGTGGGGGAGACGTTTCAACTGCCGCTGGAATGACGGCGGCGTTCTTTGTTCTTCGTTCTTCGTTTTCCGAGATCCTCCCGTGCTCTTTGTGACAGCCTAGGTAGAGACTACCTTTTTTCGGAGCACGAGCGGGACGCGGGACCACCGCAACGAAGAACTAGGAACGAAGAACGAGGAACGCCTCCATTCGTCATTCGCGAAGCGCCGCTACCGCGGCCGCCATATCCGCCGCCCGGAACACCGACGTCCCGGCGACCAGCGTATCGGCGCCCTGATCGAGGCACAAACGCGCGGTTTCCGTGCCGATGCCACCATCGACTTCGATCCGAAAATTCCAGCCACCGCGCTCGCGCGCCGCGTGCGCGGATGCGATTTTCGGCAGCATGTCGGTCATGAAGGATTGACCGCCGAAACCCGGCTCCACGGTCATGATGAGCAGCAGATCGATCTGTCCGTAAAAGGGTTTCACTTGCTCGATCGGCGTGCCTGGTTTCAGCGAGAGCCCGCACGTGCAATCCGCCGCGCGGATCGCCGCCAGGGTTGCCGAGACATCGTGCTGCGCCTCCACGTGCACCGTGATGTTGCGCGCGCTCTTCACGTAACGCGGAAAGTAGTGGTCCGGCCGCTCGATCATCAGATGCACGTCGAGCGGCTTCGTGGCGACCTGCGCGGTGGCCTCGACGAAGGCCGAACCGAAGGAGATATTGTCGACGAAGTGCCCATCCATCACATCCATGTGGAGCCAATCGCCGCCCGCCGCCTCGGCCCGCCGGACCTCTTCGTGCAAGCGCCCGAAGTCGGAGGCGAGAATGGAGGGGGCGACGATGATGGGATGCGGGCTCTTCACGGCAGGTAGTTTTTCGTGCGGCGGCGTCCGCTGTCGAGCCGCGAAGCGGCCTGGCCTCGGGTAGGCCGGGAGCGTCTCGCCCGTCCCGCCTGCGTGATTCGAACGTCGAGGGCGCGTGTTTCGAATTCCGCATCGGTCCGACACTCGAATCGGCCGGCGAGACGCCCGCCCCACCCGAGGCCGAATCCGCCAGCCGCTCAGTCCTGCTTGCTCAAGAGGAACTTCAACAACTCCAGCACCCTCGGCTCGGGCAGCGCCTCGAGCAAACCCGGCGGCATAAGGGACTGCGCGAGCTTCTCGTGGGCTTTCACGTCGGCGACTGCGATGTTCACCGGCTCGGTGACCGTCCGCAGGGTGAGGGTGGTCGGCGTCTCTTTGTCGAGGAGACCGGAGACCACGGAGCCGTCCTTTTTGGTGATCACGTGGAGCTGGAAGTTCTCGCCGACCACGGCGTTGGGATCGACGATGTTCTCCAGGAAGTAGTCCAACCCGTTGCGCCACGAGCCGGCGAGATCCGGGCCGAGCTTGCCACCGACGCCATTGAGCGCGTGGCAGGTGCCGCACATCTGCGTGAAGGTCACTTTCCCCGCCCTGGCATCGGAGGCCCAGAGCGGCGCGGAGGTGTAGACCTTCTTCAGGCGCGCGATGGTCGCTTTCGCCGCCTCGGAAGACTCGTTCACCTTACCCCATGTCTCGTCGAGCAGCTGGTTGACCTCCGAATTCCGCAGATCGCGGAGCTGACGCACTTGCAGAGCCGACAGGTCATTGCGCTGAAACGTACCGGCCTTCAGCGCCTGGAGCAGTGGAAGCGCGAGCTCGGGCCGGCTGGTCAGTGCGGTGAGAGCGGCCACGCGGTCCTGCGGATTGAACTTCGCAAAACGCTCGAGGAGCTTCGTGGCCGTGGCCGGGTCGGTCGAGCGGCCGAGCAGCGGGATGACGTCCTTGCGGAACTCTTCCTGGTCAAGCAATTGCGCAAAGATCGGCGTCGCCTCAGGATCGCCGACGCGCTTGAGCAACGCGAACGCCTGCTGCCGCGCAGGCATCGGCTGGGTGGCGTCGGCCAGCTGCGCACGCACTTTCGCCAGCACCCCCTTGTCGCCGAACACAGCCGCCAGCTCATCGAGCGCGGCGCGCAGGGCGGGCTCGGTGGCACTTGCGAAGCGTGCCTGCACCGCCGGCCACGCCTCGGGCGCCGGCACCTTCGCTTCGGTACGCAAGGCGAAGGCCATGAGACGCAGCGTGCGCTCCGGCTGTTCCGGCGAGCCCGTCGCCAGGGCGGCGAGCACGTTTTGCCGCGCCTCGGGTTGTGACGCCATGTACCAGCGCGCCGAGTCCGAGACCGACGGCATCGAGGTGATGTGCGCAATCTGCCGACCCCAGCGCGGGTCCTGCGCGATGCGCGGCGCGAGCCCGTAGAAGATCATCTTCGGCAGGAAGCGGTCGTTCGCATCCTCCTCGTGCGAGGCCAGCATGAGGCCGACATGCAGGCTGTCCTCGGCCGGCAGCATCGGCAGCGCCGACGCCAGCGCGAGCCGCACGGAGGCGGAGGGATCGCTCTTCGCCATGGCGAGCAGCGTCGCGCGGTCGAGCAACGGTTGGCCGGCGTTTTCCGTAGCCAACTGCACCGCCCATCCGCGCAGGATGTCGCTCTCGCTCTTCGCGACCGTCGCCAGTTGCGCGGTGTCGAGCGCGCCGATGACGTGCAGCGTCAGCAGCGCGCGCAGAGCTTGCGCCGCGTCCTTTTGCTTTAACTGCTCGCGCAGCAACGCCACCGCCGCCGCGTCGATCTTCCGCTTCGCCGCCCGCTCCTGCAGCAGCTTGCGCGCGGTGCGCGGGTACCAGTCATTGAGATGCGTGTGGAGCTTGGCCAGCTCGAGGTCGCTTAGCGCGCCGAGGTCGACCTTCACCGGATGGTACGTCTCCGCCCACGAGACGCGGTAGACGCGGCCGTTCGTGCGGTCCCATTTCTCCGGCGCAGGGGTATGGCAATGCTGCAGGTCGCACCAGTCGACCATGTAGACCGCGCCATCGGGGCCGGTCTGCAAATCGACCGCCATGTAGCGCGGATCGGGCGCCATCAGCAGATCGTAGCCCGCGTGAAACGTGTGGTAGCCGGAGCCCTCGCGCACGTTCTCCTGCTGGTTCATCTGGTGGCCGAAGAGGTTATTCGTGAAGAGCCGGTCGCGGTAGATCGCGGGCCAGTTGTCACCGAGATAGATCATCGTGCCGACGTGCGAATGGCCGCCATAGACGGCGTCCGTCCCCGGCTTGCCGGCCCCGCCCGCCCCGCTGTCGTACTGCGCGGCGGCGGGGAGGAAGTTCTTCAGCGCGGGCGCGAAGTCGGGCGCGGTCGAGGAGATGAACGCCGCGTAGTTGTTGTTCGCCTGGTTCCAGAAGTGCCCGTTGCGGATGACGTGGGTCGTGCCGCCGCCGCCCCAGAAGCTGCGGCAGTGCGTCATGAACAGATGGCCCGCGCCGTTGAAATCGAGCCCCCACTGGTTGCTCCCGCCGTGCGCGAAGATCTCGAATTTATGGGTGATCGGATGATACCGCCAGACGCCCGAGCGCAGCTCCGTGCGCTCCGTGTCGGGCGTACCCGGCGCGCCGACGAGCGACCGCGTGAAGACGCCCTGGTTGCCATACAGCCAGCCGTCCGGACCCCACGTGAAGCTGTTCATCGTCTCGTGCGTGTCCTGGAAGCCCCAGCCATCGAGCAACACCTCGGGCTTGCCCGCGTGGTCGTCCTGGTCGCGCGGAATGAACAGCAACTCGGGCGCGGCGCCGACGAAGACGCCGCCGAAACCGATCTCGAGGCCGCTCATCAAATTCAACCCTTCCGCGAAAACCTTGTGCGTCTCGAAGACTCCGTCGCCGTCGCGATCCTCGAGGATGACAATGCGGTCCTTCCCTTGCCCTTCCGGCTGTTTGTTGGGATAGCTGAACCCCTCGGCGATCCAGAGCCGGCCGCGCTCATCCATGCAGAACGCGATCGGCTGCTTCACGTCCGGCTCGGCCGCGATCAGCTCGGCCTGGAAGCCCGGCGTGAGCTTCATCGTCGCCACGACGCTCTGCGCATCGGCATTCGCAATCGCCGTCGGCTTGGCGGGATTCGGCCCCAGATGCCAGAGCACCGGGCTCTCGTTCATGCGGCCCAGTCGGTCGCCGGCGCCAGGCTGCGAGGAGGGCGCCTTCGCGAGTTGCATCCGCGGGGCCTGATCATGAAACACAAAGTCGTCGAAGTTCAGATGCCCCCAGCCCGAGCTTCCCTCATCGACGAGTCGTACGACGATGCGCTTCCCCTGATGCGCCTGGAGATCGACCGCGACACGGCGCATCGGCTCGCGATCCTCGCCGCTCGCGGTCTGCAGCACCAGGCCGCTCGCTTCATCCACCACCTCCACGCGCTCCACTCTCGAGTCGCGCCCACCGCCAATGAGATAGCTCGCCCACGGGTGCGTCACCTTGAAGCTCGCCGAGGTCAGCCGGCCCTTGCGGATATCCTGAAACTTCTCCCACCCGCCGATCCAGTATTTGCCCTGGTGCTCGCTGTGGCCCTTGCCGCGCGCGTTGGTCAGGTCGCCTTCCACCGGCTGGCCTTCCCACGCGTCGCCTTCCACCTTCCAGCCCGCCAGGGTGCCGGTTTCGAAGTCGAGATTGAGCGGCTTCCCGTCCTCGCCGAGCGGCTTGATCCCGGCCGACACCTCAGGATTCGGCGCCTGCGCCACTGGCCTCACGTCAGGGTACGCGGGTTTCTTCGTCTCGCCCAAGGGCGTCAGCAGCACGTTTCCAGCACAGTGGGATCCGAAGCTTGGAATTCACGTGACTTGAAGTCGCGGCC